>Ga0207675_100002176_pt1 | contig 19465 bp, 17 predicted proteins | sample KBSSwiS42_FD_184305 | JGI IMG/M metagenome (GOLD analysis project Ga0207675, IMG submission 184305) | Switchgrass rhizosphere microbial communities from Kellogg Biological Station, Michigan, USA - KBS Switchgrass S4-2 (SPAdes) (version 2) | ecosystem: Host-associated > Plants > Roots >...
CACCGCGACCATCCCGACCGGCACGGGCGACCCGGGCGAGGTGGTGGGCCGGCTGGCCGCCGCCGGGGCCCGGCTGGTGGCCGGGCATGGGCCGGTGGTGGCCGCCGGGGTGGGGGTGCCCGGGCTGTTCGACGAGGCCTCGGGGCGGATCGTGCTCCTGCCCAACCTGCCGGCCGCCTGGACCGGCCAGGCGTTCCGGGAGCCGCTGGCCGCAGGCCTGGGCGTGCCGGTGGCCCTGATCAACGACGCCCGGGCCTTCACCCTGGCCGAGAGCCGGATGGGGGCGGCCGCCGGCTGCCCGACAGTGGTCTGCCTGACCCTCGGGACCGGGGTCGGGGGCGGGGTGGTCGTCGACGGACGCCTGCGCTTCGGCCCCTCGGGCCGGGCCGGCGAGCTCGGCCACCAGGTCATCGAGGTGGACGGGCCCCGCTGCGGCTGCGGCAACCGGGGCTGTGTCGAGGCGTTCGCGGCCGGGGCCGCCCTCTGCCGGGCCGGGGGCCGCGACACCCCGGAGGCGGTGTTCGCCGCGGCCGCGGCCGGCGACCAGCGGGCCGCGGCCGCGGTCGGGGAGGCCGTGGGCCGCCTCGCCGTGGGGATCGCCAACCTGCTCACCGTGCTGTGGCCGGAACGGGTGGTGGTCGGGGGCGGGGTCGCGGGCGCCGGGGACCAGCTCTTCGGGCCGCTGCGGGCGGCCGTGGCCGCGGCCGCGCCCCTGGTCGACCCGGCCTCCTACGCGATCGTGCCGGCGGCCCTCGGCCCCGGCGCCGGGGCCATCGGCGCCGCCCTGTGGGCCCGGGAGCGCACCGGGCGCTGACCCGCCACGGGGCCGGGCCGGTCAGGGGTGGGTGTGGACGACGTCGATCACGTAGCGGTCGGCCACATAGCGGGTCTCGGTGCGCTCGAACACCCGCCCGTCCTGGTCGAACAGGATCCGCAGCTCGACCAGCAGGGCCGACTGGGGGGCGAGGTCGAGCAGCTCGGTCTCGCTGGCCCGGGCCAGGCGGGCCGTGATCGTCCCGGTGGCCCGGGTGGCCACCACCCCCCGGCTGGCCAGGGCGCCGTGCAGCGACCCGCCGCCCAGGTCCACGTCAAGGACCCAGCCGAGCTCCGGGACCAGGGCCGCGTCCTCAAGGGCGACCGGGACGCCGTCGGCCAGCCGGACCCGCACGACCCGGACGACCTGGCTGTCGGGGGCGAGCCCGAGGTCGAGGGTCTCGGGCCGGCGGGGGTCGTCCATGCCCGCCGACAGCAGCCGGCTGGTCGCCTGCACCCCGCGCCGGTTCATCTCCTCGGTGAAGGACAGGAACACCCCCGGATGCCGGTGGACCGGGCGGTGGGCGACGAAGGTGCCCTGCCCTCGCCGGCGCTCCACCAGCCCGTCGTTGGTCAGCTCCTGGAGGGCCTGGCGCACGGTCATGCGGCTGACGGAGAACCGCTCGCACAGCTCGGCCTCGCTGGGCAGCGGGTCCCCCGGCCCGGCCCCCTCCACCAGCGATCTCAGGTACTCCTCGATGGCCCGGTAGCGGGTCTGTCCGGTCTTGTGGACGTTCGTTGACGGCGCCATGGCTCCACGATATGGTCTCGATCATGTCTAGACAAGTAGGCGGCGAGGTGGCCGCGACCGGCTGGACACGGGCGGCCATCGCGCTGCTCGAGAAGCTCGACGCGACCCAGGGGGCGGCCCTGGACGAGGCCGCCGCCATCTGCGCCACGGCGATCGGCGGCGGCGGCCTGGTCCACCTCTTCGGCACCGGCCACAGCCGCATGTCGGTCGAGGAGATGTTCCCCCGCTACGGGTCCTATCCCGGCTTCCACCCGATGGTCGAGCTGTCGACCACCTTCCACACCCAGGTGGTCGGCACCAACGGGCAGCGCCAGGCCATGTTCATCGAGCGGGTCGAGGGGCTGGCCGAGGTCATCCTGCGCAACTTCCACCTGTCGCCGCCGGACGCGATGGTCGTGTTCAGCGCCCGCGGCGTCACCGCCAACCCGATCGAGATGGCCATGGGGGCGCGCCGCCGCGGCCTGCCGGTGGTCGCGGTGACCTCGGTGGCCGAGTCCCGGGCGGCCGCCGCCGGCCACTCCTCCGGCACCCGGCTGCTCGACCACGCCGACGTGGTCATCGACCTCGGCACCCCGATCGGGGACGCGCTCGTCTCCATCGACGGCCTGGCCACCCCGGTCGGGCCGGGCTCGAGCGTGGCCGGGGTGGCCGTCGTCAACGAGATCAAGGTCCGGACCGCGCGGCTGCTGGTTGCCCGCGGCGGCATGCCACCGGTGCTGACCAGCGGGTCGGTGGTCGGCAACGAGGAGTCCGCGCGCCTGTTCGACGCGGCCTACGACGAGCACGCGCGCCGCCTGGCGCGGGTGCTCGCAGGAAGGGAGGAGCACGCATGAGGCGTCCCAGCTGGATGCGGGTCGGCATCCTGGTCGCCGCCATGGGCCTGGCCGTGACGGCCTGCGGCGGTGGCGACGACAACGCGGCCTCGAGTGGGAGCGGGGCCGGGTCGGGCCAGAGCGGCAACTATGTCATCGGCGTCAGCAACACCCTGGCCGGCAACGGCTGGCGCGAGCAGATGATCTGCTCGGTCAAGGCCCAGGCGCTGGCCAGCGGCAAGGTCAGCAAGGTCATCGCCATCTCCAAGAACGGCGGCCCGACCGAGCAGATCCAGGACCTCCAGAACCTGATCTCCCAGGGTGCCAACGCCATCATCGTCAACCCGTCCGACCGGGAGAAGCTCAACCCGGTGATCGAGCAGGCGACCAAGAAGAACATCGTGGTCGTGGCCGTCGACCAGGCCGTGTCGGCCCCGACGGCCTATGTGGCCACCAACGACCAGGTCGCCTACGGCCGCCTCGGGGCCCAGTGGCTGGCCGACAAGCTGGGCGGCAAGGGCAACGTCCTGTACATGCGCGGGATCGACGGCGTGCCCGCCGACTCCGACCGCGACAAGGGCTTCCAGGAGGTCATGGCCAAGAACCCGGGCATCAAGACGAAGGAGGTCTTCACCGGCTGGGACTTCACCAAGGGCGGCGACATCGCCGTGCAGGAGCTGACCTCCGGCAACTACGACGGCGTCTGGACCTCGGGCATCGACTACACCGTGGTCAACGCCTTCAAGACCGTCGGCAAGGAACCGGTCCCGGTCGTCGGGGCCGACAACAACCAGTTCATCCAGCCGCTGCTGGACGGGTCGCCGGGCGCGGCCGTCACCAACCCGGCGGTCATCGGCGGGGTCGGCACGGCCATCGCCCTTGACGTGCTCCAGGGCAAGAAGGTCGAGCGCGAGACGCTCCTCACCCCTGAGGTCTGGGACGTCGCCACGAGCAAGTCGACCCTTGAGGCCAACAGCTTCCCCGACCGCGACGCCACCTTCTCGGCGGCAGTGTCGGTGAAGCCGTACACCACCTACACCAACGACCAGCTGTTCGCCTGCAAGGGCCCTGGCGAGTAGCTCGACACCTGACCCTCTGATGTCACAACCGCTCCTGCAGACGACCGCCGTGGCCAAGGCGTTCGGCCCGGTGGTCGCTCTGCGGGCGGTCGACCTGTCGGTGGCCCCGGGCGAGGTCCACGCCCTGCTCGGGGCCAACGGCGCCGGCAAGTCGACCCTGGTCAAGATCCTCACCGGCGTGCTCCGCAACGACAGCGGCACCGTCGCCGTCAACGGCGAGCCGGTGCTGCTGCGCAGCCCGACCGAGGCCAGGGCCAGAGGCCTGGCCCCGGTCTACCAGGACCCGGCCCTGATCCGCGACCTCACCGTGGCCCAGAACCTCCGGCTCACCGGGGTCGAGGTGGCCGACGTCCGGCGCGAGCTGGCCGCCATGGACCTGGACGGGCTCGACCTGGACGAGCAGGTCCGCGACATCCCCCTGCCGTTCCTGCGGATGCTCGACCTGGCCCGGGCCCTGGTCTTCGACCCCCAGCTGCTGGTGCTGGACGAGATCACCGCCGCCCTGCCCCCCGACCTGTCCGAGCGGGTCTTCGCCATCATGGGCCGCTGGAAGAAGCGCGACCGGTCGGTGCTGTTCATCTCCCACCGGCTGGCCGAGGTCCGCGAGCACTGCGACATGTGCACCGTCCTGCGCGACGGCCGCAACGTGGCCTCCTTCCACCCCGGGGAGGGCGGGGAGAGCCAGATCGTGGCCGCCATGCTCGGCGAGGCCTCGGCCGGGGTCCGGGACGTGGCCAGGGAGCGGCGGGCGGCCCGGGAGCGGGACGAGGAGGAGGCGCCCCGGCTGGTCGTCCGCGACCTGCTCATCGACCGCCAGGACGCCGGCGTCTCCTTCGAGGTCCGGGCCGGCGAGGTCCTCGGCCTGGCCGCGCTCGAGGGCCAGGGCCAGGACCGGCTGTTCGAGATCCTGTCCGGGAACGCCCGGGCCGCCGGCGGCGAGATCCTGGTCGACGGCCGGCCCCTTCGGGCCCGGCACCCCTATGACGCCATCCGCCGCGGGGTCGTGCTGGTGCCGAGCAACCGGCTGGCCGCCCTGCTGCCCCAGCGGCCGATCCGGGAGAACATCGCCATCCCCCTGTTCAACCGGGTACGCCGCTGGGGGCCGATCAACACCGGCCGGGAACGGCGCCAGGTCTCCGAGGCGGTCACCCGGCTGTCGATCGACACCCGGGCCGCCGCCCAGGCCCGGCGGCTGTCCGGCGGCAACCAGCAGAAGCTGACCATCGGCCGCTGGCTGGCCGCCGGGTTCCGGACCCTGCTGCTGTTCGACCCGACCCGGGGCATCGACGTCGGCACCAAGCACCAGATCTACGACCTGGTCAGGGAGCTGGCCGACGCCGGCGCGGCCATCGTCATGTTCACCAGCGAGCTGCGCGAGATCGGGCTCGTCTGCGACCGGGCGGCCGTGCTCCACAACGGGGCCATCGTGGCCGAGCTGCCACCGACGGCGTCCGAGACCGACCTGCTCACCGCCGCCCACGGCCTGGAGGTGACGGCGGTATGACGGCCACCCCCCGGGCCGAGGTGGCCACCCCGCTCCCCCGCCCGACCGGCCGGCTGGAACGGTTCGCCCGCCGCCAGGGCTGGGTGGTGGGGGTGGCCGTGCTGCTGGGCGCGCTGATCCTGTGGCGCTCCTCCCAGATCCCGGCGTTCGGGGCCTTCGAGGTCCGCGGCATCGTCGCCGGCACCATGACCCTGGCCCTGCTGGCCATGGCCCAGACGGTGATCGTCATCTCCGGCGGGATCGACCTGTCGGTGGGGGCGATGATGGTCCTGACCAACTGCATCGCCGCCCGCCTCATGCTGGACCAGGACCTTGGGCCGGTGGTGCTGGTCGCCCTGCTGGTCGTGGCCGTTGCCATGGTCCTTTCCGGCATCATCGGGGCCGTGGCCGTGGTCTCGGGGGTCCCCGACATCGTGGTCACCCTGGCCGCCAGCTTCATCCTGGCCGGCCTCGCCCTGATCGTGCTCGACGGCCCCGGCGGCGGCACCAACCCACGGTTCCAGGAGCTGCTGGTCGGCGGGTTCGACCAGCCCCTGCCGGCGGCCCTGTGGCTGGCCGGGATCTTCCTTCTCGTCTGGGTGCCGTTCAAGCGCAGCCGGCTCGGCATCGCCACCTACGCCGTCGGCAGCGACCGGGCCGCCGCCTTCCTGTCCGGCCTCAACGTCGGCCGGACCCGGATCGCCGCCTATGTGATGGGCGGGCTCTTCTCCGGGCTGGCCGGCCTGGTCACCACCGCCTTCACCGGCAGCGGCGAGCCCCGGGCCTCCATCGGGGCCACCGCCACCCTGACCAGCGTGGCCGCGGTCGTGCTGGGCGGGGTGGCCCTGATGGGCGGGTCGGGCACCCTGCTCGGCCCCGTCCTGGCCGCGTTCTGCCTGGCCCTGATCGCGCCGCTGATGCTCGGGCTGGGCTGGGACCCCAACTACGCCGAGGTCGCCCGCGGGGTCATCATCATCGTGGTCGTGATGATCGGCGGCCTGCTCCAGGTCCCCCGGAGGGCGAGATGACCACCGTCGTGGCCGACCCGGCCGTCCGGGACTGGCGCCAGACGCTGGTCGACCGCCCGGCCGTGGCCCTGAGCGGCGTCCTGCTGCTCCTGTACGTCGTCACCGGGCTGGTCGCCCCGGGCATGTTCACCCCCAACGGGGTCCGCTCGACCCTGCTGCTGGCCTGCCCCCTGGCCATCCTGGCGGCCAGCCAGACGCTGTGCATGCTGACCGGCGGGATCGACCTGTCGACCGTCATGACGGCCAACTTCGCCGCCTATGTGGCCGCCAACCAGAGCGGCCAGGGGCCGCTGGCCGCCCTCAGCCTGGCCCTGCTCGTCGGCCTGGCCGTCGGGACCGTCAACGGCGTCGGGGTCGGGGTCTTCAAGGTCAACCCGCTGATCATGACCCTCGGCATGGCCAGTGTCCTGCTCGGGGTGGTCACCGTCGGCCTGGTCGGCGACGGCTTCCTGTCCGGGTCGACCCGGCTGCTGCCGGTCCTGCGAACCGTCGCCTCGGGGACCCTGTTCGGCCCCGTGCCCAACAACGTGCTCGTGTGGGCGCTGGTGGCGGCCGTGCTGATCTTCGGGCTGTCGCGCACCGGGCTGGGCCGGGCCGTCTACGCGGTCGGCGACAACCCGATCGCCTGCCGCCTGGCCGGGGTCCGCATCTGGCAGGTCCTGCTGGCCGTGTACGTCCTGTCGGCGTTGCTGGCGGCGCTCGGCGGGCTGCTGTTCTCCGGCATCAGCGGGTCGGTCGGCCCCGACCAGACCAACGCCTACCTGCTGCCGTCGGTGGCGGCGGCGGTGATCGGCGGGACCTCGATCCTGGGCGGGGTCGGCGGCTACACCGGCACCATCCTGGGGGCGCTGATCCTGACCGTGCTCAACCGGCTGCTGCTCACCCTCGACACCACCGAGGCGTTCCGCCAGATCCTCTACGGGCTGATCGTCCTGGCCCTGGCCTGGGTGTACGTGCGGCTCACGGGCCAGCGGGGGGCCTGAGATGGGCCAGGTCGCCGGCATCCGGGTCGGGATCGTCGGCACCGGCTGGATGGCCGAGACCCACACCGAGGCCCTGCGGCGGCTCGGGGTCGAGGTCGCCGGGGTCGCCGGCCGCACCCCGGCCCGGGCCCGGGAGGTGGCCGGCCGGCTCGGGCTGGCCACCGCCTACGACTCGGTCGAGGCCCTGGTCGCCGACGACTCGCTGGCCGCCGTGCATGTCACCAGCCCCAACGACGTCCACGCCACCCAGGCCGCGGCCGCCCTGCGGGCCGGCCGCCATGTCGTCTGCGAGAAGCCGCTCGGGGTCACCGCGGCCGAGACGGCCGCCCTGGCCGAGCTGGCCGCGGCCAGCGGGCTGGTCAACGCCGTCTGCTTCAACCTGCGGTTCGCCCCCCACAACCACAACGCCGCCGGGATGGTCCGGGCCGGCGACATCGGCGAGCCCCGGTACGTCACCGGCAGCTACCACCAGGACTGGCTGCTGGAGGAGACCGACTGGAACTGGCGGCTGGTCGCCAGCCGCCAGGGCGGCCTGCGGGCCGTGGCCGACATCGGGTCGCACTGGATCGACCTGGTCAGCTTCGTCGCCGGCCGCCGGGTCACCGAGGTCCTGGCCGACCTCCACACCTTCGTGCCCGAGCGCAACCACCCCCTGGGCGAGGTCGGCACCTTCGCCGGGGCCGCGGTGGCCGCCGACGTCGAACGGGTCCGGGAGCCCATGACCAGCGACGACGCCGCCGGCATCCTGCTGCGCCTCGAGGGCGGCATGCGGGGGCTGTGCTCGGTCAGCCAGGTCTCGGCCGGCCGCAAGAACCGGCTCAGCTGGGAGCTGAACGGCTCCCGGCGGTCGCTGGCCTTCGTCTCGGAGGAGCCGGAGTACCTGTGGGTCGGGCACCGGGGCTGGCCCAACGAGCTCGTCCCCAAGGACCCGGCGCTGATGTCGGAGCTGGGGGCGGCCGTCACCGGCTACCCGGCCGGCCACGTCGAGGGCTACCCCGACACCTTCCGTGGGCTGTTCGCGGCCGTCTACGCCGACGTCGCCGCCGGCCGGCCCGCCTCCGACCCCGCCTATCCCACCTTCGCCGACGGGCACGACGTTGCCCTCGTCTGCCAGGCCGTGACCGAGTCCGCCGGGTCCAGGACCTGGGCGCCAGTCAGGAGGGACCCACCATGAAGCTCGGGCTGCTCACCGCCGCCTTCCCCGACACCCCGCTCACCGAGGTCGCCGACTGGGCCGCCGGCAACGGCTTCGCCGCCCTCGAGGTGGCCTGCTGGCCCCGGAGGGACGGCGAAGCCCGCCGCTACGCCGGGGTGTCCCACATCGACGTCGCCGGCCTGTCCGACGCCCAGGCCAAGGACCTGGCCGGGGACCTGGCCGGCCGCGGCATCCAGATCAGCGGGCTCGGCTACTACCCCAACCCGCTGCACCCCGACCCCGCCGTGCGCGCCGAGGCCCTGGACCATCTGCGGGTCCTCATCGGCGGGGCGGCCAAGCTGGGGGTCCCGGTGGTCAACACCTTCGTCGGGGCCGACGCGACCCGGCCGCTGCGCGAGAACATCGAGGCCGCCCGCGGGTTCCTGCCCGACCTGGTCGCCTACGCCCGCGACCACGGGGTCAAGCTGGCCATCGAGAACTGCCCGATGATCTTCAGCCAGGACGAGTGGCCGGGCGGCCACAACCTGTTCTACGCCCCGGCGACCTGGCGGGAGATCTTCGGCTGGTTCGACGATGACACCCTTGGGCTCAACCTGGACCCCTCCCACCTGGTCTGGCAGATGATCGACATCGAACGGGTGGTGCGCGAGTTCGGCTCCCGGCTCCACCACGTCCACGCCAAGGACCTCCAGATCGACCGGGAGGGGCTGTACGAGCACGGCGTCATGTCGGCCGGCATCGGCTGGCAGGTCCCGCGCCTGCCCGGGCTCGGCGAGATCCCCTGGGACCGGTTCCTGGCCGCCCTCTACCAGGCCGGCTACGACGGCTGCGTCGTCATCGAGCACGAGGACCGCGGGTTCGAGGGCAGCGACGAGAAGGTCAAGGCCGGGTACCTGCTGGCCCGCAACGCGGTCGGCCCCTACGTGGTCTAGCCGAGGACGCGGTCGAGGAAGGCGCCGCTGGCCGGGTCCTTCAGGATGAGCTTGCGCCGGCCGTCGGGCAGGTGCTCCTCCTTGATGACGACCAGGCCGTCCTCGGTGCGCTCGGCCCTGGCCACCCGGGGGGCGACCCCGCCGCGCCACTCCAGCTCGACCGGCACCCAGGCCCGGGAGGAGGCCGAGCGGTAGCAGGCGTCCATGACGGCGTTGACGACATAGCCGTCGTACAGGGTCTCGACCGGCTCGCGGCCCTGCTCCATGGCGTCGAACATGTCGGCGAACATGTCGGCGTAGCCGAGCTCGGCCACCTCGTCGCCCACCGGGAACTGCCAGCCCGCCTCGGCCTCGGCCTTCTCGGCGACATAGCCGCCCTGGCCGGAGGTGAACATCTCGAAGCCGGTGCGCAGGAAGTGGTTGAGCCAGATCGTGCCCTCGGTGCCGGCGACCTCGTCGCGCAGGTCCATCCCGCCCCGGAAGGTCCAGCTGACCTCGAACTGGCCGACGGCGCCTGACTCGAAGCGGATCAGGGCGATGGCGTTGTCCTCGGCCTCGATCGGGTGGACCAGGGTGTCGGCCCAGCACATGACCTCGACCGGCCGGTTCCCCTTGCCCACGAAGGAGCGGACGATCTCGATGCAGTGGCAGCCGAGGTCGACGATGGCCCCGCCGCCGGCCTGGGCGGCGTCCCAGAACCAGGCGCTGTGCGGCCCCGGGTGGGTCTCGCGGCTCCGCACCCACAGCACGTCCCCGACCGCCCCGGAGCGGGTCGAGCCCAGCGCCTTGCGGGTCTTGGGGGTGTACACCAGGTCCTCCAGGTAGCCGCCGAACACCCCGGCCCGCTCCACCGAAGCCAAGATCCGGCCGGCCTCGGCGGCGCTGCGGGCCAGCGGCTTGGTCACCAGCACGGCCTTGCCGGCGGCGGCCGCGGCCGTCACCGCCTCCTCGTGCAGGTGGTTGGGCAGCCCGACGACCACGGTGTCGACCTCGGGGTGGTTGACCGCCTCCTCGACGCTGGTCGTGGAGGACGGGATGCCCCACCGCTCCCGGAACGCCGCCCCGCGCTCCTCGGTCCGGGAGTACACGACCTGCACGCGGTCACGGCCACGCCGGCCGTGCAGCGTCATGGTGTAGAAGTCCCCGATCAGGCCGGTGCCCAGCATGGCCACCCGGTGCGACGTCGGCATCCAGCACCCCTCACCCTCGACCCGGCGATATGTCTAGACATTTTAAGCACGCCAGCAAATCGCTTGCCTCGCGGCCCGGGCGTCTGCTGTGCTCGACCGGTCGTGCGCACACTCAACCTGGGGATCCTGGCCCACGTCGACGCCGGGAAGACCACCCTGACCGAGCGGCTGCTGTTCGCCGCCGGGGTCATCGACGAGGTCGGCAGCGTCGACGCCGGCAGCACCCAGACCGACTCGCTGGCGCTGGAGCGCCAGCGCGGCATCACCATCAAGTCGGCGGTGGTGTCGTTCGTGGTCGGCGAGACGACCGTCAACCTGATCGACACGCCCGGCCACCCCGACTTCATCGCCGAGGTGGAGCGGGTGCTGGGCGTGCTCGACGGGGTCGTGCTGGTCGTCTCGGCCGTGGAGGGGGTGCAGCCCCAGACCCGCGTGCTCATGCGCACCCTGCAGCGGCTGCGCCTCCCCACGCTGGTGTTCGTGAACAAGCTCGACCGCGCCGGGGCCTCGGACGAGCGGGTCCTGAGGGACATCGCCGAACGGCTGACCCCGGCGGTCGTGGCCATGGGCTCGGTGCGCGGGCTCGGCACCCGCGACCCCGGCTTCACCCCCTTCGGCCCCGCCGACGACCGGTTCACCACCCGGCTGGCCGACCTGCTCGGCGACCACGACGACGCGCTGGTGGCCGCGTACCTGGCCGACGAGACGGCCCTCCCCTACCGCCGGCTCCGCCGCGAGCTGGCCGCCCAGACCCGCCGGGCCCTGGTCCACCCGGTGTTCTTCGGCTCGGCCAAGACCGGCGCCGGGGTCGACGCCCTGACCGCCGGGATCACCGAGCTGCTGCCCGCCGCCGACGGCGACCCGGGCGGCCCGGTCGCGGGGGCGGTGTTCAAGGTCGAGCGGGGCCCGGCCGGCGAGAAGGTCGCCTACGTGCGGATGTTCTCGGGCACGATCGGGGTGCGGGACCGGCTGGCCTTCGGTGGCCAGCACGGGGAGCACGAGGGCAAGCTCACCGCCATCAGCGTGTTCGAGCGGGGCGCGGCCGTGCCCCGGCCGTCGGTCGCGGCCGGCCAGATCGGCAAGCTGTGGGGGCTGGCCGAGGTCCGGATCGGCGACGTGATCGGCCACGCTCCGGCTCCGGCGACAGGACGCCAGTTCGCCCCGCCGACCCTGGAGACGGTGGTCGTCCCCAGCCGCCCGGCCGACCGGGGCGCCCTCCACGTCGCCCTGGCCCAGCTGGCCGAGCAGGACCCGCTGATCAACCTCCGCCAGGACGACCTGCGCCAGGAGGTCTCGGTGTCGCTCTACGGCGAGGTCCAGAAGGAGGTCATCCAGGCCACCCTGGCCGGCGACTTCGGCCTGGAGGTGCGCTTCCGCGAGAGCACCACCATCTGCATCGAGCGGCCGGTCGGCACCGGGGCGGCGGTCGAGCGCATGGCCAAGGACCTCAACCCGTTCCTGGCCACCGTCGGGCTGCGGGTCGACCCGGCCCCGCCCGGCGCCGGGGTGACGTTCCAGCTCGAGGTCGAGCTCGGGTCGATGCCGTACGCCTTCTTCGCGGCCGTGCAGGACACCGTGACCGAGACCCTGGGCCAGGGGCTCCACGGCTGGCAGGTGACCGACTGTGTCGTCACCATGACCCACTCCGGCTACTCGCCAAGGCAGAGCCACGCCCACGCCACCTTCGACAAGAGCATGTCGAGCACGGCCAGGGACTTCCGCCAGCTGACCCCGCTGGTCCTGATGGACGCCCTCACCCAGGCCGGCACCAGGGTCTACGAGCCGATGCACCGCTTCCAGCTCGAGCTCCCGGCCGACACCTTCGGGCAGGTCCTGCCCGTCCTGGCCGGGCTTCGGGCCGTGCCCCGGGCGACCGCCCCCCGAGGCTCGTCGTACCTGGTCGAGGGGGAGATCCCGGCCGCCCGGGTGCATGCGCTGACCCAGCAGCTGCCCGGCCTGACCCGCGGCGAGGGGGTGCTGGAGTCGGCCTTCGACCACTACCGGCCGGTCCGCGGCCCGGTCCCGTCCCGGCCGCGGACCGACCACAACCCGCTGGACCGCAAGGCGTACCTGCTGCACGTCCTGCGGCGGGTGCCCGGCTAGGTGTCCTGCATCAGGCCGGTGACGTTCCCGTCGGCGTCGGCGACCAGGGCGATCAGCCGGCCCCCGCCGACGTCGGTGGGCGGCTGGCGCTCCTCGGCCCCGGCCTCGCGCAGCCGGGTCAGGGCGGCCTGGATGTCGTCGACCGGCACATAGGGGACCGCCCCGGTCATGCCCTTGGCGTGGCCGTGGGGGTCCAGGCCGATCTGCTGGCCGCCGACGTTGAACTGGACGTAGTAGGGCTCGTCCATGGCCGGCTCGGCCCCGAGCAGCCTGCCGTACAGCTCTTTGGCGCTGGCCAGGTCCTTGACCGGATAGATGATGGTGCTGATCCCCGCTGCCATGGTGGTCCTCCTCGAGTGGGTGTCACATTGGCCTGATGGTGGTCCGTCACTGCAATGACGGACCATGACAGAGGATTGTGACTGATCGACGACCACGACTGGCTGGGCTAGGAATGGGATCACCCCCGGGCAGATGATGTGCCTGCGTCCCAGCACCCGCAGCATTGCTCTGACCTTGGTCACCGTACGGCAAGGAGCGCCGATGTCCGAGGCGACCGCGCGGACCTCCCGCTGGAAGGTCTTCGCCCCTGACACCGCCGGGGGGATCTACGGCATCATCGCGGCCATGGCGGTGATCGCCGGGGCGGCGAGCAGCAGCTCCCACGCCAAGCCGCTCTCGCTGGCGGTGGCCACCCTGTTCGTGTTCTGGCTGGCCCATGTGTACGCCCAGGCCCTCTCCCACCACCTCCGGGGGGCCCGGCGGCTGGAGTGGTCGGTGGTGCGGACGGCCATGGCCGAGGAGCGACCGTTGCTCGAGGGCCCGGTCCCGATTCTGGTGGTGCTGGCCCTGGGCACAGGTGGCCTGATCGACCAGGACCTGGCCATCCGCCTGTCCCTCTGGCTGGGCGTGGCCGAGCTGTTCGCCTGGGGCATGCTGTACGCCCGCCGCCAGCGCTGGAGCTGGCTCACGTCGGTGATCGCCGGGGCCGTCAACGGGCTGTTCGGCCTGCTCATCGTGTTCCTCGAGGTGGTCGTGCACTGAGGCGGGGGTGATTCCCCGGGTTCATCCTCGAAGGGTGATGTGTGGTCGCCCTGCTCGGGTCAGGCTGGCCGTGGGTCGCCGACCGCGAACTGTGAAAGGAGCCGTTCATGCCCCCTGCCACCAGGAAGAAGACCCGTCGGCTGACCGACGCCAAGCTGCAGGAGATGCTGGCCCTGACCAGCCACGCCGACAGCGTCGAGCTCAAGCTGACTGTCCCCGACTCCGATCGCAGCACCACCGTCACCGACCTCGGCATGGACCCCCTGGAGGCCCAGATCCGCCAGGTGTTCTTCTTCGACACCCCCGACCTGCGCCTCAACAAGCGGGGGGTGGTCGTCCGGGCCCGCCGGGTCCAGGGCCGCGGCGACGACAGCGTGGTCAAGCTCCGCCCGATCGTCCCCGAGGAGCTGCCCCCCAGCGTCCGCAACGCCAAGACTATGGTGGTCGAGGTCGACGCCATGCCCGGCGGCTATGTCTGCTCGGCCTCGTTCAAGGGCGCCATCGGCCCCGGCGACGCCGTCAGGCAGGTCGCGGCCGGCGACCGGGCCATCCGCAAGCTGTACTCCAAGCAGCAACGGGCCTTCTATGCGGCCCACGCCCCCGAAGGCCTGGCAATGGACGACCTGTCGGTCCTGGGGCCGATCAACGTCCTCAAGCTCAAGTTCACCCCCAAGGGCTACGACCGGCGGATGGTGGCCGAGCTGTGGCTGTACCCCGACGGGGAGCGGATCCTGGAGCTGTCGACCAAATGCGACCCCAAGGAGGCCTTGCAGGTCGCCGGCGAGGCCCGGGTGTTCCTGGCCGACCGGGGCGTCGACCTGTACGGCGAGCAGCAGACCAAGACCAAGACCGCCCTCGAGTACTTCTCCAGCACGCTCCAGGGGGCCACCTCCTAGGACCGTGTCCCGGCACCCTTCAGGGGGCCGGGCGGCTGGGGCCGATCCCCCGGCCCCGGTAAGGTCCGGGGGTGCTGGTCTTTCATCTGCGGGCGGCGCGGCGCCGGGCCCGGGCGGCCGCGGTGGCCGAGGCCCTGGCCCTGCTGCATGACCTGGAGCCGTCGGCCCCGGCCGGGGGGCCGCTGTCAGAGCGCGGCGGGGTGGTCTGGGTCGAGCTGGCCGAGGAGCATCTGGACGCGGCCACGGCCCGGCTCCCCCGCCTCGGCTACACCACCGCGGTCGACCGGCTCGTCCCGGCCGCCGGGCCGCCCGACCTCTACTGGCGGCGCCGCCCGTGGCGGCTGCTGCGGCTGTACACCGAGGACGCCGCCGGCCACCGGGAACGGGCCCCGGACCGGCGCGAGTTCCTGTTCGAGGCCGGCGGCGGCCCGCCCCGGCCAGTGCGCGGCTACCGGGGCGGCGGCGGGCCGCTGACCCGCCGCGGCCTGCCCGTGTGCGATTCCCGGCTGCTGGTCAACCTGGTCGCCCCGGCCGGCCCGGGGCGGCTGCTGGACCCGTTCGCCGGGGTCGGCGGGATCGCCCTCGAGGCCGAGGGGGCCGGCTGGACGACCATCACCGCCGACCTGGACCCGGGCCTGCGCCACGGCCTTGGCCGCATCGGCGCCGCCCACCTGGTGGCTGACGCCCGCGCCCTGCCCCTGCGGGCCGGCTCGCTGGACGCCGTCGCCACCGAGCCGCCGTATGACCGGGAGGTCGGGCCCCTGGCCGATCAGGCCCTGGCCGAGCTGCACCGGCTGCTGCGCCCCGGCGGGGCGGCGGCCGTGCTCTGTGCCGCCTGGCAGGCGGCGGGGTTGCGGGCCGCCGCGGCCGGGCTCGGCTGGCGGGCCAGCCTCGACTGCCCGGTGGACCGCAAGGGCACCGAGGTGGTGGCGCTGGCCTGGCGGCGGCCCTAGCCGGCCGGGCGGTCCCCGCGGACAGCGAAGCCGACGTGCTGGCCGCGGAAGTTGAGGGCGAAGAACTCGGGCTGCAGGCCCAGTCCCCTGGCGTGGCCGACCAGCCACATGAACCAGTTCTGGCCGGGACCGGGGGCGGCCGGCTCGTCGACCACACAGCAGGGCAGGACGACACAGCTGTTGCCGGCCTCGGCCACGGAGTCGAGCACGGCCAGGTTGCAGCCGTGGGCGTGGAGCGCGACCAGCAGGTCGTAGCGCCGGCCGAGGGCGGGCCCGAACGGGACCCGGCGGCGGGCCACCTGGTCCGCGTCGCCCAGCCGGACCCGCCGCCCGGTGGTCAGGTCCCGGTAGCGGGGCGGGAGCGGCTGGTCGACCGGGTCGACCACCTCGGCCTGGAACCCGGCCCGGCCCAGGTGGTGGGTGAGCAGCCCCTTGCCGCCGCCGACGTCGGCCACCGTGCACGGTGGGAAGTGGCCGGCGATCCAGCCGGCGAGGAGCTGGAACCGGAACTTCTTCATCTTGGGCAGGTCGTCCCCGGAGCGCCGCCCGCCGGCGGCCGCCCCGGGCGGCACCAGCCCGAGCTCCTCCAGCGACGGCGGCGGCGGGTAGCGGTGGGTCATCTCCCGTCCGGCAACGACCCGTGCGGGGTGGTTGTTCCGCTCAGGCCACGGCCCGGGCGTGGAAGCCCTGGGTCGCCCTGGCCAGGTCGGAGGTGGTGATCAGGCCGAGCAGCTGGCCGCCGTCGACCACGGCGGCGACCGTCCGGTCGTTGGCCAGCCGGCCCGCCAGATCGGTGACCGGCTGGTCGGGAGCGACCAGGACCAGCGCCGACATGGGGATGGCGACGTCGCCGGCGCGGACGAGATGGCGCCGGTCCATCGGGACGGCGTACAGCGCGGCCGCGGTGACCACCCCGGCCGGGTGGCCGTCGAAGGTCCGCAGGGGCAGGGCGGCCGCCCGCCACGGCTGGACGTAGTTCCGCAGGAAGGCGTCGACCGTGAACCAGGCCGGGGCGGTCGTCGGGACCGGGGTCATGACCTGGCCGGCCCGCAGCTCGCTCAGCTCCGAGCGCAGGACCGCCTGGTCGCGCTCCTGGCGGGCCGCGGTGACCAGGAAGAAGCCGACCAGCGACGTCCACAGGGTCCCGATCCCCCAGCCGGTCAGGGTGCCGAGGAGGCCGTAGGCGACCAGGCCGGCGCCGACCCAGACCCCGGCCCTGGTGGCGGTGACCGAGGCCCGGACGCGGCTCCCGTGGCGGCGCCAGAGCAGGCCGCGAAGCACTCGCCCGCCGTCCAGGGGGGCGGCCGGGAGCAGGTTGAACAGGGCCAGGACGGTGTTGACGACAGCCAGCCAGGCGGCGATGGCCACGGCGACGGCCGGGCCGCCGAGCAGGACCAGGGCGAACGCGACCAGCCCGAAGGCCACCGCCAGGGCCAGGCTGACGGCCGGGCCGACAATCGCCACCCGGAGCTCGTCGCGAGGGCTGGCCGGCTCGTCCTCGAGCTGGGCGACCCCGCCGAGCAGCCACAGGGTGATACCCCGGACCCGCAGCCCGGCCCGCCGGGCGACCAGGGCGTGACCGATCTCATGGGCCAGCAGCGAGCCGAGGAACAGCCCGGCGCCGGCCGCGCCGGCCAGCCAGTAGGCGGCCGGGGCGAGCCCCGGCACCTCGACCGGCAGCAGCCGCCCGGCCAGCGACCAGGCGATCAGCAACGCGATGAGCAAGGCGCTCCAGCTGGCCCCGACGGGGATCCCGGCGATGCGGCCGAAGCGAAGACTCGCGGTCATCTACAACGACTCCTCGAAGACTTTTCCACAGGTACAGGATACCCCTAGGGGGTAAATAGGACGTAAGGCCCAGCGGCGACGCGGGGGGCACCGGCTCGACCCCGGTTGACCCACCGGCCCCTGGTCCCACACTATTGTTTGAACAGTCAGTCAAAGGAGATGGCATGGGCGCTTCGACCGTGGCCGCGACCCTCGGGCAGGTCGGCCTGCCCGCTCCCCTGCCCGAGCTGGCCGCCCGCACCTGGGACGTCGTGGTGGTCGGCGGCGGCCACAACGGCCTGACCGCCGCCGCCTACCTGGCCAGGGCGGGCCGGTCGGTGCTGGTCCTGGAACGCCGCGAGCGCCTCGGCGGCGCCTGCACCCTGGAGCAGCCCTTCGCCGACCCCGGCTACCTGGTCAGCCCCTGCGCCTATGTGGTCGGCCTGCTCGACCAGACGGTGGTCGACGAGCTGGGCCTGGAAGGCTACGGCTACCGGGTGTTCGTGGCCGACCCCAACCTGTGGGTCCCGTTCGCCGACGGCACCTCGGTGGCCCAGTTCGTCGACCACGACCGGACCGTGGCCCACCTGCGGGCCAACCGCTTCTCCGAGCGCGACATCCAGGGGATGCTCGACTACGAGGACATGTTCGACCGGCTGCGCCTGGCCCTGCGGACCGGGCCCGATGGCGACACCTGGCAGGGCGACGCCCCGACCCGCGACCAGCTCGAGAAGCGATTGGGGCATGACCCCGAGCTGATCTCGGTGCTGTTCGAGGAGTCGATCGCCGACACCCTCGACCGCTACGTGGACGACCAGCGGATGAAGGACGCCCTGTACGGCCAGGGGGTCATCGGCGCCTGGGCCGGCCCCAAGGACCCGGGCACCGCCTCCATCAAGCTCATGCACTACCAGGGCGACCTGGGTGGCCAGGGCCCCCTGTGGGGGTACGTCGAGGGCGGGATGGGCCGGATCTCGTTCGCTATCGCCCAGGCCGCCCGCGACCTCGGCGCCCAGCTGGCCACCGGGGTGCCGGTGGCCGAGATCCTGCCCACCGAGGGGGTGCGGCTGGAGGGTGGCGAGCTGATCCGGGCGGCCACGGTCGTCTCCAACGCCGACCCCCGGCGGACCCTCGGCCTGGTCGACCCCGAGCTCGTGCCCGGCGACTACCAGGCCCGGATCGACGGCTGGCAGGTCCGCTCGCCGGTGGTGAAGCTGAACGCCGCCCTGCACCGGCTGCCCCGCTTCCCGGCCGCCGCCGGGGCCGGGTTCGAGGCCCACCGGGCCATGGTCGACGTGACCCGCGGCCTGGACGCCGCCCAGGAGGCGTTCGCCGACGCCGAGCGGGGCGTGCCCAACATCGGCTTCGCCGAGGTCTACTTCCAGACCGCCTACGACCCGACCGTCGCCCCCGACGGCAAGCACCTGGTCAGCGTGTTCGCCCAGTACGCGCCCTACAGCCTGGCCGAGGGCACCTGGGACAGCCGCCGGGTCGAGATCGGCCGCCTGATCCTTGACGCCATGGCCGAGTTCGCCCCCGACCTGCCCGACTGCGTCGCCGAGTACGAGGTCCTCGGCCCGCCCGACATCGAGCAGCGGATCGGCCTCACCGGCGGCCACATCTTCCAGGGCGAGACCATGCCCGACCAGATGTGGGAGCACCGCCTCACCCCCCGCACCCCGGTTCCCGGCCTCTACCTGTGCGGCGCCGCCACCCACCCGGCCGGTTCGGTGATCGCCCTCAACGGCCGCAACGCCGCCATGGCCGTCCTCACCGACACGACGTCGGCGTCGCCGGTCGGCTAGCCCTTCTCGGCGCCGGCGGTCAGGCCCTCGACCAGGAGCCGCTCGGTGGCGAAGAACAGGATGACGATTGGGACGGTGAGGATCACCGACCCGGCCATGAGGGTGGTCTTGGCCACCTCGATCGACCCGGCGAGCTGGGACAGGCCCAGCGACACCGTCCAGTTCTCGCGGTTCTCGACCAGGAACAGCAGCGCGAACAGGAACTCGTTCCAGGCGATCATGAACACGAACAGGCTGGTGGCCATGATCGCCGGCATGGCCAGGGGGAGCGAGATCTTGCGGATGATGGTCAGGCGGCTGGCGCCGTCGAGGGCGGCGGCCTCCTCCAGGCTCTCGGGGACCGTCTCGAAGTAGTTGCGCAGCATGTGGATGGTGACCGGCACGATCTGGGAGGCGTAGACGAGGACCAGGCCGAACAGCGACCCGCGCAGGCCGATGCGGGTGAAGAACACGAACAGCGGGATGGCCAGCAGGATCGCCGGGAACAGATAGACCGACAGGAACAGGAAGTTGACCTGGCGGCGGCCGAAGAACTGCAGCCGGGCGATCGCGTACGAGCCGAGGATCGACACCAGCAGGGTGAGGACCACGCTGGCCAGCGCGATCATGCCGCTGTTGCGCAGGAAGAGCAGGAAGCCCTGGCCGCCATCCTCGGGGCTGCGCAGAACAT
>Ga0207675_100002177_pt1 | contig 19461 bp, 11 predicted proteins | sample KBSSwiS42_FD_184305 | JGI IMG/M metagenome (GOLD analysis project Ga0207675, IMG submission 184305) | Switchgrass rhizosphere microbial communities from Kellogg Biological Station, Michigan, USA - KBS Switchgrass S4-2 (SPAdes) (version 2) | ecosystem: Host-associated > Plants > Roots >...
TTCAGCAGCGTGCGCGTATGGCGGGTGTCTTCACAGGCAATCAAATCGGCTTCGCGCAGTACGCGCAACGCTCTTTGTGTGATGTCTTCCAGATTGCCGATTGGAGTTGCGACGATAGAAAGGGTACCGGACACGGGCGTCATTCTGTCATCGCCGCGCTGAAAACGCGAAAGCCCTACTCGTTGCCGAGCAGGGCTTCCGAAGAGAGACAGTTAAGTCGGTGAGGTTAGTTTGGAAATCCAGGGAGACGCTGCCACCACGGCACGTTGTTGCGATTATCCTGTCGACGTCCACGGCCGTAATCGTCGTCGCCATAGATCGAACCACGGTAACCGTACGCGTTAGAAATTACGTTCAGTTCGTTGCGAATCTGCGACCACAAGGACGACAGCCGGGAATTGTCGAACTGACGTCGAGTCGCGCGTTCGGTAATGCTTGCCTGGCGCATCACGCGTTGCGCTTCGTCGGCGCTGCGATTCAAATCGCGTCCGTTCCCGAAAGCTGATTTGAGGTTACCGACCACGTTTCGAAAGTCATGGGCTTCCTGGTTTACGCGATCTTCACGGCGCGAGCCATTCACGCGGCGATCACGATCCAGATCGCGATCGACTTCGCGCTCAAAATCCTTCGCCAGTCGATCCAACCGCTGAATGCTGTCGCGGACGTAACGATTGTCATAGCGGCCATTATCGCGGTCGCGGCGATAGTCCGGCCAGTTTTGCGCAGACGCAACTGCGGGAACAAACAACGCCAGCACGCCCGCCACCAAACTCAGTCTGAATAATTGTCTTTTCATTTCACTTCTCCTTACCAAGTTCCTCTTGCGCGCTCCGCGCCAGAACTGACCTGCTCTCGGCAACCACTGTGCCGCAGCGTGTTTTTCGGAAATTAATGTCGAAAACAACTAATGCATAGAGCAGATGAGCCCGATGACGGCTTTGCGCGTCGCATTCGGTGCACGCTGGGCGGAAATCGTTTGTGGCGGTACCGAGACAAACGAAAGCCTCGTCGCCTGGGAGGCAGCGACGAGGCCTCGTCCAGTTTCACCGCATATCAATCAAAGCTAACGGCTCACTGTGTTAGTAGCGGATGTTCATGTCATACGCGTCGGCAATGACGTGAAGACTTGATCGAATCTGAGCCAGCTCTTCATCCACGTCAGTTCTGCCGGTTCGCAATCTCAGGTAACGATCAAGACGCATACCCTGCTCAATGACATTGCGCGCTTCGTCATAACTACCGCTTAGGTCGCGGCCACCAGCTGAAGCCCGCCTTAACTGTCGCACGGCGACTCGAAAGTCGCGCACTTCAGCGATCGCGGCGTTGTCGGTTGGATTGCTTATCCAGAAGAGTCCGCCGAGGACTCGACGTCCGCGTGTCGCACTCAAGTCGCTTTCCAGTCGCGCGCTGGAGTTGTCCAGCTGCGCCAGCGCACTACGCAAGGCACCTCGATCGTAACGATCATAACGATCGCTCCGGTCATAACGGTCTCGTTCGTAAATCCGGATCTGCGCCGAGGCCACCACCGGTATCGCAAAAATTAGAAGAGCGATTGCCAGGACGAACCTCCCTAAAATGTTTTTCCGCATCGTTCTTCACCTCCTCTTTTCTGATATTTACACGCAATTACCGTGTTTCGGTGGAGGCTTCCGCAAAGCCGGACGCTATCACAAGGGCATCACAACAAAAGGCAGCAAACTCTTTAGATGGATGTAAGAGAGAGCCAACCGACTTTCAAGATTGAGTCAGGCTGGCGATGTGGCGTTGAAGATCCATTTCAGTCAGAGACGTCCGTTGGTCGTCGTTCACGATCAACCATTCGGGCGAGCCTTTGGGCGAACGAATCAAGAGCAGTTCCTGGTTCAGCCTCGGGCGACCGAAATGCTTGATGTTCGCGCAAGCTAAACCGCCGCCGCGTACAATCCCGTCTTTTGGTATGCGCGGCCAGCCACTTTCAATTGTGAGGGCGCGCACGCCGTGGCGGAACGTGACGCCTTTACCGAGCATGCTCGCAGAGCCTCGCGCGAAACGATGTTCGTCGTGTCGCTCCATTTGAATGCCCGCGCCTGAACGATTCGCCGCGCCGGCGAGAAACATGAACTCATTGATTAGCCAGTCTGTACCCGTGCGACGCAGCAAGTCATTCCGGCGGCGGAGGCTTAAGTAATCGGCAATGTCACGCCGGCCGGCTGCGTGTGCGCGGGCCTGCGCTTCGGCTAACGCCATTTCCCAGGCTTCATCGAGTTCGCTCATCGAAAGGAAAAGCAAAAAGGTAAAAGGAAAAAGTACTAAAAGCCGCAACTAGTGAAGAACGATAAGAAGAGAGAATATTTCAAAGATTTTGTCTATCTTCTTTTCCTTTTACCTTTTTCCTTTTGCCTTCATTCAGATGTTATCATGCCGCGCAGAGTCAAACTCTTCCCAATTTGTCCGCGTTGTCGGTTTTCGCTGGGCAAAACTGTCGAATGAAGACGCCAAACCATAATCTACGAGCTGCGGTCTTGTTGTTGCTGCTGACCGCGCTTTCGCTAACGCACGTTTTCGCCACGGGGTTCGCGCAGGAGAAGCTGCCGCCGCCTTCGGGTCACATCAACGACTTCGCCTCAGTGCTTGGAGGTGCGAACAAGGAACGGCTCGAATCGATTCTTGAGCAACTCAAAAAACGCACTGACATCGACCTGGTGATCGCCCTGGTGAAAACTGCAGGCACGGAAGATCTCTACAATTACTCTTTGCGCCTGGCAAACGATTGGACTGTGGGTTCACGAACGGCGTCGAGCAAGACTCTCTTATTGGTCATTGCTGCCGACAGCGGGAAGTTCTTTACGCAGTTCAGCCGATCAGCGCAATCGGCGCTGCCGGACGGTCTTGTCGGAGAGATGGGACTCAAGATGCGACCGAAGCTCGAGGCGAACGATTACGACAACGGACTGCTGGTTGGCGTGCAAACGTTTGTGAGCGCCTTGGGTGAGCTTCATAATTTCACGTTTGCAGATTTGGATTCTCAACGGGTAGAAGTCGCCGCCGCAAAGACTCGACCGCGGAAGGTAGAATCGCAGACATCGGCGGACACGCCCACGCCCCAGCCCAGTGAATCACCGACTCCGGAACCTTCGCCAGCTTCAACGCCGAGCGAAACGCCAGCGCGGAGCGTGACGCCAACGCCGACACCGGAAGCATCAATACCCCCGACGACACCAGTCGCAGTTGAAAGTCCCACGCCGGCACCGACGATCAGTCAGACGCCGGCCACAGAAACCCCTACACCCGCAGCATCGCCGGTGGAAACTCCGTCTGCGGCTACCGAGGCCTCCCCCTCGCCGAAAGCATCTCCGTCAGCAACTGCGGAAGTTGCGCGAAACGTGAACAAGCCGATTCGTTCGGCCCGCGCTTCGATGACGCGCGCAAATCCTGAAGACGAAAAAGAAGAGGTTGAACTCACGCTTACAAAGCCAGCGGCCGAACGCATTGACCTGTTGAAACAGTTCATTGCTTCGCATCCGAAATCGGCAGCCATTCCGCGCGCGCAGGAATTGATTGTTACCGCCCATGCGACAGTAGGCGATCAAAAGTTAGCAGCGGGCGATGTGGATGGTGGACTGGACGAGTTCTCGTCCGCTATCGCGGAAGTCCCGTCAGATATGTCCGACCGTTTGTTCACCGAAGTCATCGCGCGCATTCCAATCAACTTATTCATGCGCGGACAACGCGGCCCCGCGCTGCAAGCCGCACATCAAGCCGAGGGTTTGGCAAAGCTAAATCCAGTGCGCCTCCTTGCCGTCACGCAATTTTATTTGGCGATTGAAGATGCAACCGAAGCAAATCGGTTGGCGGAGCTTACTGTTCAAAATGCCGCTGACATGGCGGCGGCGCACCAGGCGCTCGGGGCTGCGCGTCATATCGCGCTGCGGCTTGATGACGCTGAAGCGGAATACTCCAAGGCAGTTTCGCTGGATGCGAAGTCGTTGTCGGCAAAGCTTGCGTGGGCGGATTTGCAGCGTGCGGTAGGCAAGAACGAAGCCGCGCTAGCGGCTTACCGCGAAGTCTTTGACAGTGATCCGAAAAACCAATCTGCGATCGCCGGAGTGATTCTTTCGTTGTTTGAGCTGGGGCGAAAGGACGAGGCGAACCAGCAGCTTAGTGCGATACTCCAGGACGCAGACAAGTCGCGAAACCTGCCCTTACTCGTCGGCGCCGCATATTGGTTCGTCGCGCACGGTGACGCAACGCGCGCGCTTGAGCTGGCGCAAAGGGCCGTCGCCATCGAGCCGCGCTATTCCTGGGCGCAGATTGCCGCGGCGCGCGCGTTGGCCGCAGATAAACGGCCACTCGATGCAGAACGCGCAGTACGATTTGCACGCGCTTACGCGCGGTTTCCCACGCTGGATTACGAATTGGCGACAGCGCTCGCTTCGATGGGCCTTTACGATGAAGCGTTAACCGAACTGGCAAAAACATTTTCATTGAAAGACGGACAGATTGAGGCGAAGTTGGCTGGCCGGGTGACCACGCGCGCGACGACGTTTACTGAGTTGCTCGCTCCGGAACGTCGCGCGGCGATCTTTCAGAACACCTCCGCGGACACGGAAGCGAACGCCAGGATGATGAAGGGCTTGTTGGCGTTTGCGGCGGCGTTGAATCCGGAAGGCCGCTCGACAAGAGACGAAGATCTCATCGCGATTGCGCAGGACTTCGTCGGCGGTGACGATCCCATGCGTACTTATCGTCAGATTTACGTGGCGAGTAAGCTGCTGAGAAAGGGCGCGGCCCTCACTACGGTAGTTGATCTGATGGACGCGGCAGTTGGCGGCGTGGACGCTGCACTAAACATCCCGGCTGCTACCGTCGCAGTGCAGCCGGACGAGCTAGCCGAATCTCGCGCTCGGGCTCTGGCGCAAGGCGGAACACCTAACGTGCCGAATGCGCCCCGTTCGGCTTTATCAGCCATTTTGCGCGCGCGCATCGAAGACATTGCCGGCATGGCGCTCCTGAACCTCGATAAAACGCTTGATGCCGTGGCCCGTCTGCGGAGAGCCGTGAGCGTTGCGCCGCAAGGCACGCCGCTGTGGCGATCGTCGATGTGGCATCTGGCAACGGGACTCGAAGCCGATGGCAAACACGATCAGGCTTTGCTTTATTACATCAACAGTTATCGCGCCGGCGCTCCCGATCCAGCGCGTCGTGCGGTGATTGAGAATATATACAAGAAAGTTAACGGCACGCTCGACGGCCTCGATGACAAAATCGGTCCGGCCTATTCGTCGTCAGCGCCGTCACCGGCGGCCTCACCAACCCCAAACCAAAAGTAAAAAGAGCGATTCAGCTGTTACCGAATCGCTCTCTGAGGTTGATGTGGCACGCGCATCCTGCGCGTGATTTCACGGGCGAGACGCCCGTGCCACTCTCCAAATGTCCATATTCGGACGAGCCTAGTTGCCCGACGCTTGAGGCTTGCCATCCGCGTCGTAAACCTCGACATGGCCGAATTTCTCAAGTACCGACTTGATCTTCTTCGCGTCACCGACGGCGATGATTTGCAGGTGACCAATGTCGATGTACTTCTGCGCGACGCGCTGCACGTCGGCGTCGGTGACCGCATTGATCTTCGCCGGATAAGTGTCCCAGTAATCCGCCGGCATTTCATAGAGCTTTTGGATCACTAGGTTCTGTAACAGCGCCGTCGGCTGCTCGAGCGATAGCGCAAAGCCGCCGACTAGTGACCGTTTCGCGTTGTCAAGATCAGTAGCCGAGACTTTCTCGTCACGCATCCGATTCAGCTCGTACATGAACTCTTTCATTGCGCCTTCGGTCACGTCGGTCCGTACTTCCGAACTGGATATGACCGTGCCGCGATATTTCGAACCGTTGAAGCTGCTGTACGCGCCATAAGTGTAGCCCTTGTCTTCGCGCAGGTTCATGAACAGGCGCGCCTGCGGCCCGCCGCCCAGAATTTCATTCATAACGAAGACGGCGAAGTAGTCAGGGTTGGTGCGCTCGATACCGAGATTGCCGAGTTGCAAAACCGTCTGCACCGACCCGGGCCGATTGATCAGTTGAATCTGCATCGCGCCGGCTGCCCCGATTGTGGGAATTGAAAGGGGAGGCACATCGCCTTTGGCCCAACCGCCGAAGGCCGCTTCCAGCTTCGGCATAATTTCTTTCAATTTCACATCGCCAACGATCGCCAGCATCGCATTGTTCGGCCGGTAGTACTTCGAATGAAAACCGGCCAGGTCCGCTGACGCGATCTTCCTGATCGAGTCTATCGGCGCCGTGATCATGCCTGCCGGGTGAGCTCCATAAATCGCGCGCACAAATCGCTCCTGCGCCAGGAACTGCGGAATCGAGCGCTGGAATTGCTGTTGCTGAAGCTGGCGAGCTTTGTATTTGTCGACTTCTTCCTGCGGAAATGTTGGGTGCAGGATTACATCTGAGAACAATCCTAGTGCCTGATCGAAATTCTCAACCAGCCCCGAGGTGGTGACCGTGCTTGTAAAATTTGCGAGACCCGAAGCGGCCGTGAGAGTAGCGCCCATCGTGTCGGCCTGTTCCGCGATGTCTTTGCTCTTGCGCGTCGTGGTTCCTTCGCGCAACAGCCCCGCTGTGAAACTTGACAGCCCATGATAGTCGGCCGGGTCTGACAAACCACCACTCAGCACCACCATCTGCATCGTGAAAGTTGGCACCCGGTGATTCTCGAGCACGATTACGCGCAAGCCATTCGATAACGTCGCTTCCTGTCCCTTCGGGAGATTCACTTTCAGAATCTCCTTACTTACCGGCGCGCGACCTTTGATATCCGCGCCTTTGATTGATTGACCCTGCTGCGGCGGCGGGCCCGTGCGGGGCTGGGCCGTGGCCACAGACAAGCTAAGAATCGCGACCGCAACCGCGGCAAGAAATGTATTGATTGAGATTTTCATGATTAGCTTCTCCCTATCTTACTGCCCGGTCGCCGCAGTCGCGGTCTTCGGTTTCGGAATCGTCACAACCACCGTGCGGTTAGTCGTCACCAGGTACTTATTAGCGACGCGTTGCACGTCCTCTTTCGTCACGGCGTTTACTTTGTCAAGGCGTGTGTTGATGAGATTCGGATCGTTGTAATACACGGTCCACTGGCTGATGTTTACCGCACGCAACAACGAGCTTTGCATGCTATTGATAAAGTTACGACGCGTCGTGTTCTTTGCTTTCTGCAATTCCCAATCCGCGATGCCGTCTTTCTTCAGCCGCTCAATCTCGTTGTAGATCGCCTCCTCGACGTCCGCAGGTTTTACCCCGGATCGAACCGTCGCGCTGGTGTACAACGCGCCGGTGCCTCGTTTCTCATCTGCGAAGCCGCCGACGCTCTGCACCAGTTGTTTGTCTTTCACCAGAGCCTGATACAGCCGTGAGCTCTGGCCGCTTTGCAACGCAGTCGAAAGGACCTGCAGGGCGTAAAAGTCCGCCGTGTTGCCGGGTAACGTCTTAAACGCGATATCAACCTGGGCCAACCGAGCCAGTCCGTCATCAACGCTGGCGCGGCGCTCAGCCTTTTGCTCAGGTTCAGTCATGTCGACTGCCGGCGGATCGGGCTGGCGCGGAATGCTCTCGAAGTACTGTTTGATTTTCTTGATGGCATCGGCGGCCTTGAAGTCGCCGACGACTGCCAGGACCGCATTGTTAGGCGCATAGTAAGTCTTGAAGAAAGCGGCAACGTCTTCAACACTCGCAGCGTTGAGATCATCCATCGATCCGATCACCGTATGCTTATAAGCGAAGTTGTCGTAGATCAACCCCTGCTGAATCTCGCCGCTTTGACCATACGGTTGGTTGTCGACGCCGAGCCGCCGCTCTTCCTGCACCGCATTGCGCTGGTTGTCGAGGTTGGCTTTGTTGATAACCAGGCTGCGCATTTTGTCAGCCTCGATGAACAGAGCCATATCGAGTTGGTTCGACGGCAGAGCTTCAAAATAAGTCGTGCGATCTTCATTGGTCGTCCCGTTCATCGTGCCGCCGTTATTGAAGATCAAATAATATTGTTCGCCGGTGCCGACATTCTCGGAACCCTTGAACATCATGTGCTCGAACAAATGCGCAAAGCCGGTGCGGCCGGGCCGCTCGTCTCGCGAACCGACGTTGTAGGTGACATCGACCGCGATGACGGGCGCGCTGTGATCCTCGACAGTGATTACGCGCAAGCCATTAGCGAGGCGCATCTCTTTAAATTCGACGTGAGGATTTCGGCTGGCTTGTCCGAGCGCGATACCCGAAAGCGCGAAGAAGATTATCGCGCTAAACACCTTACGATTCAGTCTCATGCAATAAAACTCCTGTAAAAAATTCCGAGAGCGATTCGTTTGATTGTTACATCCAAGGACGACTCGGTAGCGTCCCTGGTTGGTTGGCTGGAAAGCCGAGACGCTCCTGAATCTATGCGGCAGCGGCACGGCTGTCAAGCAGGCTAAAGCGATTCGTGGCGAGCGTCTCCATTCTTCAGATTGTTTCCAATCTCTAGTATTTCGCGGCAACCGGACGATCCTTTTCGCCATCAAAACCACGCCCAAAATCGACCCTGCATTTAGCGACCGGCAATCCGGTCGCCTATAATGGCGGTACCGGTCGGAGCACAATCCTATGTTGAGAAACCGTCTGCTCTCCGTATTCTCCATCGCGCTTGTTTTGGCGACCTTTGCAGTCGCCGGTCGCGCCCAGCAACCTGCTCCCGCCGGTTCGCGTTACGACATCACGAATTATCGAATTGAGGTGCAGTTGCAGCCTGACGATCACACGTTGCGCGCCGGCGCGGATGTGACTTTCACGCCGCTCGAAGCGACACGTTCCGTGGTTTTCGAACTGAACGGCTCACTCAAGGTCAATGCTGTCGAGAGGGATGGAAAGGTATTGACTGGAGTCGTGCAAGACCCGGTCGGCTCGGGAGCGTTTGGTCCAAATGTGCGCATCGACCTCGGTGAAGTAGTGCCGGCGAATACTCCGACCACTGTGAGAATTCGTTGGAGCGGAGCCTTGGTTTCTCCGGAAGGCGGGCCGCTGGCAAGCAAGCGACTCGCGTATGTTGGAACTGAAGGTTCCTATCTGATGTACGCCGCACGTTGGTTTCCATTTCATGACTACGCGGCGGACCGTGCGACTGCCGACATCACAGTCATTGTGCCCACCGGAGTTCAGGTAGGTGGCCTCAGTGACGAACCCGTCAATCCGCAAGTCGACAAAACTGGTACGACGCGGTTTCGTTTTGTCACCAGGACGCCGCAGCTGATCGGCAATTTCATCGCCGGTCAGTACATTACAAAGTCTCTGCGCGTCGGCCGCTACGAAATGCAATTCTTCGTAAAGCCCGGCAACGAGAATCGGATTGCGCCGTACGGCGAGCTCATGGGTAAGGCGCTTGAGTTCTACACACATCAATACGGCGCGCCCGCATTCGGCACGCGCATAATCATCGCGCAGACTGACGACGAAGCTTTCGAAGCGTACTCGGGTCCGGGAATTCTTTTCCTCGCGTCCAAATTTTTCGAAGGGCGTTCGACTCCCGAAGATCGTCTGCAACGCGAGATTGCTTATCAGTGGTGGGGACAAACCGTTGGACTGAAGTCGTTTGATGACGCTTGGCTTTCGCAGGGGCTGGCTGAATGGAGCTCGTTCGCGTTTCGGCAATCAACTGAGAGTGGTGCGCAGCTGGATGCGTCGCAACGTGAAGAGCAGGAACGGGCGCTAACTTTTGAACAGACCTCGTCGATCGTGCGCGCGCCGGCTTCGCTCGATGACCAATCGGCTGCGTATCAGTCGATCGTCTACTACAAAGGCGCGATGGTTTTCAGCATGCTCAAAGAGACTTTGGGCAGAGACAAGTTCGACGAGCTGATGGCGAAGTTCCTCGAGCAGTTCAGAAACAAGAACGCGTCAATCGACGATTTTGAACGGCTCACATCGAAAGTCGCCGAGCGCAACATGCGTTACTTCTTTGCGCAATGGCTGGAAGGCACCGGCGTGCCCGAGTTCAGCGTCGATTATCAAATCATCCGGACGCGCAATGGTAAGTTCCGGACGCGCGGCACGGTTCGCCAGAACTTTGAAAATCTGAATATGCCGGTCGAGTTGCAACTTCGTTCGGAAGGTGGCGACGCGCAAACGAAGAAGTTGAATTTCAGCGGCAAGAGCGAGGACTTTGATTTTGAATCGAGCGGCCAGCCCATTGCTGCCGAGGTCGATCCGAACAACAAGATTCTGCGCATGTCTGACGATTTGAAAGTTTCAATCGTGGCGCGTCGCGGCATTGAGTTATTCAAGGAAGGCCAATACTCCGAAGCGCAGCAGCAGATGGAATCGGCGCTCAAAATGGATCGCAACAACGCCTGGGTTTATTACAACCTCGGCTTGGTTTACTTCGAACAGAAGAACTGGCAATTGGCGCTCGACAATTTCCAGGCGGCGATCGATTCCAGCAGCAGCAAGCCGGCTTGGATCGACGCTTGGGCGCACATCAAACGCGGCAATGCATACGACGCGAAGGGCGACCGCAACAAGGCCGTGTTTGAATACAACAAGGCTCTGCAGACCGGCAGTAACTACGACAACGCACAATCGGTCGCCAAGAAATTTATCGAGACGCCCTTCGATCCGAAGGCGACTGAAGCTGCCCAAGCCACACCTGGTAGTAATTAAGCGAAGCGCCGAAGACGCATCATTGAATTAGCCGCGGGCGTAGCCCGCGGAATAGAACGCATCGGACATGAGAGCCCGCTTAGGGGGCGACAGAAACGGTTACTCTGTCGCCCGCTAAAGCGGGCTTAAATATTGTTCTTGCTCTTAACCCAGGGCTCATTTCGCTTCGCTCGCTTTACCCTGGGCTAAAGTATGCCGCCTGCTTCGCAGGCTCATTGAGTCTTTGACTCTGTCTTGCATTAAGGCAAACTTAGAGACTCGTCCAGATGAGGGTTGAATGCCCAAATTGAAACCTCAACCGCTCAAACCCGAACAAGCAACCGCTGCGCATACTCTCGACCGCCATTTATCTGTCTCTGCCGGACCGGGAGCCGGCAAGACGAAGGTGCTGGTCGAGCGTTATCTTCATATCCTGCGCACGCAGAAGGCCTCGGTAGACAACATCGTCGCGATCACATTCACGAATCGCGCGGCAAACGAAATGCGCGAGCGGGTGCGCAACGAAATTGATTCGCTGTTGCGCGCGACCTCAGGCGCCGAGCGGCAGCGATGGTTGCGGCACAAACGCGCGCTCGAAGGGGCCGCTATCACGACGATTCACGGATTCTGCTCGCGCGTCCTGCATGAGTTTCCAGTCGAGGCGAACATCGATCCGCAATTCATGCTGCTCGATGAGCAACAATCGATGCTGATGCTCGAAGCCGTCGTCGATGAAGCGTTGAGCAACGCGATTCATCATGGCAACGACAAGATTGTAAAGTTGGCCCAGGGCATTGGCGGCCGCGGCACGCTGTCAGCTTTGCTGGCCGAACTGTACAGAAGATATCGCGGTGAGGGACTGGCGCTTTCTGAGATCAAACAGCAAGCCGCGGTGATTCATGCGGCTGTAAATGAGTATGCCGCGGCGTTCGCCGAGCTGGATGCGCAAATGAACGCGCTGCTTCAGTCTCGGCAGAAGACGTTGGCGTCGCAAAGCAAACAGAGCAACATGCGCACTGAATGGCCAAGACTTTGTGCGATTGTTGCCCAGCCCCCTTCCGAACAAACAATCGCGAAGTACTGTCAGGCCATCGAAGACTTTCGCGAAATTCGTCCGGCGAAAAACGTCATCCCCCAAATTGTCGCAATTGATGATCTGCTTTGGGGTGACGACACCAACGATCGATTGGCCGGAAGACTTCCGCGTCTGGGCTTCGATCTGCTCGCCAAAGACTATTCGCTCGCAGTTCTGAATATCATGCAGGACATCGAACGGCGTCTGGATGAAGAGAAGCAACGGCTGTCCGTTCTCGATTTTGACGATCTGCAACTGCGCACTTTGAAACTACTCAACGAGCATCCGCAGTTGTTCGCGCGCATCTCCGAACGCTACCACTATTTTCTGGTCGATGAATTTCAGGACACGAACGGGCTGCAACGTGACCTGATGATGACGCTTGGGCTGCGGCGTGGCGCGAATCTTTTCGTCGTTGGGGATCGCAAGCAGTCGATCTACGGGTTTCGCGGCGCCGACGTTGATGTGTTTGGCGAGATGACCGAAGCGATCGAGAAAGCCGGCGGACTTCAACAGCCGCTGCGCGTGAACTTCCGTAGTCAAAAGCCGCTAATCGACACCTTGAATTTCATCTTCCCAAGAATCTTTCGCGCGCCGGCTGAACGTGCCGCCGAAGAATTAGGGCAGCTTGGTTACGTCGAACATGAAAGCAGTGTCGCTGAACGCGAGGCGCGCGATGAACCGCCTTTGGTTGAGTTCTTGCTCAGCGTAGTGCCTGACAACAAGAGCGTCACCGCCGATTCTGACGAGACAGAGGAAACCAGATTCGAAAGTCGAGACCAGCGCCAGCGTGACGCCGCTCAAGTCGTCGAAAGAATCGAGGCGTTGGTTGAAGGCGCTAATTCATCGAGCGTGAACTACGGGCAAATAGCGGTTCTATTTCGCGCACTGACCGGCGTAGGGATTTACGAAAGCGCTCTACGTCGCGCGGGAATTCCTTACCTGACGGTGCAGGGCAAGGGGTTTTATCAGCGCGAAGAGGTGACCGATCTGATTCAGCTGCTGCGCTTCCTCGATAATTCGACGGACGAAATTGCGCTCACCGCGGTGCTGCGTTCGCCGCTTTGCGGAATCTCCGACAACGCGCTGTTCGCATTGCGCTCGGCGCCCTTCGTCGGTGAGGCCGCGGATGGAAAGAAGCTGCCGCGTCGCAATCTTTGGCAGGCAGTGCGAATGCATCGCGAGATTCAGTTCATTGATGAAGAAGAACACATCGAACTCGATCGCGTGGCCGCGTTCTTGCGCGAGATGCTGGACCGTAGAAGTCGTTATACCGTCGCCGATCTGCTTCGCCACGCCGTTGCGGCAACGGATTTCATGGCGGTGATTGCCGCAAACTATGACGGCGCGCATCGCATTTCGAACGTTGAAAAACTCTTTCGTTTGGCTGAAGCGTTCGAGAAATCTGGTCAATTGATTCGTGACTTTGTTCACTACGTCGAGAAGTTTGAAGAAGTTGGCGGCCGCGAAACTGAGGGGCAAATCGACAGAACGGCGAACGTGGTGCGTCTGATGACTATTCATCAGGCGAAGGGGCTTGAGTTTCCGGTTGTCATTATTCCGGATGTGCAGCGCTACAAGTCATCGGAACGCGATAACTCGCTGTTTGTTCTCGATCGGCACAAAGGATTCAGCGTCGCCGTGCCGGACGGTCGTGGGACAGTCGCACGCGGCGCCGCGTTCAGGCACCTGCGCGAGCGCAATCAGCAGCGCGAACAATTTGAAAGTATGCGCCTGCTATACGTCGCAGCCACGCGCGCCGAAGACCGATTGATCGTGTCCGGCGCGACAACAGAGAGCGATTTGAAGAATTTGCAAACCACAATGCGCGACCAGTGGCTCGCGTGGCTCTGGCAAGCGATGGAGTTAGACGAGCATCCGCAGTCGGGCCTCCTGGAGTTCGGCGGCGGAGCCCAGATCGATATGCACGTGAGTCGAGAGATGCGTAGTCGTGAGGCAACGACGTCAGCAGTTCTTTCGGCGACAGGCCCATCGATCGACACATCGCAGCCCCTTGAAAAGACTTTCCCGCTGCTGAGTCCGGTTGAAGTTGAGCGTGGCTCAACTCTACGTCGATTCACCGTGACGCAACTGCTCAATTTTCAACGTTGCGCGCGTCAGTATTACTTTGAGCGTCTGTTGCGCGCGCCTGGCGCCGAGGAGTTGTTGGTGTGGAACGACGCAGAAGCCCCCGAACCCCCGGCAAATCTGACGGCGACACTCAAGGGCGCCATCATCCACCGCTTCTGCGAAACGTTTTGCGAGGGCGATGAGGTGGAAACGCGTTTGCGCGAAAGCTTCGATCACGTGCGCTCGATTCGAATCGCGCAATTGGCGGGAAGGCCGTTGCAGGTTGACGCCGAGGTCGCGGTATCAGATCTATTACCGCTGGCGCAGAACTACCTGGCCAGCGATGTCTTTCGTCGGGTGCAGAGGGCCTCGCGCATCGACGGTTTGAAAAATTCCAAATTCGAAATTCAAAATTCCAAATCCTCGCCTGGTCTGTGGAGCGAATTGCGTTTTCGGCTGCGCCGGCCGCTGGGAACTCTCACTGGAACCATCGACAAACTCTTAATCACGCCGGCAACGAAGGGCATCGAGGTTGAAATCATTGATTTCAAGACAAATCGATTTCCGCGAACTTCTGACAACGCGAGGCGACCACGCGCGGTAACCGCGTCGACTATTACTTCGCGAGTCATCGCGCCTACGCCACGCGGCCAGGTCGCTTTCGATTTTGAAGCTGCGGCCGAGGACTCAATCATGGTGGCCGAGCCGTTTGTCGAAGAATCCATCGACTCGGAAATCGAAAGCGTGGCGCGCGATTACCGTCTGCAGATGCAGGCGTACGCTCTCGCCTTTCGCGAACTGCTGCCACACGATGTGCGCATCAATTCCTTGCGCGTGACGCTTCACTTCATCCAGCCGAACGTTGAAAAGACTCTGGCGGCGGAACTGTTGGGCGCAGAAGCTTGTGCTCGCGCCGTAGATGCGGCGATGTCGGAACTGGTGTCGCTCGACGGCACGATTGCCGCGGAAGATTTTCCGCCAACTACTAATTCACACTGTCGGACGTGCAGCTTCCTCGATTTCTGTTCGGCCGGACAGGATTGGCGCTTACGGAACCGCGAACGGTAGTGAGCGGGATGAGTTCTCAACTGTTTTCAAAGTAGCCTGAGCGATCCGTTCAGTACCGTTCGCGGTAATTTTTCGCCGCGACTCGCCAAACTTCATCTACTTCGCGTATAAAGCTTCGCGCGGAGGTCTCTTCTTGATGGTTAAGATCACGTCATTCGATAACCAACAGTTCGACGCCTATATCGCTTTGCCCGCTGGTGGTTATGGCCCGGGCGTTGTGGTGTTGCAGGAGATCTTCGGCGTCAATCAGTTCATGCGTCAGGTCTGTGAATGGTATGCGGCACATGGATTCGTGGCGATCTGCCCCGATCTGTTTTGGCGGCAAGACCCGGGCGTTGAATTAACGGACCAGAGCGAGGCTGAATGGCAGAAGGCATTTCAACTCTACCAGGGGCTCGATGAAGCCAAAGCTGTCGAAGATTCTGCTGCCGCGCTTGAGTTCTTACGACAACATCCTGCCTGCACCGGTAGCGTCGGTGCGGGGGGATTCTGTTTGGGCGGAAAACTGGCGTGGCTTCTGTCTGTGCGATACAAACCTGACTGCGCCGTGGGTTATTACGGCGTCGGCATCGAGAAGGCGTTGAATGAGGCAAACGGTTTGGCGGCACCACTGATGCTGCACATCGCCGGCAAGGATCAATATTGCCCACCTGAGGCGCAGGAGCAGATTCACGAAACGCTGGACTCAAATTCGCTCGTCACGATTCACGATTATCCTGGGCAGGATCACGCATTCGGGCGTCCCGGCGGGGCACACTACGATGCCGCGGCTGCGGAGATTGCCAATCTGCGCACGCTGGAGTTTTTTGTGCGCCACCTGGCTGGCGCAGGCTTTGCGAACGCGCAAAAAGTTCTTTCGGACAAGTGGGACGAACATGTGAAGTACGAATTCGCCACGCGCGACACAGAAGACACATTGAGAACGATGGTGCCGGACGCGTACGTCAATCACGTTCCGGTGATGACGGGCGGCGTGGGCCACGATGAGCTGCGCGAATTTTATTCAAAGCGATTCATTCCGCAGATGCCGCCGGACACTTCGATGACGCCGGTCTCGCGCACGATCGGCGTCGATCGCGTCGTCGACGAAATGGTCTTTGAATTTACGCACACGATCAGGATGGATTGGATGCTGCCGGGCGTCGTCCCGACGAACAAGCATGTGAAAGTACCGCTGATCGTCGTAGTGCATTTCCGTGACGGCAAGCTGGCGCATGAGCATATTTACTGGGACCAGGCATCGGTGCTGGCGCAGCTTGGATTGCTCGACGCAGAGAATCTGCCGGTGGCCGGAGTTGAGAGTGCCGAAAAGGTGCTCGATCCGAAACTGCCGTCGAATGAATTAATGAAACGGTAAATCGTGTCAGAAGCCCGACCGTAAGGGAGGGCAACTCGCATGACTCTGATTCTCAAAGAAACGGATCGCGTAATTTGCCCTCCCTTACGGTCGGGCTTCTGACACGCTACGCGCACGAATGGAACCGCAAACACCAACAGTAGTCTCGCGCCTCCGTCGTGACCTCGGCACCGTCGAGTCCTATGCCTCGCTGATTGGCATCCTGATTGGCGCCGGCATCTTCAAGGTCACCAGCGACGCGTGGCGTTTGACCGGCCCGAGCGTGATTCTAGGTTATGCAGTATTGATGCCCGCGATCCTCGCGACGTCCGTTCCTTACGCGGCATATATCTCGACGTCACTCGGCAAAGAACCGGGCGGCGAATACCTGCACCTTTCGCGGACTTTCGGGGGATACAAGATCGCGTACATCGGGGCGTGGCTGAAAATAGTTGCTTACATTGGTGCGGGCGCCTACCTCGCGAGCGCGCTGGCGGATTACATTATCGAACTTAGCGGCCGGCGAATCAGCGGCGAATTCGCGCACCAGGCTTTGGCCGTTGGCAGTCTTCTCTTCTTTTATTTGGTGCATGTCGTCGGCGTTCGTTGGTTCGGGCGTCTGCAAGTCGCGATGTGCGCCTTGTTGGGTGTCTCCATTTTTGTGCTGGTCATTCCCGGACTATTCGCGATTCACCCGTCAAACTACTCGCCGTTCATCACACATGGCGCGAAAGGTTTTGCGTTGAGTCTCGCGCCGATCTTTTTTTCTTACGCCGGCTTTGAATCTCTGGCGCAAACTGCGGGCGAGACAAAAGACAGCACGCGGCGTTTGCCCTGGGTATTTCTGAAAGGGGTAACCGCGACCGCGCTAATTTTTATCGCGATGTCGGCGGTTGCGTTCGGGGTGTTGCCCGGCGCACATTTGGCAGCGAGCGCTGCGCCGATGACAGAAGTCGCGTCAGTTTATTTGCCATGGGGCGCGGCTATCGTCGTCACCCTGGGCGCAATCATGGCGATCACGACCTCACTGAATCCGACCCTGATTGTGCCATCACGACTGGCGCTGATCTTTGTTGAAGATGGCCTCGCGCCGAATTGGCTGGGTTTCGTAAGTAGCCGCACAGCAACTCCGATTGTCTCTTTGACGTTGAATCTAATCGCATGTTTGGTCCTGGTGATAAGCAAACAGCTCTCGCTGGCTTTGAACATCGCCGTGTTCGCGCTCGTGATTCTTTATTGCTTGCACAGCCTCGCCTTTCTTCTGCTGCCGCGATCGAATCCAAAGCTTTATGCCGAGATCGGCATCAATCTGCCGCGCTGGTTAGTGATCGCAGCCGCTTTGCTGTCAGTTTTGTCGATGGGCGTGTTGATAGCGGTGCAAGTAATGCAGGACGTGCAGACGTTGATGACGCAAAGTCTGCGTGAACGGATCGCACAGCATGCGTTGACCAGTTTGGAACTCGCCGTACTTTGGTCAACGTTCGCGGCGCTGCTTTATCTGTTCAGCAGATGGATGGGCGGGCGTGCGCGGCAACGCGCGAGTGAACCGCAATGAACATCGAAGGACGAACGGTGTTGGTGACTGGCGCCAGCCGTGGCCTCGGCCGAACTCTGTCGCTTGCTTTTGCTGATGCAGGCGCCCGTCAGGTGTTCGCCGGTGCGCGAAAAGAATCGGATCTCGGGTCGCTCTCGGGCGATCGCATTACTCCGATCAAACTCGACGTCACCAGCGATGACGATATAAATGCCACGCGGCAACTCGGGGCAATCGACATCCTCGTGAACAACGCCGGTGTGGCCGGCTATGGAAATCCGGTCGCGATGAACTTCGACGATGCGATGCGCGAGATGGAAGTGAATTATTTCGGCGCGCTGAAAATGACGCGCGCGCTCGCGCCGGCGATGGTGGAACGCGGTGACGGAATGATCGTGAACGTCGCCACCGCTTTCGCAAAAATCAATTTGCCGTTGGTGGGCACTTACTGCGCGAGCAAAGCGGCGCTGTTGTCGCTGGGTCAGGCTTTGCGCGCTTATCTGAAAGACAGAGGCGTTCACGTGATGACCGTGATGCCGACGACGATCGATACCGACATGGCTAAAGGCGCCGACGTTCCGAAGATGACGAAGGAATTTGTCGCCGCCGAAGTTCTGCGTCACATCCGCGAAGAATCAATCGATCCTCCGATCGGAGAAGAAGCGGAGGGGATTCTTAAAAGCTTGATGACCGATCCGTTAGCTCTCGAAAAGATGCTGTCGAATATCCGTGCTTAGGAGCGCCGGCATCTTGCCGGCGGGTCGCGCGCATCCCTGCGCGCACATTAGTCACCGAGCCGACAGGATGTCGGCGCACCGCCCGCAAGGATGCGGGCGTTCCAAATGAAGCCTGAAACTAATTTCAATCGTCGCCGTGAAGAGTTTCCCACGCTCACCTCCGGCATTCACCTATTGAGCCACAGCCTGGGACCAGTCCCGCGCGCCACGCGCGATTCGATGCTCGCGTACTATGACGCGTGGGAGCATCACACCAGCGAAGACGCGTGGGCCAAGAGTTGGTGGGAGATGTCCGCGCACGTCGGCGATCGCATCGCGACGATCCTCGGCGGCGCACGTGGCTCAGTTCAGGTTCAACCGAACGCCTCAATTGCCCTCTCGAGCGTGCTGTCTTGTTTTGACTTCACTTCAACCAAGCGCAGCAAGATTGTCGCGAGCGGACTCGATTTTCCCTCGATGCGCTACATCCTTGATGCGCAGACGCCGATGGGGGCGCGGGTGGAAACCGTTGCCTCCGACGACGGCGTTACGATACCAACCGAACGAATCCTCGCTGCGATCGACGATGGTGCGGCGCTGGTGGCGCTATCGCACGTGTCGTTTCGTAGTTCATATCGCACCGAAGTCGAGCCGATTGTCGAGCGCGCGCACAAACATGGCGCGCTTGTTTTGCTCGATGTCTATCAGTCGGCCGGCGTGGTTCCGCTAAAGACCTCGGAGTGGGGAGTAGATTTTCTAATCGGCGGCACGATCAAGTGGCTGTGCGGTGGGCCCGCTTGCGGCTATCTGTACGTTCGGCCAGATTTGCAGGGTCGGCTTCAGCCGAAACTAACGGGTTGGGTCGCGCACTCGACGCCGTTTGATTTCGCACCGCCGCCAATAAGTTATGACAAATCGGTGCGCCGCTTTGCCCAGGGCACGCCGAGCATACCCGCGCTTTATTCCGTACTTCCCGGTTTGCAAATCATCGAAGAGGTCGGCGTTGAGAGTTGCCGCG
>Ga0207675_100002179_pt1 | contig 19459 bp, 12 predicted proteins | sample KBSSwiS42_FD_184305 | JGI IMG/M metagenome (GOLD analysis project Ga0207675, IMG submission 184305) | Switchgrass rhizosphere microbial communities from Kellogg Biological Station, Michigan, USA - KBS Switchgrass S4-2 (SPAdes) (version 2) | ecosystem: Host-associated > Plants > Roots >...
TGTGTCTACAGTCGTGGTATTGAGTGCGAGTTTAGTTTACGCCTCGGTTTCCGGAGCACGTCAGGGACTCGATACGGGCAGTTCGTTTGCCAATCAAGAAAGCGGACGAAATGTCGATGACCGGCCAGTGAGTCCGCGTCTGGCAGCGCTTCAGGATCGGCTCAAATCTGGAGACCGCAGTGCGCTTGATAGTTTTTGGAAAGAGATCGATCAAAGCGGCACGCCGATGATTGAGCCAGCAGCGGGCAGCGACCGCGACATGCTCGTAACAATGCTCTGGCGAGCCAGGGAAGAGACGAAAAATGTTTTCGTATTTCAAATCCCGAGCATTGATAAGCCGATGGCACGGCTGCTTGACACTGACTTGTGGTACAAGACATTTCGGCTTCAGAAGGGCGCGCGCTTCATCTATCGTCTCGCTACGAACCTGCCGGACCCGAAAGAGTGGACCAGCCTCGGCCGTTTCGTAAACGCGATGCGAACTGACCCGCTTAACCCACTCCAGTATGCCGAGCGCGCTAACGAACTCAACCCGTATGAAGTGACCCTCTATTCGGCGGCAGAACTGCCCTCTGCCGAGTCACAATTCTGGAGTGTTGTTCAGCCCAAGGTGGCTACGGGGCGCGTGCAACGCGACAAATTCACCAGCAAACTCCTCGGCAATGAACGACCAATTTGGGTCTACACTCCACACGATTACGCTGCCGATAAGAAGCCTTACGGTTTGCTGGTGCTTTCTGACGGCGGCCTTTACCTCAATTCAGCGCGCGTAGCGACCACTCTCGACAATTTGATCGCAGCGGGTTTGATACCACCGCTCGTCGCGGTGATGGTGGACAATCCTGATCGCTTTCGTGAGTTGGCATGTACTCCGGCATACGCCGACTTTCTGGCACAGGAGATTGTTCCCTGGGCGCGTGCTAATTACCATGCGACCGATCGTCCCGAGCAAACGATCATCGGTGGTGCGAGTTTGGGTGGTTTGGCCGCCGCCTTCGTTGGGCTCAAGCACCCGGAGGTTTTCGGCAACGTGCTTTCCCAATCCGGCTCTTTCCAGTGGAAGCCGGACAACGAAAAGGACTTCGAATGGCTGACCCGGCAGTTTGCCGCAAGCCCGCGCCTGCCTTTGCGCTTTTCCTTCGAGGCCGGGCTAATGGAAAACACAAGCGGAGCGCCGCCAGGACAGCCGGTTCCACCTCCATTGCTCGTGGCTAACCGCAACTTCAGAGACGCCCTCCAGAGCAAGGGATACTCGATCCACTACACGGAATTTAATGGGAACCACACCCTATTCAATTGGCGCGGGACGCTGGCAAGTCACCTTATCGCGCTCGTCGGTATCAAACCTGAGCCGAAGATTTCTGCGGAGAACAAACGTTCTGTCGCGCAATCGATCCCCCGAAAGCCGGTCGTGACAGCTGAAGTAAAAGTGGCTCCCGCTATTTTGAAGCATTACGTTGGCAGATATGAACTAGACCCGAAGTTCACGCATGATTTCGTCCTCTACGTAAGCGTTAAGGATGATTCTTTGTGGGTCCGACCTGGTTACCTGAGGGCGCGACGGGTGATGGCGGAATCCGAGTCGAGGTTCTCCGACAGCGAGAATCCAGATCTTCACCTCACCTTCATCAAAGACGAAAAAGGCAACGTCACTGGTCTAACTCTAAATAGTGGGACGGGAGACGTTTCAGTTAAGAAGATGCCGCCTCCAGTACCGACCGTCGGCAATGTGACCTTTAAGCTGACCGGGCACACCGACGCTGAGGCCGTGGCTATCTACGGATCGTTCAACAATTGGATCCAGACGAAGAACTACTGCGCGAAAGAGACGGACGGGTGGGTGTGTCGAATTGATCTGGCGCCCGGCAAGTACACTTACAGGTTCCTGATAGACGGGGCAGGGCTGCTCGATCCGAACAACTCAGCCACTGAAGATGACGGACAGGGACATATTGATTCGGTAATCGTCATCAAGCCAAAATGAAGGTGGCCGCTTCAAAAGTCGCAAGCGTAAAGGCCGGCGCGGTCGAGACGAAGCTACGCGAGAGTTCTCACTAGTTGCGACGCACCAGTGCGCGATGCTGCGGCCATGCTGCTGCTGGGCAATCCGATCTATCTGAACGCGGACGCGAAGTGAGATCAGGAATGCCGGTCCGCTGTCTTACAGCCGGACGAAATTCCATTTCTTGCCTAGCTTGCGGTCCCATTCTTCCGGCCTCAAGACAAAGTGGCCAGCTAAGGGGGTAAAGGTCAGTTCGCCGAAATAGATCTTGCCCTTCAGGTTGTACAAATCAACGCGCACGAAATCGAAGTCTTTCGATAGCGTCGTTGCGACCTCGAGCATCTCGTCGAAATTCTTCGGTTTGGCAACATCACAATCCTTGTAACCTTCGCGGTAATGCAGATCCAGCTTGTTCCAGTCCGTATCGAAAAATGGATTGATATCGTGCGAGCGATTGTCGACCTGGATCACTTCTGGCTTGCCGTTAAAGCAAAAGAACCGGTAATCCAGCGGCCCATCCTCTACGCCGTCATTGAGGAACTCTTCGACCAGCACACGGCGCGGGATATGGTAGTAGTGATACTCGCGTGCGTGCCAGTAGTAATTTTCGCCCAGCCAAGTCCGGACTTTATTGATGATATCGGAGCGGTTGGCGCCCGCGGTGTAGACGAGATTGCCCCCAGAGCCATGGTTGGTCTTGATCACGCATTTTTCCGGCAGTGAATCGAACGGTATGGCCGCTGGATCGGTGCCGCTCCAGAACAGCTTGACAAGGCATTTCTCGCCGATCTTTCCGCGGACATATTCCCTGACGAGGTATTTATCCGCCAGGCGGGTGAACAGGGAATGCGGCTTCCGGTTCAGATCCAGCATCCGGCAAAAGATCTTTTCGGACCACGTCACCGGATTTTCCGTATTCAGAGCTTTTCCATACAACTTGGTGTACGCACCGTGCAGATGCGCTTCGCCGTCGCTCTTGCGAAATAGACGCAATTTGAGCGCATGTAGTTTGTAGGGAATATACACAGCGTTTCCCAGTTTTCTGGTTATGAAAATATGAGAATTATGGGCAAAATACCTGGTCCAAATTCCGAAAGACTGGAGCCCCGCAGGGATTCGAACCCCGAACCAACTGACTATGAGATGGTTTGAGGGGCATCAACAAGGGCGAGACGAAACAAGATAACCCAGTATTTACCGAATCCGCAGCCGTCAAAGTAACTCAGGGATCGCTACCTCTTTTCATGTGTTTGGTTCAAAGTGGCCCGCGAGATTCGCCACAGCCGTGGCCAACTCCGGTCCCGTTATGGGCTTTGCTAAATGTATCTGGTAACCGGCTGATAGTGCATGGAGACGATCTTCGGCTCTGGAATACGCGGTCAGGGCCAGCGCCGGCGTGCTGCCACCTCTCTCTGATGAGAGTGCTCGCACCTTGCGGATCAATCCGTATCCGTCTTCGCCCGGCATTCCAATGTCAGCTACAAGCACATCCGGCTTCCAATTCTCAACGTACACTAGAGCTTCAGCTGCTGAGGCAGCCGCCTTCACAATGGCCCCATATTGCCCCAACATCACGGTAACCAGCTCTCGGAAATCGAGTTCATCATCCACGATGAGTAGTCGCAACCCATCGAGCGATGGCGAATGCGCGATGCGCCTGGCGTCGGCGACCAGCAGATCAGTGCCCTCAAATTTGGCTGCCTGGACCTGAGCGTTAGAGGCTTCTATTAGCGGAAAACTGACTATGAATGTTGAACCCAGACCTTCACCTGGGCTCTCAGCGCGAACCGTGCCGCCGTGGAGCTCAACCAGGTGACGGACGATTGCCAATCCGAGGCCGAGCCCACCGTGCTCCCTCGTGGTCGATCCATCGGCCTGACTGAAGCGCTCAAATATATGGGGCAGAAAACCAGGCTTGATGCCTTCACCGGAATCACTGACCGCGATCACTACATGAGATTCGGTACGTTTCAACTTTACCTGTACCGAGCCATTTTTCGGCGTGAATTTCACAGCGTTTGAGAGCAGGTTCCAGATTACCTGCCGCAAACGATCAACGTCTCCGTAGATCAGAGCGACGTCAGGCTCTAACCACAAATCTAATCGTACTGGCTTTGCCTCAGCCGTCGGTCGAAAGCTCTCGACCACTGCTTCAATCACCGGTCGAAGCTCGCAGGTATTGAACTCGAGCCGCAGCTTTCCGGTGATGATGCGGGAAACTTCGAGCAGATCATCAATCAGCTGGGCCTGGGATTTGGCATTGCGGGCGATCGTTGCCAGCGCTTGGGGCTGTTTGTCGGGATCCACATCACCGTCAATCAACAGCTTGGACCAGCCGATGATCGCCGTCAGCGGTGTCCGCAATTCGTGAGAGAGAGTCGAAAGAAACTCATCCTTGAGACGGTTGGCTGTTTCCGCTTCCAGCCGCGCTTCTTTCTCTCGTTTCAGGGCCTGCCGCCGTTCGGTCACATCGTGGGCCATGCCACGCACAATTGGGCTCTGCACTCCCTGGGTACGAAGTGTATTGTAATATTCCCAGACTCTCGTTTCACCACCAGCGGTCCTTACCCTCATTATGCCGCGCGCAACTCCGTTCTCCTGGATCTCTCTGAGGTAATCGTCGAACTGGTCGCGGTATTCAGGCGCCAGCCCGTCGCGGATATGTACCCCGATCAGCATCTCCTGCTTGTAGCCGAGGACGCGAGCGGCCCAGGGGTTTACTGATAAAATTCGACCATCCAGATCATGCGTGCACATCAGTTCGTGACTGTTATCAACGAGGTCGCGATATCGATCCTCGCTCTCAACCAACGCCTTCTCGGCGAGCTTGCGCTCACTGATATCAACAGCCATCACGAGCTCGGCGCGACGGCCGGAGAAATCCAGCTGGTGCGCGGTGATTTCCACGGTAATGATGGCGCCGCTCTTCTTCTGGTGCCTCCACTCGCGAGCCTGATCGAAGCCACGAGATCCACGCGCAAGGTGGTCGAGCAGTTCTTGCACATCCTCTGGCGGACGGATCTGCGCGAGCGTCATGGAGAGAAACTCTTCCCGTGAGTAGCCATAATGCTCGACGGCGGCATCGTTGACGGCAAGGAATCTCAGCGTCTGAAGATCGTAAACCCACATTGCGTGCGGGTTCGACTCAAAGAGGAGACGATACTGCTCTTCTGACTCACGCATTGCCTCCTCAATTCGCTTCCGCGCGGTCACATCGAGCACCAGCGAGAGGACGGAAATTAGTCTTCCGGAATCATCATAGAGGACTGAGTTGTACCACTCGCTGTGGATTACCTTGCCCTGCTTTGTATAGTTTCGATTTCTCGAGACACTATGACGATCGAGGCCCTCGCGTTGCCTGTTGCCGACTTCGTAAACGGCCTCTAAATCCTCAGGGAAAACAAACTTCCATTCGTCGACCGTCTTTCCGATAACCTCCTCAGCTTTCCATCCGAAAAGTCTCTCAGCAGAAGGTAACCAGCGCGATACTCGATATTCCTGGTCCCACTCAATGACTGCCAGCGGAGTATTTTCCACGTACGAACTGAGTCGCTGATGGGCTTCATTTGCCAACTCCTCAGCATGCTTTCGTTCGGTAATATCCCGGATGATCGCGATGCCGCCAACGACCTCACCACGTTCGTTGCGTAGCGGCGAGTAATAGCCTTCAAAGAATCCTGCGCGTCCCGTCTCGGGAATGGCATAGGGCCTGTTTTCACCGATTACACTTCTTCCCGCCAAAGCTTCGAGTAGATATTTTTCCTCTCCGGTTTCTTTCAGAAAGGGGAAGACATCGAGAGCACGCTTTCCCAGAACTTCATCTCTTCTAACACCGGAAATAGATTCCATCGCCCTATTCCAAGCGATGTAACGACATTCGCGATCAAAAGCGAGTATGCCGTCAACGCTCGCTTCGATCAGGGAAGCATGAAGGAGGCTTTGGCTTGATGATTCGCCGCTCAAGACAGTTCTCTCTTTCGCCTCGTGAGGAGTGCTGCGACGGGGGACATGGGTGCAAGTTGATGTTGACTTTATGCCGGGAACCTAAAAAGTCAAGGTTAAACGCTGCAGTTATCTGGTGTTTTGTCTCTTGGTTCGGGTTCGAATCCCTGCGGGGCCACCAATAGTCAAAGTAAGTTAAGGATCGTACCTATCAGCACGCCATCGCGCCATAATCGCGCCATCCGTACCGTCGCACAGTAGCATCGACCCAATCGGTCCTATGCGGCCAAAGTCTCATGCTCGTCTACCATCATTTGCTCATGTCGAGACTCAAACCTCTCGAAGTTGACGCTCAGATCAGCGCTGAATAGAATGCTGGCGGTTTCCGTCCCGGGAATGCTCATTACAAATACTCTGTCCTAGTTGAAAGGCCAATATGATCTCTGAGGCCCTTTCACACTACAGAATCCTAAACAAGATCGGCGCCGGAGGGATGGGCGAAGTCTACTTGGCGGAGGATACCAGTCTGGGACGGCCAGTCGCGCTAAAGGTCCTGCCTGTTCATCTGACCGGGGATGAAGACCGTGTGCGCCGCTTCAAACAGGAAGCGCGGGCCTCCTCAGCCTTGAATCATCCGAACATCCTGACCATTTATGAGATCGGCGAGCAGGATGGCCAACACTTCATTGCCACCGAGTTCATCGAGGGTGAAACACTCAGACATCGTATCAATCACTCACACATCGAAGTCGGTGCTGCGATCGACATAGCGATCCAAGTGGCCTCTGCTCTCACGGCTGCGCACGCCAAGGGAATCGTTCACCGTGACATCAAGCCGGAAAACATCATGTTGCGGCATGACGGCTACGTCAAAGTCCTGGACTTTGGTTTGGCGAAGCTCACTGAGAGACCAACGAACGGTAATGAAGCGACGATTTGGGCTGAGACTCAACCCGGCGTGGTGTTGGGCACGGTGCAGTACATGTCGCCTGAGCAGACTCGTGGGCAGCCGGTCGACGGAAGAACCGATCTCTGGAGTCTCGGGGTGGTCCTCTATGAGATCTTGAGTGGACGAGCACCGCATATCGGCGGTAGTACCAGCGATGTGATCGCTTCGATTCTTGAGCGGGAACCTCCACCCCTGACGGAGCTTGCACCCGGAGTCGAGATCGAGCTCGACAGGATTGTGCGCAAGTGTTTGAAAAAGGATCGTGACGAGAGGTACCGCTCAGCGGAGGAACTTCTCGGCGATCTCAACAGATTCAAGCGAGAAGTCGAGAGCCGTGGAGCGGCGGCTACCTTGGTCAATCTTAAGCCCGCGCCCAGTGTTTGGACGCAGCGCCGCATACGAGTTGCTGTCGGGCTCTTGGTGCTGATCGTTTGCGTGGTCGTCGCTTACTGGTTGCTCTCTCGCCGCTTGGGCGCGCGACGCCAGATCGAGATAAGTTCGCTGGCAGTGCTACCGCTAAAGAATCTGTCTGGCGATCCGAGCCAGGACTACTTCGCCGACGGGATGACTGAGGCGCTGATCGGTAATTTGGCCAAGATCCCTTCGGTGCGCGTAATCAGCATCACCACCGCGATGCGCTACAAAAACACTACCAAATCCGTTCCCGAAATTGCTCGCGAATTGAAGGTCGATGGTCTGATTGAGGGGTCGGTATTTCGCGAAGCTGACAAGGTGCGCATTCGAGTCAAATTGGTCCAGGCTCTGCCCGAAGAACGCTACCTTTGGGAACAAACCTATGATCGAAACCTGCGCGACGTGCTCGCGCTGCACAGTGAAGTGGCACGATCTGTTGCCCGAGAAATTAGCGTAAAGCTGGAACCGCCGGACGAGTTGCGACTTGCGCGGGCCAGCGCCGTCAACCCTGAAGCGTACGAGGCATATCTCAGAGGCACTTATTACTTAAATCAGGCGACGCCGGAGGGCGTGACGAAAGGTCTCGCGCTTCTGAATGAAGCCGTCGAAAAAGATCCGACGAGTCCGCTTCCGTACGCTTATCTTGCGCTCGGCTATGCCACGCTCGGCCACGGGCCGTCGCCACCTCCAGACGCTTTTGATCGCGCTCGTGCAGCCGCGAAGAAAGCGCTTGAACTCGACGAGACGGTCGCCGAAGCGCACCAGGTGCTGGCCTTGCTGACGATGTATGACGACAAGACCTGGGACTGGCCTGCGGCCGAGCGCGGCTTAAAACGCTCGTTGGAGTTGAATCCTGCTCTGCCGGCATCGCATGCGCACTATGCATGGTATGTCGTGCTCTTCGATCGCTGGGACGAAGGCTATGCTTCAATGAAACGGGCACAGGAAATAGATCCGCTGGCGCCGCTCTGGCCTGCCTGGCAAGGTTCGCTGTACTGGTGGGTTGGCCGAAGCGCGGAAGCCATTCCCGAGTGTGAGAAGTCGCTCGAGTTGAATCCAAACTTTCCAGTCGCGTTGTCGATAATCGGCCGCGCTTATTCAGACACAGGCCAGCATGCGAAGGCCATTGCCGCGCAGGAGAAAGCGGTTGCGCTCAACTCATCTTATCTCTGGAGCCTGGGCTACGCCTTCGCGCGCGCGGGTCGGCGTGACGACGCGCTCAGCACTGCGGCAAAGATCAAGAGCACGCAGGGAGATCGCTACGAGCTGGCGATCATCTACGCCGCGCTGGGAGATAAGGAGGAAGCAATTCGCTCGCTGCAGACCGCATATGATCAAGGAAAACTCTCGCCCTGGATACGCAACCTCCACGTCTTTGAGAAGTTGCGCACCGACGCGCGCTTTCAGGATCTGGTGCGTAAGATGAATCTGCCGATCTGAATTCCGCTGGTCGCATTCGGTGTGAGTATCATTCTGCCTTTATGCAACTGTTAGTTTGCGCCGCAAGTTACTCAGGAAGATTTTCGATCAAGAAAAGAACAAAGACTAGAGAATCGGTGCCACTCTTGAGCCTCTTGAGAACGCTCCAGTTGATTGGTGCCCCCGCAGGGATTCGAACCCCGAACCAACAGATTATGAGTCTGCTGCTCTAACCGTTGAGCTACAGGGGCACATCTTGAGATGAACTGTCGCCGCAGAGCATTCTACTGTGGCAGGAGTTGCGGGTGAAGCAGCGCTGAGGTTTTCTCCGGCGACCTAATTTTCAGGAGCCGGCTTCTCAGATTTCCGGACTGCTGACTTGCCGTTTCGCTTTTTGGATTTTTCCAACAATCGCGCGATCGTGTTCAGCAATTCAGCCGGCTCGACGGGTTTCGAAATGTGCGCATTGAAGCCGGCGTCAAGCGCCATGCGCGTGTCTTTCTGCGAAACGTAGCCGCTCAAAGCGATTGCCGGCACTTCAGTCATGTTCGGAAGCCGCCGCAGTGCTTTCATCATTTCGAAACCATCCATGTGCGGCATGCCGATATCGGACAGAATCAAATCTATCGAGTTCGACGGTGCAATCTGAAGTGCCTCCTGCGCCGATTGACAGGTGGTCACACGAAAACCTTTTGTCTTGAACGTCGATTGCAGAAGCTCAAGCGTGTCTTCGTCGTCTTCGACGATGAGAATGTGTGCCTGCGAGGGTTTTGTTTCGGTTGCCACGCCGGCGTCCGCGCCCGCCGCGGCCGGCACCGTGGCTTTGCGCCGAGGTAGCCGAACCGTAAAACGGCTGCCGCGACCGATGCCCCCACTTTCCGCTTCGACTTTGCCGTGATGCGCCTCGGTGAAACTTTTGACGAGCGCAAGGCCGAGGCCCAGCCCACCATGCGCGCGCGTCTTTGAGCCATCGGCCTGCACAAATCTCTCAAAGACACGCGGGAGAAACTCAGGCGTTATGCCACAACCGTCGTCTTCAAAGTTGAGGAGCACTTCGTCGCCTTCAGTCGCGCAGGTCACGCGCACGCGGCCGCCTACGGACGAGAACTTGATCGCGTTGTGCAAAAGGTTTCCGAGGATCTGACCCAGGCGCGTCGAATCACCAGTCACTATTTCGTCGTGCCAATCGCGGAACGTAAGTTCGAGATGCACCTCACGCGATTCTGCAAAAGGCCGCGCCGTTTCCATCGCTTCGTTGACGACGCGCGTCAGGTGCACGGGCAATTCTTCCATGCGCATCTTGCCGCTCAAGATTGCCGTCATGTCGAGCAGATCATTAATGAGCCGTTTCAACGCGTGCGAATTCTTTTCGATCACCCCCAGGCCATGATCGATTTCCTTCGGCGGCAGCATGCCCGTGCGCACCATGTGCACCCAGCCGATTACCGGCGTCAGGGGCGTGCGCAGCTCGTGCGAAAGTGTCGTCAGGAATTCGTCCTTCGCGCGATTAGCTGCTTCAGCTTCCCGGCGCGCCGCGCGTTCTTCTTCAAACAGTCGCGCGTTGTCGATCGCGAGCGCCACGCGAAAGGCGACCAGCTGCAGCAACCGCGTATCGTCCGGAGTAAACGGTCGCGGCGAGCGCCGCCCGACGTGAATCACTCCAAGCACACGACCCTCGATCAAGAGTGGCACACCCAGAAGCGTCTTCACGCCATGCTCGCGAAGAAATGGAGTGTAGAGCTCGGCAGTTTCAATGTCGTCAATGACCAGGGGCTCTTTTTGCTCGGCAATACGGCCGGCGAAACCGGCGCCGACCGGAACGTGAATGTGCAGGTCGAGATCCAGGCCTTTCGTGGCCCACGCCACCAGCGTGTCACCTTCCTCGAGAATAAGGATCGTCACAGTATCGACGTCTATCGCGTCGCGCACCCGATCGAGTAACTCAGCGAGCAACTTATCGAGTGACAGATGTGACAAGGCGACTTCAGTGACTGTCTGCACTTGCCGCATGCGGTCCATCGCCGTCTCGAGTTCCAGCCGCGCCCTTTGTTCGCGCGCGAATAGTTCGGCCAACTCCTGCTGCGCGCGTTTGCGCTCGACGAACTGTCCGATTTGATTGCCGATCGCGGTCATGACTGACAGCAGCGATTCGTCAGGTTTTTGTGGCTCCCGAGCAAAAAATTCCATCACCGCCGAGACTTCTTCGCCAAGTTTGATCGGAAAACCGAACGCCGATTGCAGATCAGATTTCGCAGCTAACTCGCTGCGGGGAAAAGTATTCCTGGCGTAATCGGTAATCCACTGAGACGTGCCCTTCGCCCAGATGTCCCCGGGAAACCCCACGCCGCGAATGAAATGACGGCTGCGACTAGCCGTTTCGAACTCAGATGGCTCGTCCGTATCGCTGTAACTCGCAATCCAACGCAGCAGATCAGCGTCGCGATCCACCACCCACATTTGTCCGACATTCCAATCCAGGCTTTCACAGATCGCGCGCAAGAGTCTTGGCGCGGCGGCTTCCAGCGATTCGGCCTCGGCCAGGATTCGCGCCGCCTGATACTGCACCATCAGGCGCGTCTCAAGCCTTTTGCGATCCGTACTGTCGCGCACAATGCCCGTAAAGAAATGCTGACCGTTTTCTGTAAATTCACCGAAGGAAATTTCCAGCGAGAGCTGGCGGCCGTCCTTGTGAAGGCCAGTTAGTTCTACGCCGTTCCAGGAAATATGCCGCTGCCCGCTCGCGAGATAGCGTTGCAACCCCGCGCGGTGGACCTCGCGCAAATAGTCGGGCATCAGGATCGTCAAGGACTGACCGATTAGTTCCTCACGCGAATAGCCAAAGATTTCTCCAGTTGCTCGATTAGCAAAGACGATAGTGCTGCTGTCGTCGATCGTGATGATTGCGTCCGACGCAGTATCCGCAATGACGCGTGAGAATTCATCGAGCCCGCTGAATTGTTGGTTTGACGTCATACGCAGTATCGAGCGAAAGCTAATCCTTTTCTTTCACGCGCGTCAATTTGCCATTGCGTTGGCCGGCTAAAAAACACCCGAGGATTACAGAACGAACAGGCTTTGACAATCCAAAATCGGCAATCAAAAATTGGAAGTGTTCATATGTATCCGGCAGGCAATCTGTTTATTCCGGCGCCCCATGGCCGGCTGGAAGCGCTTCTTAAGGAGCCGCAAGCGGACGACGTTCGCGGCGTCGCGCTGGTGCTGCACCCGCATCCGCTGGGCGGCGGCACCATGCACAACAAAGTAGTATTTCGCGCGGCCGCGGCTTTGAATGATGCGGGGCTGGTTACATTACGAATAAATTTTCGCGGCGTCGGCCAAAGCACAGGTATTCACGATGAAGGTTACGGCGAACGTGACGATGTGCGCGTGGGATTGGACTATTTGGCGGAGAATTATCCGGCGAAGGAAATCACGCTGTGCGGTTTCTCTTTTGGCGCGCGCGTGGGTTTAGAAGTTGGGATGTCGGACGACCGCGCGGTGAGGCTGATCAGCATTGGCACGCCGGTCGACAAGTACGACTTCAGTTTTCTTGAGCAATGCCGGAAGCCCATCCTGTTCGTGCACGGTGAACATGATGAGTATGGAAACGTCGATCGGTTGCGTGAGCTAGTTGCTCGAGTCGCGGAGCACGCACCGGCTGCCCTGCACGTGATCAAAGGCGCGGGCCATTTCTTTGATAACCAGTTGGATGAATTGAAGCGGGTGATTACTGAATGGGCGTCAGGAAGCAATTCCATTTGGAATGCGCCGGCAGAGCGAAGCGGCGACGGCGCTTTGGATGATTGAATTCGCTGAAATCCAAAGCGGTGTCGCGCTGCGCTTGCCACCGCACTCCAAATTACAGATACCCCTTCGCCACCAGCAACTCCGCGTTCAGAATCGCCGCGCCGGCGGCTCCGCGAATTGTGTTGTGACCCAGCGCCATGAATCGAAAATCAAAAACGGAATCCGGCATGATTCGCCCGACCGTGACACTCATGCCGTTTCCCGCGTCCCGATCCAGACGTGGCTGCGGGCGATCGATTTCGCTTCGAACGATCACCGGCTTTGCGGGCGCCGAGTGAAGCTGCAAATCCTGAGGAACGGATCGGAATGACGAGAGGGCCTCGCGCACTTCCTCAAGCGAAGCTTTCTTCGAAAAGCTGACGCGAATCGACGCCATGTGCCCGTCACTCACATTCACGCGATTGCACTGCGCACTGACCTGCATGTCCGCGTTGAGTATCTCGCCCTGACTCACCGCGCCCAGAATCTTGTGCGTTTCGGCCTCGACTTTCTCTTCTTCACCGCCGATGAAGGGAATGACGTTGTCCGTCGCATCGAGCGAGGCGACTCCGGGATAGCCCGCGCCGGACAACGCCTGCATCGTCGTGACAATGCAAGAGGTCACGCCAAACTTTGCGTGGAGCGGCGCGAGCGCCATGACAACCGCAATCGCAGAGCAATTCGGATTTGTGACAATGAAGCCTTTGTTGTAATCGCGATTCGTGCGCTGTGCGTCGATCAACTCGAGATGTTCAGGGTTCACTTCCGGAATCAGCAAGGGCACGTCAGGCACCATGCGGTGTGGCGAAGAATTGCTGATCACAGGATAGCCCGCGCGGGCGAAATCTTCTTCTGCTTGTTTCGCAACGTCGGTCGGCAAGCTTGAAAAGACAAAATCACAGTCGAGCGGGGGTGCGGGAGGTTGGACAATGATCTGCTTCGCGGACTCTGGCATTTCGCCAGGCAAACGCCAGGTGCAAGCGTCTTCGTAGGATTTGCCTTGTGAGCGATCCGATGCGGCGAGCGCGGTGATTTCAAACTGCGGATGATTCTGAAGCAGTTGGACGAAGCGCTGACCGACTACGCCGGTGGCGCCGAGAATGCCAACTCGAAATTTCTTACCCACGCGCAAAATTTACCACAGAGGACACAGAGGAAAACTATAAGAGATCAACAAAATCAGATCGCTTTCGTCCTTACCTCGGTGGTTAATCTCTAAGCGATTCAAGCGCCGCACCCAGTCGCCGCACGCCTTCGCTCAATCGTTCTTCGTCGGCGCAGAATGAAATGCGCAGAAAGCCCCGGCTTTCCTGGCCAAACGCCGCGGCGGGAATCGTGACGACGCCTTGTTCAAGACCGGCCTCGGCCACTCGAAGTTCGTCACCGTAGCGACTGACGTCAACCATCGTATAGAACGCGCCCTCAGGTGTGACACAACGCAAGCCGAGTTCATCGTGTAAACAGCGGAGCAGATGATCGCGTCGGCGATGAAAGATCGCGCGGTATTCGGCACGCGCCGCGGCGGCTTCGTCTGTCCATGCGGCAAGCGCAGCTTTCTGCGAAATGCTCGAAGCGCAAGTCACAGTGTACCCATGGAGCACGAGCGCGGCCTTCATTACGTCACTGTCGCCGGCCAGCCAACCGATTCGCCAGCCAGTCATCCGCATCGATTTCGAAAGTCCGCTGACGATGATCGTGCGCGGATAGAATTCCGAAATCGATGCCGGCCGCTCAGGCGTGTAGTAGAGCTCACGATAGATTTCATCGCTGACGATGAATGCGTCTGAGCCGCTCGCCGTTACGGCATCCGCCATGGCCTGCAGATCGTTTCGCGACAATGCGCGGCCGGTTGGGTTCGATGGGCTGATGCAAATGACTACTTTTGTGCGGCTACTGATCTTCTTTTTAAAGTCGTCGAGATCGAAACCGAAATCGGCGGATGCCGGCAAACGATAGCGAATCTCTTTGCCGCCGACCATTTTTGTGATCATTGGATAAGCGATGAAACCGGGGTCAGGCATCAACACCTCATCGCCTTCTTCAACCAGCGTGCGCAGAATCAGATAAAGCGATTCCTGCGAGCCGGCCGTGACGACGACCTGGTCGATGTTGAGATTCATGTGCGAATAGTCGCCCGCGATTCTTTCGCGCAGCGCGGGGATGCCGGCTTGTAAGGTGTATCCGCTCTTTTCTTCCTGAATCACGCGGATCGCTTCGCGTCTGATGACTTCAGGCGTCGGCAGATCCGGCTCGCCGAGGCCGAGACTGATGCTGCCGGGCTTTGCGCGATCCGAAATTTTTCGGATCATGCTCTTTTCAATCCCGCGGAGAAATGGTGGTGGTTGGAATTGATTCAACGCAGCGCCTCCTCCAACTGTGTCGCCGCGTCGGTTTTCTCGTCGCGATACTTCACGATGATTGGTGCATAGAGTGACAAGCCCCACTCACGCGCCTTGTCTGAGTTGATTGCGCGCGAACCGGGTACGACCACGGCGCCGGCAGGGATTTCGAGCGGCGCATCAGCGCTGCGGCGATAAATCGTCTCGCGCACGAGATCGAATACGGGCGTCGAACCAGTTATGATCGTCCCGGATGCCAACACCGCGCGTTCCCGAACAATGGCACCTTCGTAGACACCGCAATTACCACCAACAATCACGTCGTCTTCGATGATTACCGGCACGGCGCCAGCCGGTTCGAGCACGCCGCCGATTTGCGCTGCCGCTGAAAGATGCACTCGCTTTCCGATTTGAGCGCATGAGCCAACCAGCGCATGACTGTCAATCATCGTGCCTTCGTCGACGTAAGCACCGGCGTTGACGAACATCGGCGGCATGCACACTACGCCGGGTGCAATGTAAGCACCGTCGCGAATGCTCGATCCGCCCGGAACGATGCGCACGCGATCGTGCGGAGAGAACCTTCTGATCGGATAAGTGTTCTTGTCGAGGAACTGTAACGGCGCGCCGGATGGCGTCTGTTCAATGATTAGGCCCATGCGAAAGCCCACCAGAATGCCACGCTTCACCCAAGCGTTTGTCTGCCAATTGCCGTTCGCATCACGTTCCGCTGCGCGAATCTCGCCACGATTGAGAGCGGCTTTGAATTCATCAAAGAGCGCGAAGTCTGATTGGGAGTATTCTCCAGCAACCCGCGTAGCTAACTCCTCGATTTGTTCACGTAGCGGCATGAAGTCGGAACCGCCTGCGGTAGCGGGCGGTTGATCGTTGAATGACTGGTAAGAAAGCAGGATCAACGGCCCGCTACCGCAGGCCGTTCTGACCTCATGCGTTAGCTCGAGCTGCTTCTACCAGTCCGAGTTCGGTGATTACCTCACGAATCTTCGCGCGACTCTTCTCAGTGATCGGCACGAGCGGCAGACGGAAATTTTCTTCGAGCAATCCCATGATCGACATCGCGGCTTTCACCGGCCCCGGGCTCGATTCGATGAAATTGATTTCCATCAACGACAGCAGACGATAGTGAAGCGCCCGCGCTTGTTCCCATTTTCCCTCGAGCGCGAGGTTCGTCATTTGTGACATCAAATCCGGAACTTCATTCGAAGCCACGCTCACGATTCCTTCCGCACCCAGCGCAATCAGCGGCAACGTTACCGCATCATCACCGGACAGAACTGCGAAACTTTTTGGCCGCTCGCGCAGGATTTCCATGATTTGTGACAGATTGCCTGACGCCTCTTTGACAGCCACGATGTTTTCGCAATCGCGTGCAAGCCGCAGCGTCGTTCGTGCGGCGATGTTCGATGAAGTCCGCCCGGGCACGTTGTAAAGCATGATTGGCATGTCCGGGATCGCTTCGGCAATCGCGCGAAAGTGCGCATACAAACCTTCCTGCGTGGGCTTGTTGTACCAGGGCGCGACTTGCAGCACCGCGTCAGCGCCGGCTTCGCGCGCACGCTGTGAATATTCAATCGCCGCAGCGGTAGCGTTGCTGCCGGCGCCGGCAATTACCTTCGCACGACCGCGTGCGACTTCGATTGTCAATCCGATCACACGTGCGTCTTCTTCCTCCGTCATGGTGGCGCTTTCGCCCGTAGTGCCGCACGGTACGAGCAGCTTCACCCCGCCTTTGATTTGCCGGTCGACCAGCGCGCGCATACGCTCTTCGTCGATCGATCCATCTGATTTGAACGGCGTCACAAGCGCCGTTGCGCATCCGCGCATCCAATCGAGTTGCATCGTCATGAATATTCTCTCCTCGCTTCTAAACGAATTGCCAAGCGCGTACCCTGCCTCTAAACCAGCTCAGTATTCCGAACGTTCCTCACGCAGTATCTCATCAAACACTTCGGAAAATTCGTAGACCCCTTTGCGTTCAAGGATCCATTGCGCCGCCATCAACGCTCCTTCAGCAAATCCTTCGCGCGACCGCGCCACGTGTTCGAGTGTGATGTGATCGGCGCGCGAGTCAAACCCGACGCGGTGCGTGCCGGGTATGTGGCCCGCGCGGGTCGAGGAAATGGGCACGTCGCGCCCGATGTGATTTGCGACGATGTCGCCCAGCTTGATGGCCGTGCCAGACGGTGCGTCTGCTTTGCGCTTATGGTGCGCTTCTTCGATAAAGACGTCGTACGACTCGAGATTCTGAAAGTACTCAGCGGCCTTCGCCGCGATGCGAAAAAACAGTTGCGCGCCCACCGAAAAGTTCGCGCCGTAAATCAGCGCGCCGTCAGCGTCTTCGACGATTCGCTTCAGCTCGTTTTGATCGATAGGCCATCCCGTTGTGCCCTCGACCAAAGGAACTTCGGCGAGCAGGCAGAGTTCGATGTTTCGATGCACCGCAGAAGCGACTGAAAAGTCGATGGCGACTTCGCATTCGCTAAGTTCAGCCGAGAGTTGATCGGTTGTGCGCGCGCCGTCCTTTGAGCTGAACGCGGCCACCACCTCATGATTCCGCTCCTGCGCCAGCTTCGCGACGAGCTGGCCCATCGCGCCGTGTCCAATCAATGCGATCTTCATTTCGCCAACAAGCTCTTTGCCAGATTCGCGTACAAGTCTACCGCGTTTAGCAGCTCAGACTTACTTACTTTTTCATCATCAGTATGCGCCACGAGAATGGATCCCGGGCCAGTCAAGAGTGCACGCCCCCAGTTCGAGAGATACGGAATGTCCGTAGTAAACCGCGCGACCATCTGTTCGAAGCCGTCGAGAGTCAACAGCCGAATTGGATCGTGAACAGATTTGTAATCGATCGTAGCGCGTCCGGCGACCGCATCTTCGAGATGGTCTTTGATGGCCGCACTCGAGCCGGCTAGCCGAATTTGGATCGTGGCCTGCGCCGCGTCGGGAATCACGTTGGCCCGCGTGCCTCCTGAGACGATGCCGATATTGCAAGTCGTCTCGCCAAACACATCGTGGCCTGGCCAATCGATTCGTCGAATGTCATTCAGCACGTCGAGCAGTTTTTCGACAGCTGACTCGCCTTGCTCTGGATAAGCCGAATGCGCGGCGCGTCCTTGGGCGCTGATGGTCGCCTGCAACGAGCCCTTTGTGCCGATCGCGAGGCGATTGTCAGTCGGCTCGCCGTTAATAAGAAATTCGCATACTTCGGCAATCGGATGATCGTTGGCGATTTTAGCGCCCACGCTGGTTACTTCTTCGTCAACCGTGAACAGCAGTCCAATTTCGTCAACTCCCTCACCGCGCAAGCGCTCAGCGGCTGCGATTTGGGCGGCGATAATTCCTTTTGCGTCGCATGCACCCCGACCGTAAATGAACTCGTCATCCTCACTCGACCCGATGAACGGTGGCACGGTGTCCATGTGGGTTGAGAGCACGACGCTCGGCTTTGCTTGAGTGGTCCCAATGATGTTTGAGCGCTCAGGCGAAACGTCCTGCAACTCGACGTGGTAACCGAGCCGCAGCAGCAGCTCGCCAAGCGATGTTCCGATCTGAAACTCTTCGCCGGTGACCGAGGGAATGTCGATCAATTCGCGCGTCAGGCGCAGAACGTCAATCACGCGAAGGCCTCCTGTCCTCAGATGACATTGGACCGGTCGCTCGACCGCGAGACAGGGAGCCGGTTGTTATGGCGCTTGCGCTCCGTGCGTCTCTCGACTCACCGAAACAGACGCGATGCAGACGTGTGATCGCTTCCGCTGCGTGCTCTTCATCAACCATGAACGTCAAATTCACGCTCGACGCGCCGACCGAAATCATCGATACGTTGATGTCGCTGATGACGGAGAACACTCGCGCTGCGATCCCCGGTGTGTTGCGCAGCCCTTCGCCCACCACCGAGATGATTGTGCGGTTCTCTTCGACTTCAACGGTGCCAAGTTGTTCGAGATCCGGAATCAGTTCCGCCATGGTCCGTGCATCGTCGATCGAGAGTGACACGCTCACCTCAGAAGTCGTCACTACGTCTACCGCGGTCTTATGTCGATCGAACACTTCGAACAACGCGCGCAGGAAACCGTAAGCGCCGAGCATCCGCGCTGAAGTTACCTGCACCGTCGTAATTCCATTCTTATGCGCGATCGCTTTGATTGTCTGGGGCCTGCTTTCCGATTCTGCGACGATCAATGTGCCGGGATCGCGGGGCGCGCGCGAGTTGCAAACGCGAACGGGAATCGAGTTATCGATCGCGGGCTGAATCGTTTTCGGATGGAGGACTTTCGCGCCGAAATACGCCAGCTCAGCGGCTTCTTGATAGGAGAGTACGGGGATCGTTCTGGCGTCGGGCACGATGCGCGGATCGGCGGTGAGCACGCCGCTCACATCCGTCCAGATTTGAATCTCGCGCGCGTCCAGCGCGGCGCCGACAATCGCTGCCGTGTAATCGGATCCACCGCGGCCGAGTGTGGTCGTCACATCCCTGGCGGTGCTGCCGATGAATCCGCCCAGGACCGCAACCTTTGTTGATTCAACCAGGTGCTTTACTTCGGCTCTGACGGCCGCGGCGGTTTCAGGTTGTGGCGTGGCACT
>Ga0207675_100002184_pt1 | contig 19436 bp, 12 predicted proteins | sample KBSSwiS42_FD_184305 | JGI IMG/M metagenome (GOLD analysis project Ga0207675, IMG submission 184305) | Switchgrass rhizosphere microbial communities from Kellogg Biological Station, Michigan, USA - KBS Switchgrass S4-2 (SPAdes) (version 2) | ecosystem: Host-associated > Plants > Roots >...
GCCGATGTGACTTTCCTCCGACGATAGTCGCTCAAGGATTCGCATCTACCTTTGAAGGAGTAGGACGATCTGATGTCAGCGAGCTTCCCTCGTTTGATGGCCCGTGTGGCTTTACTAACGGCGCTCGTCGCTACCGCGGCAAGCAGTTACGCACAAATCCCCGCAGCTTCTTCTGCTCGTTCGATACCGACCGACGTAGAACAATCGGAAGCACGCATTGCGCACGTTATTGCGCGTGCCGAGGATCACTTCCGCAAAGGCAAGCTGAATCTCGACGACAGCAAACGCGAACAGGCGCGCGATGAGTTTGATAAAGCAGTCGATTCGATTCTTGAATCGGGTTTCGACGTGCGCGCCAGTCAGAAATTGCAGACCTATTACCTCGAACTGGTCGAGCGCATCTATCGCGAGGAAGTGCCACTACAGCAACAGCCGGTAAACACAAACACTACGCTGGTGGCCCAAAACACGCAGACGCAAGAACCTGCGCAGCCAAAGACTCCGCCACAGGTTGGTTTCCGCGATCAGAAGTTTGAGCCGTCTCCGCTCGATGTACTCAGCAAGCTGGTGCTGACCGAAACCGAGAAAGAAGTTTCGGGTGAAGATATTCTCGCTTTGGAACAAGCGAAGAAGAACGTAAATTTTTCCTTCACACTCAATCCGCTAATTCAGCAATACATCAATTACTTCCAGGGCCCGCGCGGTCGTGCGACGATGGAGAGTGGTCTTCGTCGCTCGGGACAATACATGAAACTCGCCCGACAGATTTTCGCGCAGGAAGGCGTGCCGCTTGACGTCACCTGGTTGGGCCAGGTTGAAAGCTCGTGGAAACCAAAGGCCGTTTCGTGGGCTTCCGCGTCAGGATTGTGGCAGTTCATTCCGAGCACCGGCCGCATGTATGGTCTGCGCCAGAACGCTTACATCGACGAGCGCAATAGTTTTGAACAGGCCACACGCGCTTCAGCGAAACACTTGAAGGATCTCGCGACGCGTTACAACGGCAACTGGGAACTCGCGATGGCCGCATACAACACAGGCGCAGGCAACATCGATCGCGCAATCGCCCGTGCCGGCACTGCTAACTTCTGGATGATTTATCCGTACATCGCGCAGGAAACACGAAATTACGTGCCGCAGATCCTCGCCGTGATCCTGATTGCCAAGAACCCTGAGAAGTACGGGTTCAAAGGCATCAAGGCCGATCCGGCGATGGCTTACGACGTTGTTCAGGTGCCGACCGCGACCAGTCTCCAACTCGTTGCTGATGCGACTGACACGAGCGTTGACCACATTCGCGCTTTGAATCCCGAACTGAGACGCGACGTGACGCCTCGTGGTGATACTTATAACGTTCGCATTCCAGCAGGACGCGCCAAGCAGTTTGCGGCGCTGTTGCATCGCATCTCGCCGGACAAACGCGAGACAGCGCGCGTGATTTCAATGGCGCCCGGTGAAGATTTAGAGAATGTTGCGAGTCGCACTGGAATCAGCGTCGCTCAATTGCAGGCGATGAACAGCGGTATAGATCTCAAATCGACTACCAAGCTTGTTGTTCCAAACAGCAGCGTCAAACTCACACGTTGGGTGCGAGCGACTCCCGCAACCACCAGCGCCGACGCGGCTGCTCCTTCGTTGAACAAAGTTCGTGCCCGCAAGGGTGACACGATTGCCAGCATCGCCGCGGCTCGTAACCTCGACGCCAACGACGTTGCGCGGCTCAACGGAATTCCGGTAGATGCTGAACTACGTGCCGGTCAGGAAGTGAAAATTCCGGGCACAGCGCCAACCCCCTCGCGCCGCAGATAAGTAGCCGCAGATTAGGCTTTATATTTAAGTCCCTTTGGGCAGTACCGTAAGCGCACCTTACGGTACTAATGCTTTGTTAGGAGCTTCCTCACATGCTCTTCAGAACTCTGTCCGCCGCTGTCTACGGCATTGATGCCGATCTCGTCGATATCGAAGTTGATCTCACGCACAGTCGTGGCGAAGCTGAGCAGTCGTCTTCAGTAACGATCGTTGGCTTGCCTGATGCGGCGGTACGCGAATCGCGGGAACGCATTCGTGCGGCAATGCAGAACTGCGGCTTCTTCTTTCCGTTTCAAAAAACCACGATCAATCTCGCGCCCGCTGACGTGCGCAAGGAAGGCGCGAGTTTCGACTTGCCGATCGCGCTCGGGATTCTGGGTGCGAACGGCGATCTCGCCGAGCACTACAGCCTGATTCACATTCTTTGCGTTGGTGAGCTTTCGCTCGACGGTCGCGTGCGAGCGATCAAAGGCGCGTTGCCGATTGCCATCCTTGCTCGCGAGGCCTCGATACGACACGTTGTTTTGCCGGAAGAGAGCGCGAAGGAAGCTGCGGTTGTTGACGGCGTGAATGTGTATCCCGTCGCGGATCTTCGCAGCGCGGTGAAATTGATTGCTGATTTGCGCTCAACGGCTCCGCCCGTGCCGTTGAAGGTTGAGGTTGGGGAAATGCTCGCGCGTACCGAACAGTTCACGATCGACTTCAAAGAAGTGCGTGGTCAGGTTTCCGCAAAGCGAGCGCTTGAGATCGCGAGTGCGGGTGGACACAACATACTGCTCATTGGTCCACCAGGATCAGGCAAGACGATGTTGGCAAAACGTTTGCCGACGATTATGCCGCCGCTCGAGTTTGATGCTGCGCTCGAACTCACAAAGATTCATTCCGTGGCCGGGTTGACAGGTCGCGCAGGCCTCGTAACTGAACGTCCATTTCGCTCGCCGCACCACACCATCAGCGATGCAGGTCTAATTGGTGGCGGCACGTTACCTCGTCCGGGTGAGGTCTCATTGGCCCATCAGGGCGTGTTGTTTCTCGACGAGTTGCCGGAATTCGATCGCAACGTGCTCGAAGTTCTGCGCCAGCCGCTCGAAGATCAAAAGGTGACGATCAGCCGCGCAGCGATGTCTTTGACTTTTCCTGCATCGTTCATGCTGGCGGCTGCAATGAATCCGTGTCCTTGTGGTTATTGGAGCGACCCGACGCGCGAATGTCGTTGCTCGCCATTGCAGATTCAACGTTACATCGGGCGAATCTCGGGTCCGTTGTTGGACCGCATCGATATTCATATTGATGTACCGGGAGTGAAGTTTCGCGAGCTCGCGGGAGACGTTTTGCCGGACACTGACAGTTCGACGGTGATTCGTGATCGCGTGATCAGGGCGCGCGAACGGCAGTTGCATCGTTTCCGCGCGGAACGAATCTTTTGTAACTCCGCGATGACACCTCGCATGATTCGTGTGCATTGCAAGATCGACGCAGCGAGCGAGCGAATGCTTGAAAGCGCGATGATGCGGCTTGGCCTCTCCGCTCGAGCTTACGATCGGATCTTGAAAGTCAGCCGCACGATTGCGGACCTGGAAGGCAGCGAGAAGATCCGTTCCACGCACGTGTCTGAAGCAGTCGGTTATCGTTCACTGGACCGCACGTATTGGACGTGAAGACGCAGCGATGGGGCGTTTTGGTGCAGACAAATATTTCCGTTGACACTGGACCAACTGAGGAGTAGATTGCGGCTTCTCAATAACAAATACGCATAACTTAATCATGGCCCAAATTCCTCATTCCTCAGGAGCCAAACATGTCGCGTACCTCACACGTGCTTGTATCGCTGTTCTTCTGTCTATTGTTGGTTACTTGCTTTCTGCCTCGCCGCACGAGCTCACAAAGCACACTGCGCTCCCTGTCGCTGAACGGCGCGAATCAATACCTGACAGCACCTAACAGCACGAGTCTCAACATCACTGGCGCAATTACAGTTGAAGCATGGATCAAGCTGAACTCGATTGGCGCCTACCAGATTGTTCTCAGCCGCGAAGCGTTTCAACAGCCTGCAACTGGCGGTGGGTATAGGTTGACGATCTCCATGAGCGGCAAGGTGCAGTTAGATCTGTTTCAGAGTCATAACACTTACGTGACCTTAATCGGTGCAACCACCGCGACGGCCGGTGTGTGGCATCACGTCGCGGGTGTGTTTGATGGCAGCCAGATGCGCGTTTATCTGGATGGTGGCCTGGATGGCAGCGCGTCTACTACCAGTGGTCCAGCATCAGGAACAGGAGCGTTTTACATTGGGCGGCATTCGTATGCTGCGAGTCCTTTTCACTTTGGTGGGCTGATTGATGAAGTGCGCGTGTCGGCGGCGGCGCTGTACACGAGCAACTTCGCAGCGGGGTTGGGACAGAGTTCGGCGGTGCGCGGGTTCTGGAAGTTCGATGGCCAGACGCCGAACGACGTCTCCGGAAACGGCAATCACGGCACGCTACAGAATGGAGCCATGTATTCAACCGATGTGCCGCAGGTTACGAATAACGCGCCTTCCGTCAGTCTCAGCGATCCGCTGAACAACACGGCGTTCGCAGCAGGATCGAATATCGTGATAGACGCTACGGCTTCCGATAGTGACGGCAGTGTTACGAAAGTCGATTTTTATCAGGGCTCGACGTTGTTGGGAACAGATACGAGCGCGCCGTACACGTTTGTATGGAGCAATGTGCCGGCAGGCATTTATTCGCTAACGGCTAAAGGGACGGATGATGGCGGTGCCGTGACGACATCGAGTGCGATCTCGGTAACGGTGATCGCGCCGGCTGGCAATCATTCGTTGTCGTTGAACGGCAGCAGTCAATATTTGGCGGCGGCGGGCAGCGAGAGTCTGAACATCACTGGTCCAATCACCGTTGAAGCGTGGATCAAACTGAATTCGATTGGCGCTTACCAGATCGTGTTGAGTCGTGAAGCGTTTGGCGAGCCGGGCACGGGCGGTGGTTACCGGCTGACGATTTCCAATACCGGCAAGCTGCAGTTGGATCTGTTTCAAAGCCACAACAGCTACGTGACTGTGATCGGCACAACGACGGCGACGACTGGCGGGTGGCATCACGTCGCCGGTGTGTTCGACGGCAGTCAAATGCGCGTCTATCTCGACGGTGTGATGGATGGCAGTTTCTCGAGTAGCAGCGGACCAGCGTCAGGAACAGGCGCGTTTTATATTGGGCGGCATTCATATGTTGCCAGTCCTTACTACTTTGGTGGCTTGATCGATGAAGTGCGTGTGTCGGCGGGGGCGTTGTACACAAGCAACTTCATGCCGGGTCTTGGACCGGCTTCAAACGTGCGCGGGTTCTGGAAATTTGACGGGCAGACCGCGAATGATTTTTCAGGGAACGGCAATCGCGGGACGCTACAAAACGGTGCGACCTACTCGACGACTGTGCCACCCAGCGGTGGTTCACAACGTCCGGTAGCCCTGGCCGGTGGCCCTTACAGTGCGCAACCGGGGCAGATTGTGTCGTTCAGCAGCAGCGGCTCGTTCGACCCGGACGGCACGATTGCCGGTTATCACTGGAACTTCGGTGACGGTACCTCAGCAAACAGCGCAAATCCCTCTCATACTTACGCCGCGCCAGGTATTTACACGGCCACGCTGACGGTAACAGATAGCTCGGGGCTTCGAGCCAGTGCGACCGCAACCGTAACGATCGGAGGCGGCACGAATTCGCGTCTTGATCCGTTGAACCAGACGGGCGGCGGGAGCGAGAACCCGTTATCGCGAAACTTCAACTGGACGCTGCCGCTGGTCTCGCTACCGGGACGGGCAGGAATGGATCTGAGTCTTTCCTTATCCTACAACTCACTTGTTTGGACCAAGAACGGCAACTACATCTCGTTCGATGATGATCGCGGTTTCCCCGGTCCAGGCTTTCGTCTCGGTTTTCCTGTCATACAACCGCTCTATTACAACCCGGAAACGGCGCGCTATGCGTTTCTGTTGATCGGCACCGACGGCAGTCGTGTTGAACTGCGGCAAGTGGCGGCAACGAACCTTTATGAATCTGCGGATTCGTCGCACCTGCTGCTGGATGCTACGACGATGGTGCTGCGCACCACCGATGGGACGCAGTTGAAGTATGAACTGAAGGGAAGTGAGTTCAACTGTACCGAAGTCAAGGACCGTAACGGCAATTACATTACCGTTAACTACACGTCGTTCGGGCGCATCGATAGGGTCGTCGACACGTTGGGCCGCAGTGTTAAGTTCAATTACGACGGGGACGGTTGGTTAAGCTCGATCACACAAACGTGGAGTCCGGGCGAGGTGATCCACAACTGGGCCACGTTCTATTACGGCGACAACACTCTTATCCAGACAAACTTTTCGGGCTTAACAGTCTCTGGTCCATCAAACGGCTCCTCGATCAAAACACTTAAGAAAGTCACGCTGGCTGACGGCTCGCATTACGACTTCAGTTGGACGAGTTGGGGTCAGGTCTGGAAGATCAGTGAAGTTGCCGCCGACAATCACGTGCTCAACTACCGTTCCTACAACCTGCCGCAAACAGCCGGCACCCCCCAAACAGATTGTCCACGGTTCACCGAAAGACGCGACTGGGCTGAGAGCTGGAACCAGAACACGAGCGGCGTCGAACAGGAAGCGGTGACCGGTTATGCCGCGCCAGTCAGCGCGAGTTGGACAATGCCGGGCAGTGCGCCGGGCACGCCACAAGAGACCGGGACAATGGTCCAGGTCACCACGCCCGATCTCACGTCGCACAAGATCTACTTCATCGGCAGTGCCGGTTCTGGTTCAGGCTGGCGGCGTGGTCTGCCGGCGCTCGTCAACACCTACGATAGTGGCGGCACGTTGCGGCGTCAGGTAATGACCACCTGGACGCAGGACAACACCAATGTTTCATACGTTCTAAATCCGCGGGTCACGGAAACAAACACTTACGACCCGGAAGGCAATCGGGCGCGTGTGCAGATGACGTATCAACCAGTCTCGTTTGCCAATGGCACTAGCTGCCAGTTGCCGCGCGATGTTTACGAATACGCCGCCAACGCGACTGACATATTGCGCAGCACGAGAACCACTTACAACACGAATGCGGTCTACACCGACCGGCGCATCATCGGTCTTGTTAGTGAGAAATTGCTTTACGAAGGAAACATAAACAGCGGGGGCACGTTGATGTCGAAGCTCGCTTTCTTCTATGACGAAAGCGGGTCGCTGCAAGGTACAGACGTACCTATCCAGCACGACAACACAAACTACAGTGCTGCGGTTGTCACCGGACGAGGAAATCTTTCGAGTATCAAGCGGTACGACGTGACAAATCAGTCGTCGTTCACGACCACGCGTACGAAATACAACACTGCGGGGGCGATCGTCTCCTCCATCGACGCGTTGAACCACACGGTTCAGCTCAGTTACACAGATTCCTTTTCAGATCGAGACAACCTCAACACGCTCGCTTACCCAACGATCATTACCGACCCGGACGGCTACATCTCGACGACCAAATATGCCTATGACTTTGGCGCAGTCACCTACACGCGGGCGCCGAAGCCAAACACGACGCAGCCAAACGCAGAGAGCCAGGAGGGTCCGGAACAAACTTTCAGCTACGACCCGGTAGGCCGGCTACAGCAAACGACTAATCTCGTTAACAATGCTTACACCCGGTTTGAATATCCAACCAGCCGCGTCGACACCTACGCCACGATTCAGGAAGGCCAGGGTGAAGCTCACTCTTTCAGGATCACTGACGGCGCCGGTCGTGTTATCGCCACGGCAATGGACCATCCCGGCAGTGTGGGTGGGTTCAGTGGGCAGAGATTCATTTATGATGTCATGGGTCGCCTCACCAAGACCACTAACCCGGCGGAGACAACTGCCGATGGTCCGCCTTCGCAATGGATCACAGCAGGAGACGATGCCGCTTCGGGCTGGATCTACACGAAACAGACCTACGACTGGAAATCACGTCCCCGGATCACGACAAACCAGGACGGCAGTACCAAGACAGCCGTGTATGCGGGCTGCGGTTGTGCCGGCGGTGAGGTTGTTACGCTTACGGATGAAGGTACTATCGATGGAGGCGTCACCCAGTACAGGCAACAGAAGATCTACTCTGACGTTCTCGGCCGTCCTTATAAGACGGAGACACTTAACTGGGCAGTCGGATCTGTCTACTCAACCACGGTCACCTCTTACAACGCGCGAGACGAAGTTACAAAGATCCGCGAATACGCTGGTCCGGAAGGCAGCAGCACTTACCAGGACACAATCATCGGCTACGACGGCTTCGGGCGTCTCCAGAGCAAACACGTGCCAGAACAGAACACCGGCGCCGCCACCCTCTGGACCTACAACCCTGACGACACAATCAACACCATCACCGACTCCCGCGGCGCCGTAACAACCTTTGGCTACACCGGCACTAATCGGCAGTTGATAAAGACCGTAACTCACGCGTTGTCCGGCAGTCCGACCATCAATGTCGCACTGGAATATGACGCACTGGGCAATCGCACATCGATGACGGATGCTTTGGGCTCAGTAGCCTACAACCGCAATCTGCTCTCGCAGCTAACCTCGGAAACCAGGACGATCGCGGGTGTGGGAAGCTTTACGTTGAACTACGCTTATAACCTCAGTGGGCAACTCAGCAGTATCACAGATCCGTTCGGTGCTCAGGTCGGGTATAGCCATGACAAGGTAGGAAGACTGAGCGCTATCACGGGCGCAAACTTCGCCTCTGTGACCTCGTATGCTTCGGATTTTCAGTACCGCGCGTGGGGAGCACTCGAGTCGCTCTCGTATGGAAATTCGAAGACCATGTCCATGGGCTACGATGCGAGACTGAACGTCTCAACGTACGAAATACCGGGCCTGATGAAGAAGAGTTATCAGTACTACAGCGATGGCCGCTTGAAATTCACTCAGGATCAACTCTTTACCAACAGCAAATTCGATCGCCTGTACAAGTACGATCACCTTGGCCGGGTCACCAGTGCGCTAAGCGGCGCGGAAGCAAGAGGACAAGGTCCCACCAGCGACAGGCCCTACAACGAAACGATGACTTACGACCCGATGGGCCATCTGACCTTGCGCGAGGTGCGCCATTGGGATCGTTATGACACGACAGGAAACGAAACGTATATCAACAACAGGCGTCAGTATTGGCAGTACGATGCTGATGGTCGGCTGTTGCATGGAAACAGCGACTACATCTATGACGCCGCGGGTCAGATATCTTCCTTTGGCGACGCATACCCGTACATGACGGATCAGCACTTCGACGGCGATGGACGCCGGTTGAAAACACTCCAACGCAGCTACAACCCAAACACACATCAGTGGACTACAGAAAAGGTGACGTACTACATCCACAGCTCGGTGTTAGGAGAATTAATAAGCGAAGTGAGCGCGCAGGGAGCAAAGGAACGCAGTTTTGTGATTAGCGGGGGGAACGCGATCGCTATTCAGTCCGCCGGACCAACCTTCCAGGCGGTTTCCTGGCAATATTACGATGCGAGCGGCGCGAGCTACCGATCTCTAGACGCCCAGGGAAGCGGGACGGGAGGAGCAGAGCGCGACCCAATGGGCGCAGATGCAGGACTCATGAAGCCTTTTGTATGGTCGCCGCCGACGAGTCCCGGCAAACTCGAACCTTACTATGGTGTGCCCGAACTAAACAGCGCCACTCAAGGATGCGAATTGGATCGCGTACCTATTCCTTGCGACATCTTTAATAGCTTACTGAACAATGACGGTGTCCAAGCGGAGTACATGCTGCCTGCGGTTCCTCAAACTACCAGGAACGGAGTAAGGCGGCCCTCTCCGACAATCGTTACACGAGACGTAAAATCTCATGGCCTGGGATTGTTCTCTTTCGATTCTGCCGAGTGGGATGAAACAGAGGGTCGGTGGAGCTGGTCGAGATCATTCTTGAAGGGGCATCGCGTGGACCTCAACACACTCAAGAAAGTAATCGGTGAGTGTGTCCATGAAATTTGGGGTCATTACGAAATGCTTGACTTCACGCCGACAACCCGCCCCGGCGGGGCAGGCGGCCACGCTAATGACGACACGTTCAACGGCACTCTCAAGATCAGGGACGTGCAAAGCGGCACTACCGCGACAATAGTCAACGACCCTACACCGCCGCCCGGTTTCGTCAAGATGGTTCAGGGAATCAACAGGCGGAATAAGAACGCAGACATTGTCGGCGGTTCGTCTTCGGCGAATCCGTGGTGGACCTATTCAATGCCGGAGGGCGGGAGAGGTCACAAACCCCGGCCGGCCGAGACACGGTATCCTGAATTATTTGGCGCCCCCGGCATGGACTTCGTCCGGATTCAACTACATGAAGCTGGATCTGCACTGACCACCATTCAAAACGGGTATCACCCAGGACCACGGGAGCGACCTTCTGACGGAGGTCTCTACTCGCCACAACACCCTGATGATGGACCAGCGATGGAAGACTGTGTCGGTAGGAAATACTATGAAAGCAAAGGATTGAAGGCAGTCAAGTAGTCGACTGCATACTCCTGAGAATAAGGTAAATCCTCATGCGAATCTCACTGCTCGCCATTGTGCTCACATGTATCTTTTATTCACCCTCGTGTCATTCGCGCCCAGAATCGACAAACAACGAACAGCCCAAAGTAGTGCCTCCAGTGATACTCAGACCTATTGACGCCGGTTGGAATGAGCACGGCGAGATTTCAATCGACAGCACGAAGTTGCACTTACCGCCAGGTAACGAATTCTCAGGCGCCCAATTTGTGGATGCAGAGACCGGTTGGGTTTTCAGTCACAAACTTCTTTTCAAAACTACCGACGCGGCAAAGAGTTGGACGCGCCTGCCGCTCGTCTTATCTGAGGATTCCAGCGTTACCTCGATCTTCTTCATGGATCGAGAACGCGGATGGCTCGCTTCGCATGTGAGACTGATACTCAAGCCCGAGGATAACGCAAATACTTCGACCATCTTCGTAACTTCCGACGGTGGACTGTCATGGTCCGAACAACTGACTTTTCGAGATCGTGTGGAAATCAAGCAGCTCAAGTTTTTCGATGCTAACCGGGGATTCGCAATAGGCTCGCGCAGCAAGCCGCCGTTCGAAGAGATCTTCGTGGCGAAAACCATTGATGGCGGGAAGAGCTGGATCGATATTTCGGACAAGCTGAAAACTGCGCTGACCACTGGGCGGTCGCCTGGCGGCGAAGCGTGTGACCTTCACTGGCTCTCATCCAATGAGATACTGTTGCTCTTGCCGGCGGGAACGATCGTTGCTACTTCGGACGGTGGCCAGACCTGGAAAACCACAGTTCGTTTTCAAGATGAAAGGCCGGGCGGTTGGGTCTCTTCCACCGGCTATTACAAATTAGTGTTCGATCCCCAGCAACGGTTCAGCGTAATTGCCGGCGCCATGGGTGACGAAGGCTACTGGGGCGACCTCGTGGTGCGAAACGATCAAAACACGTGGCTTAGCTATGAATTGCCTGGCGTACCAATCCTCGACGCCGCGTTCGTATCAGGTAATGAAGTGCTGGCCTGCGGGGTGGAACTGTATCCGTCAAACGGCAAGAGCGCTAACCGAGCCGTGGGCGTTCTTCTTTATTCGTCGGATTCAGGAAAAAACTGGTCCTCGATCTATCGATCGAAATCACCGGAAGCTTTTATCCATCTCTCGAAGATTGCGGACCGCCAGTTCTATGCCGTGTCAGACGCGGGTACGGTTCTACGATTCACCCTCGAGACGAATAAACGGTAACGGGCGCTTCGCGTTCTATGCTCGGGAGCACTGGCTCTTGTCACCGCACCGCCTCAACCCGTATCCTTCGAACCCCTCCCGGCGCGAAACTATTGATTCGGCTGGGTGAAATCAGTAATTTTACGGGTCGGGTAAGGCAACGACGCCCGCAAAGCGCCGCATCACAGCCCGCGTTGAGCGCACTTGTCCTCGTTCCGCATCCCCACGCGGACGCAAGAGGTCATCGTGGCGCTCCCTTGAAACGGCGGATACGTGAGCATCGTGCCCCAACAAGCTGCGGAAGTTGTAAGATTCTTCGCTGCTTGCCCGAGCAGGCGAACACGTGACCGCAGCCGAAACCGAGACATCGCAAACGACAGACTATGAGCTGGCGCAGAGAGCCGCCCAGGCTGATATGGGCGCTTTCGAGCAGCTATACCAGCGCCATAATCGCCGCGTTTACTCGCTCTGCCTGCGAATGACCGGAAACGTCTCGGAGGCCGAAGACCTCGCACAGGAGGTCTTTATCCAGCTCTTTAGAAAAATAGGCAGTTTTCGTGGAGAATCCGCTTTTACGACCTGGCTCCACCGGCTCACCGTCAATCAGGTGCTGATGCACTTCCGCAAACGCGGCGTGCGCATGGAGCAGACAACAGAAGACGGCGAAACGCCCATCCAGATTGTAAAAGGCACGGAAAACCCGAACTCAATGCCCGTCGTCGACCGGATCGCGCTGGACAAGGCTATCGCCCAACTCCCGCCCGGTTACCGGACGGTGTTCACGCTACATGACATCGAAGGGCACGAACACGAGGAAATTGCAAGAATGCTGGGGTGCTCAGTCGGCACCTCGAAGTCGCAATTACACAAGGCGCGAATGAAATTACGCGGGCTTTTGAGGCAACAGAAAGCCAGTGAATAGCCTCGAAGATAAGAGCATCAGTGTTCACTTAACAAAGCACAGAGCTTTACGCAGTCTTCCCTTGATTGATGACAACCGGAACAGGGTTCTGTCAGAGAAACAGTTTTTATTTGGATTTGTGCGCCGTGGCGCGACAGAACGAAGGTGGTAAGCAATGAACTGCGAGCAGTGTCAGGAACTCATCCACGATCTAATCGATGGCAGCCTTAGCCAGCGGGATGAGTTCACTCTCAATACGCACCTTAATGAGTGTTTGGATTGCGACAGCGTGCGGTCGGATCTGACGTCAATCGTCGCCTTCTGCCAAACGCACCGTGGCGAGTACGAAGCGCCACCAAACGAACAGGCTCTTTGGTTGCGCATCCGCAACGTTATCGAAGCCGAAAACGCCGGCCGCCGCGCCGCTGCGCAGACGGAAACGCGCCGGCCCTCGTTTTTTGGCCGGTGGATGGGTCAAACCTGGGAGCTCTCGTTGGCGCAACTCGCCTCGCTCACAGCCGCTGTCGTGCTGCTCGTTTCGTTGACAACAGTTATCGGTTTGCGCCGCTGGAACGGCGAGACTGTGCATGTCGCGCCGGCCTATACGTCAAACGTTAACGATCGCATTTGGCAACGGAGCCAGGTGATCAACTATTGGAACCAACGAGTGGAAATAAACAAGGCGCGCTGGAGTCCCGAAATGCGCGAAACGTTTGATCGCAACATGCGCGTCATCGACGAAGCAGTCACCAACTCGCTGAATGAACTGAATCGAAATCCCCATGATGAAGTCTCTGAACAGATGCTCAACGAGTCGTTGAACGACAAGCTCTCGCTGCTGAAAGAGTTTTCCGATTTATAGTTCTTTCGCGAAAGAATGATTTGTTGTGTTTGAAGAGTTTGTTTTATAAAAGCCCCACACTGATGAGAATTCGATTCTTAACTCGGCGCCATGCAAGCGCCGGCCTGCTTGCAGTAGGCACTTTCCTCACCGTGATCTGCCTCTCGGCGGGCGCCGCAGTTAACGCTCAACAACAACTTTTGAAAAGATATCCCGGCGGTAAGAACGTGCGCGTCGAACTGCGCAATATCTCCGGAACGATCGTCGTCGAATCGTGGAACAAAAACGAGATCCGCTTGACCGCCACTATCGAATCGAAAAACGCTCATGTAGCTCCGAAGCAGATCAATGACTGTCTCGTGGTCGATGTCATGGGCGACAATCGCGGACGCGGCGACGTCGGCGATATCAATTTCAAACTCCAGGTGCCGGCTAATTCATCCGTTGACGTCGAAACACGCCGCGGCAATATCAGCGTTTCAAACATTCGCAGCGGTCTCGTCCGCGCTCATGTTTCATCGGAAGGCGACATCGAGTTAGCGAATATCTCCGCAACGCACGTGGTCGCGCAAAACGTCATCGGAAACATTTTCTTTGACGGTGAGTTTTCCAGCGGCGGGACTTACGAGTTCAAATCAACCAAAGGCGACATCACGATTCGCATTCCCGGAAACTCCGCGTTTCGCTTAGTAGCAGCGTCGCCGACCAAACAGATCAAGCTCAACGATTTCTGGAACAACGGTTTCAAGACGCAAGACGGCCGCAAGTATGTGGGCGACGTCGGCGACGGCCGCTCATCTGTTTCGGTCACGAATTTTAGTGGTTCGATCACTTTCTTGCGGAAGTAACTTCCGCAGTTGCAATGGCAAGCCCGGATGCGGACGTTGTATCAGCAACGTCCGTTTTTTTATTTCTGTTTTATATTTTGTATTCAGCGAAAGGCCGCTTACTATTGGCGCGCATTCCTTCGTCGAAAGATGCACCGAACAAAAACTATCTCAGCATTGCTTGCGGCGCTCATGCTCGCCGCCTTGTGGGCGCCGTCGCTGCGAGCGACGCAGACAACCAAGCCTGCGGTCGTACCTCAGGTCCAGGTCCAACTGCTGACTCGCAGCACGCGTCGTCGTGAGAACTGTCGCTTCTCTTACGGCGGCACGGTCACATTGATCGGAGCACCGCGAGGCGCTGTCACTGTCGAAGGCTGGAACCGCAACGAAGTCGAGCTGACTGCCGACATCGAGTTGAAAGCGGAAACTGAAGCTGACCTGGACCAGTTGGCGAAGGTCAACGGTTTCGTCTTTGATGAAGATCTGAATCACGTCAGCATACTCACTGTCGGCACGCACGATCGTGCGTTCATGAAAAAATCAGCGAAGAACTTCCCGAAGAAACTCCTGAACCTGCCGTGGAAGATTGACTATCGACTTCGTGTGCCGGCGAACACGGATCTCGAAATCAGTGCGGGCCATGGCCCTGTGAAGTTGTCAGGCGTGGAAGGCGCGCTGCGCGTAAGCGCCACTGAGAGTGAAACTGAACTTACGCTTACCGGCGGCACTGTCTCCGCGACGATCACTGCCGGAAACGTTCTGTTGGCAATTCCAGTGCGTAGTTGGCGTGGCGGTGGTGCTGACATTCGTGTGGCTGCCGGCGTTCTCAACGTTGAACTTCCGGCAGGTTTCAGCGGAGATATCGATGCAGATGTTCTGCGCACCGGCAAAATCGTGAATACCTACGAAGAACTGGTGAGGCGCGAGAAGCCGGGAATCACCGAACGCACTGTGCGGGCGCGCGCCGGCGCAGGCGGCGCTTTTTTCAAATTTACGGTGGGTGACGGAACGGTGAACATCAGGAGGAGCGGGGAGAAATGAGCATAAAGTCGGATCGCTGGATACGAATGATGGCCACCGAATACGCCATGATCGAGCCATACGAGCCGGGACAGGTCAAGGAGGTAGACGGTAAACGCATCGTCTCTTACGGCACTTCCAGCTACGGCTACGACATTCGTTGCGCCGACGAGTTCAAATTGTTCACCAACATCAACAGTACGATCGTCGATCCGAAGAAATTTGACGATAGAAACTTCGTCGATATCAAAGGCGATTCAGTCATTATCCCGCCAAACAGTTTCGCGCTCGCGCGCACCGTCGAATACTTCCGAATTCCGCGGAACGTGCTCACGATCTGTCTCGGAAAAAGTACTTATGCACGTTGCGGAATTCTTGTGAACGTCACGCCGTTCGAACCGGAATGGGAAGGTTATGTCACGCTCGAGTTTTCCAACACGACTCCGTTGCCGGCGAAGATCTACGCAAACGAGGGCGTCGCGCAAGTAGTGTTCTTTGAGTCTGACGACGTTTGCGAAACGTCATACAAAGATCGCGGTGGGAAGTACCAGGGCCAACGCGGCGTCACCTTGCCGAAGATGTAATCATGCCAGAGCCAATCGAGACTCTTCGCTTCAAACAACTCGACGACAGAGCAGTTCTTCCCGCACGTGGCAGTTCTTTGGCTGCCGGACTGGATGTTTGTTGCATCGAGGATGTGACAGTCGAACCGCGCCAACGCGCCGTTGCGCGAACCGGCCTTGCCGTGGCGATCCCGCACGGGTTCTACGGACGTGTCGCGCCACGCTCCGGACTTGCAGTGAGGCATGGTCTGGACGTTCTTGCCGGCGTGATCGATTCTGACTATCGCGGCGAGCTTTGCTGTGTGCTCTACAACACGAGCGACACAGCGATCAGCCTGCCTGCCGGAAGCAAGATCTGCCAACTCATCCTCGAAAAGATCATTACGCCCGAAGCAACTTGGGTAACAGATCTGGATGAGACCGCGCGCGGCGCCGGGGGCTTCGGCTCAACCGGCTGATGTCTCCTCCTCGTACCGCCGGCGACACCCCAAAACGGAAAAACCCCATACAAAATTGTTGGTAATTGAGTCAGCGGACGTACGGTTTTGATCCTGGCTCTCGGCTCAAATCTCCACGAAAACGCCTCTCATCTGCAACAGTTCCCCTGTTGGCACAAGGTTTGAAGGTATCCCCTCGGAGCGAAGGAGGAGAAGAGGGATGAAAACTGTTCCAAAAACGATATTACGAGGCATTCTGGCCACGATTGTACTCACCGGGCTTGCCGCCAGCGGCATGGCCCAGTTTGGCAATCAGTCGGCCATTCGCGATGTAGTCAGAAGCATTCAAACTCGCACTTACTCTCTACAGAGAGCAGCGCAGAATGCGGCCGACCGCAACGCCTACCGCGTCGACGAACTCAATCGTCTGATCGCTGATTTTGAAGTTGCAACCAATCAGCTAGATCGACGCTTGAGCTCCAGGCGCGCAAACTCAGCAGACGCGCGCGTGGTCCTGGATCGCGCCGCGCTCATCGATAATTTCTTCGTCAACAATCGAATCGGATCGGGAACTCAACGCGAGTGGGTGTCGCTTCGTGCAGATCTCGATCAATTAGCCGGTTACTTCAACTTATCGACGAATTGGAGAACGGGCACTAGCAGCGGAAATTACGGCGGTAATAACAATTACAACCTTAATGACTATCAGATGCGGCAGTTGATCCAACGCCTCGACTCGCGTTCGGCAACCTTCAGCCGCAACTTCCGAATGGACCTGAACCGTTCGAACGATCGCTATTCAGCAGACGATATTCGGCGTCACTTGAGTGAGTTTGAAACTGCTCTGGTGCAACTGCGTAATCGCGTGAATAGCCGTCAGTCAACTTCTTCAGATGCCGGCGAAGTGCTAGAGCACGCGGCGTATCTGAACAACTACGTGCAGGAGCGCCAGTTGTCGTATCAGACAGAAAACAACTGGAGCATCGTGCGCCAGGATCTCGACACACTGGCGAGCGCGTACAACATTGCGTGGAACTGGTCGACCACGCCGGGCAGTGATTCAGGTGGTGCGAGAGCCGACCTGACCGGCACCTTCCGTCTGAATCCAAGCCGTGGCGACGATGCACGCCGCGCTGTCGATGCAGCGACAAGAAATCTCTCGCTGGCGGAAAGACAGCGTGTTTACGACGCGTTGCTCCGGCGTTTTGATCCGCCGCAGATGCTGGCGATTGATCGTCGTGGCAGGCAGGTGACTATCGTTTCCAGCCGCGCGCCACAGGTCAATTTCACGGCCGACGGGCGAGAGCAAGTTGAAACGGCGCCTGGCGGACGCACTGCCAGAGTCCGCGCTGAGTTCCAGGGTGATGCCCTGACGATCACCCGCACCGGCGAACGTGCCAATGACTTTATCGTCACGTTTGATCCGGTCGAGAACGGGCGGCAACTGCTTGTGACGCGGACGCTCTATAGCGATCGCTTCACTCAACCAGTCACCGTCAAGGCTTACTACGATCGGACTTCCGATGTAGCGCAGTTGAACATTTACGACACCAATCGTGAAGATACGAGCATCGGCAGCGGTACTGTTGCCGGTAGTTTTGTGATTCCCGATGGAACGCAACTGGTCGCAGTGCTCAACAGCGATCTTACGACGCAGAACGTTCGCGAAGGAGATCGATTCACGATGACGGTTCGATCACCGGGCGAATACGAAGGCGCGACGATCGAAGGGCAAGTTACGAGTATTGAGCGAAGTGGACGTGTCTCCGGACGCTCGCAGATGACGCTCGACTTCGACTCGATTCGCTTGCGCGACGGCAGAAGCTATCGCTTTGCGGGCATTCTCGAGAGTGTTCGTACGCCAAGTGGCGACGTGGTTCGCGTCGACAATGAAGGCGCTGTTCGTGACAGCGATCAAACCAAGCAGACGGTGCAGCGCACGGCAATTGGTACGGCCGTGGGCGCCATCATTGGTGCGATTGCCGGTGGCGGTAAGGGTGCAGCGATCGGCGCTGTCATTGGCGCCGGCGCGGGTGCTGGTTCCGTTTACGTTCAGGGTCGAAACGATCTTGAACTTCAGGCCGGAACTGAAGTCACTGTGAGAGCCACTGGTCCAAGAGGATAACGGATCCGTGGTTTAGTTGATGGTAACGCTGGCGGTCTGCGGCAATCGTTCGACCGTCAGCGTTAACTTTTGTTCGGAAGTGACGGCTTTCTTATCCGGCGTTTGAAAAAACAAGAAACCCTGACGCCGTGAATCCGACGAGGACAGCGGCGTTTTTAGATCGATAGCATAGGCTCCAAACTCATGCTCGAACTGCTTGCGCGAATTTGGATTGTAAAGCGTGACTCCATTCGCGCTCATGATGCGAGAAACCGCCGTCTTCGGAGATAGATATTTCCACTCGCGATTCTGAGTGTCGCGTAGTCGAAATCTCGCGCGCTTTAATTCCAATGGGACGCCGCTCTGAAACACCAATTCAACACGCACCGGCAACACACCACTCAGCGGTAGATTCGCTTCGAACAGTTCCTGGCTTTCTTCATCTGACAGTAATGGCGCTACACGCAACGTCACGGCTCCCGCCTCTGCACTGCGTGTGTTTGCAGGCAGCGGCGGCAGATCCGCGGCGGGCTTCACCTTGAACAGCGAACCGCTACAAGAGGCCGATAGAACGGCCAACGAAAGCAGGATGAGAGAGACCGAGAGTCGGGTCATGTGAGCAATTTAGCATACGGCGGAACGCGGATGAGAATTGATCGGTGTGTTACTATCCCGAAAACCATGATTAGACCATTTCGTGGCGTTCACCCGCAGATTGATCCAACCGCGTACGTAGATCCAAGTGCACAAGTCATCGGCGACGTACATCTCGGCGAAGAAGCCTCCATCTGGTGTAACTGCACCGTGCGCGGCGACATTCATTTCATTCGCATCGGCGATCGTTCGAACCTTCAGGACAACTGCGTGATGCACGTGCAGAACGGTACGCATCCGGCGATTCTCGAGGAAGAGGTCACTGTTGGTCACAGTGTTACGTTGCACGGTTGCTATGTCGAACGCGGATCGTTGATCGGCATCGGTTCGATCCTGCTCGACGACGTGCGAATTGGATCGATGTCGCTCGTAGCTGCTGCGTCAGTCGTGACTCCGGGCACGATCGTTCCACCGCGTTCACTGGTGATGGGATTTCCGGCGCGAGTAAAACGTCCTTTGACTGACGAAGAAGTCGCCAACCTCGCAATGTTCTGGCAAAACTACGTTAACTACACGCG
>Ga0207675_100002185_pt1 | contig 19432 bp, 18 predicted proteins | sample KBSSwiS42_FD_184305 | JGI IMG/M metagenome (GOLD analysis project Ga0207675, IMG submission 184305) | Switchgrass rhizosphere microbial communities from Kellogg Biological Station, Michigan, USA - KBS Switchgrass S4-2 (SPAdes) (version 2) | ecosystem: Host-associated > Plants > Roots >...
GTGTCCGAGGGGGGACTTGAACCCCCACGCCCGTTAATAGGGCACTAGCACCTCAAGCTAGCGCGTCTGCCATTCCGCCACTCGGACCAGTTCTGGGCAGCTAAGGCTATCGGATCGGCCCGCCCGGACCCAAACCCAACGGGCCCCTCAATGGTACGAATGGTGACTGTGACGCCTCCCTCCAACGCCGAAGCCGAGGTGGTTGACCTCGTGAGCGCGCTCATCCGCTTCGACACGTCCAACACCGGCGAACCCGAAACGACCAAAGGCGAGGCCGAATGCGCGCGCTGGGTGGCCGAACAGCTGGAAGAGGTCGGTTACACGACCGAATACGTCGAGGCCGGCGCGCCGGGCAGAGGCAACCTGTTCGTCAGGCTCAAGGGCGCTAACCCCGACCGAGGAGCCTTGCTGCTGCACGGACACCTCGACGTCGTGCCTGCCGAGGCGTCGGACTGGAGCGTGCACCCGTTCTCGGGCGCGGTCGAGGACGGCTACGTCTGGGGCCGCGGTGCCGTCGACATGAAGGGCATGTGCGGCATGCTCATCGCGATCGCCAGGTACTTCAAGCGTGCGGGGATCGTGCCGCCGCGAGACCTGGTCTTCGCGTTCGTCTCCGACGAGGAGGCCGGCGGAAAATACGGGTGCCACTGGCTCATCGACAATCGGCCCGAACTGTTCGAAGGCGTCACCGAGGCCGTCGGCGAGGTCGGTGGATTCTCGCTGACCGTGCCACGCAAAGACGGCGGTGAACGCAGGCTCTACCTGGTGGAAACCGCCGAGAAGTCGATGATGTGGATGAAGTTGATCGCCCGCAGCTTCGCGGGCCACGGCTCGATGATCCACGACCATAACGCGGTCACCGCGGTCGCCGAGGCGACGGCGAGACTGGGGCGCCACGAATTCCCGCTGGTGATGACCGACGCGCTCGGGCAGTTCCTCAGGGCGATCACCGAGGAGACCGGCTACGAGTTCAACGTGGATTCGCCCGACCTGGCCGGGGCCATCGCCAAGCTCGGCCCGATCGCGCGCGTCGTCGGCGCCACCTTGCGCGACACCGCCAACCCGACCATGCTCAAGGCCGGCTACAAGGCCAACGTCATACCCGCCACCGCGGAGTCGGTGGTCGACTGCCGCATCCTGCCCGGCCGCCAGGCTGCCTTCGAGCGTGAGGTCGACGAACTGCTCGGCCCCGACGTCACGCGGGAATGGATCACCGAACTGCCGTCCTACGAAACCACGTTCGATGGCGACCTCGTGGACGCCATGGACGCCGCGATCCTGTCCGTGGATCCGGAAGCCCGCATTGTGCCGTACATTTTTTCCGGCGGAACCGACGCAAAAGCGTTCATGCGCTTGGGGATTCGCTGCTTCGGTTTCGCGCCGCTGCAACTCCCGGCGGATCTGGATTTCACCGCCCTGTTCCACGGCGTCGACGAGCGGGTACCCGTCGATGCATTGAAGTTCGGCACCCAGGTTCTCGAGCATTTCCTTCGGCACTGCTGACCAACATTGAAAGGAATGGCATACCATGGCTTTTGATTACAACCCTTACGGGTTCCTCCCGAAACTCCCGTCGTTCACGTTGACGTCCGAGTCGGTCACCGACGGCCAACCGCTGGCCAACGACCAGGTCAGCGGCATCATGGGCGCGGGTGGCTCCGACGTCTCCCCGCAGTTGTCCTGGTCCGGGTTTCCGGAGCAGACCCGTAGTTTCGCCGTCACCGTGTACGACCCGGACGCGCCGACGGCATCGGGCTTCTGGCACTGGGCCGTCGCCAACCTGCCGGCGACCGTCACCGACCTGCCCGCCGGTGTCGGCGACGGCAGCGGGTTACCAGGCGATGCGGTCACTTTGGCCAACGACGCCGGCCTCAAGCGCTTCATCGGCGCCGCCCCGCCACCTGGGCACGGTTTCCACCGGTATTTCATTGCGGTGCATGCCGTCAAGGTCGAGAAGCTCGAACTCGACGGGGACGCCAGCCCGGCCTACCTCGGCTTCAATCTGTTCATGAATGCGATCGCCCGCGCCGTGATTTACGGCACGTATGAGCAGAAGTAGCGAGCTCCGCGAGCTGGGCCCACACCGCAGGTACGGGAACGTAAAAGTCCCCGACACGCCGAGCGAATCGGGACTTTTTACGTCTGCTCGCGCGCGATGGCTGAACCGACGGCGTCCGCCACCGACGCGAAGCCTGCATCGTGCAGACGACGCGCGATGCCGTCGTGAATGTGCTTGGCCCACAAGCCACCGCCGTAGATGAAGCCGGTGTAGCCCTGCAGCAGGGACGCGCCCGAGGTAATGCGGTCCCACGCGTCATCGGCGGTCTCGATGCCGCCGACGCTGATCAGCACCACTCGGTCGCCGACCCGCCTGTACAGCCGGCGCAACACTTCCGCGGAGCGCTGCGCGACGGGCGGACCGGAAACGCCACCGGCGCCCAGGTCCTCGGCGCCGGGCGTCGCGAGCCCGGCGCGCGACACCGTGGTGTTCGTCGCGACGATGCCTGCCAAGCCCAATTCGACTGCGAGGTCAGCGATCTCGTCGACATCGTCGTCGGACAGGTCCGGGGCGATCTTGACCAACACCGGTGTCGACGTCTCCGCTTTCACAGCGGCGAGGATGGGCCGCAGCGACTCGACGGCCTGCAGATCGCGCAGTCCCGGTGTGTTCGGTGAGCTGACGTTGACCACCAGGAACGCTGCCAGTGGCCCGACGAGCCTTGCGCTTTCGGCGTAGTCCTCGACCGCGCCCTCCGGCGGTGTGACTTTGGTCTTGCCGATGTTGACACCGATCGGCACATCTGGTGTGCCACGGGCCAGGCGCACTGCCAACTCGCCCGCGCCGTGGTTGTTGAAACCCATCCGGTTGAGCAGCGCGCGGTCGTCGGGCAGCCGGAACATCCGCGGTGGCGGATTGCCTGGCTGCGCCAGTGCGGTGACCGTGCCGACCTCCGCATAGCCGAAGCCGAGCGCGCCCCACGTGTTCAGCCCCCTACCGTCCTTGTCGAAGCCGGCCGCCAGACCCAGCGGACCGGCGAACCGCACGCCGAGCACCGTGCTGGCCAGCACGGGATCGTGCGGCGCCAGCCACCCAGCCAGCACACGACGCACCGGTAGTACCGCCGTGACGGCACGCAAAAACGCAAAAACCCAGGTGTGAATGCGTTCGGGGGCGACCAGGAACAGCGCCCACCGCAGCGCGCGGTACATCACAAGGATGGTTGGTCCGGAATGCCCAACCTGTCGGCGGCGGTCTTTTTGCGGCGCAACAGCACGCGCCTGCTGCCGTCGGTGTACAGCCGGACCCGGGTGAGCTCCCATCCGCGGTACTCGGCCTCAATGGACAGTCGGGTGGAGGCGCTGATCCGCGTCAAGTCCGGCGGCAGTCGCAGCGGTATCCACTCGTATTCGTCTGAAAGGTCCTCGGAGACGACCCGTTCCCAGCCTTCTGGCATGCGTCCGCGGTGCATCGCCGTCATCGGCCAGCGCCTTCGATCACTTGCACACCCGCTCCCGAGCCAGACACCACATACAGGGTGCCAGATGCTTCGTCGAAGGCCAGGGAGTTGGGCTGCTGCACGGTTCGATAACGCACCTTTTCCACGGGGATGCCGGTAGCCAAATCGTAGCCAACGACCGTGTTAATCGCTGTCTGCGACACCCAGGCCAGCTTCGACGAGCCGGCCAGCCCGTATGGGGCGTCACGCACCGGATACCGCTGGCGCAGGATCAGCGGGTCGGTGCCGAACACCAGAAGCTCGTCGCCACGAGTGTCGGCGACCAGTACCCGGCCTGCCGAATCGACCGCCATCGTGGTCGCGCCCTCGCCGGCCCGCAGCGCATGATCCGCGTCGTTTCCGCTGGCCGAGATGGTTGTCACCGACGTCTGGCCGCGGTCCAGTACGACAGCGGTATTTCCTTGTGTGACAAGGGCATCGACGCGGGCAAAGATCTTCAGCGACGCGCCGACCGTCGAGTCGGAGCTCAACGTGTAGACGGCGCCGTCGGCGCTGCCGAGCACTAGCTTGCCGTCGGCGCGCCGGGCGATCGCGGTGAAATCGGTGCCCGGTTGACCTTCGATGTCCACCCGGTTGGCCGTGCCTGCGCGGAGGTCGATACGGAAGTAGCCACCGCGCGTCGACGCATACACCCGGCCGTCGTTGTCTCCGGTGATCGCGGTCGCCGGGGCCGCCAGCGGCACCGGTCGCGTCTCACCCGAAGATGGCACCACGCTGACCGTCGATTGGCCCCCGATACCCGGGCTGAGCACCGCCAGCGTCGCCGTTGCCGGGTCGAACACCGCCGCCTGGGCGCGTCCGGGCAACGGCCGCACCACCCCGGCGGGTGCGCCGGTGACCGGAGGAGACTGCGCGGCCTGCGCCGGCACGATTGTCGGCGGTGGGCTGTCGGCATTGTTCGCCGAGCAACCGGCCAGTGCGACCGTTGCCAGCGCAACAGCACCGACGCGAATTAGCTGAATTGAGTCGTTTAGGCGGCGCGGCAAGGGGTAGCTCTCGGATCGTGCGAATGGGATTTCGATCGAAAAGCAAGTGTAGGCAAGCCCGCCGTCCACAAATGGCCACGTCTCCCACGCTCCGTGGCATCGACGGCGGTATGGTTCGGTCATGACCCTCGCCGCAGACAGGGATTTGGGCAACCAAGAGTTTGCTATCGAGGACATCACCACTGGTGTGCACGCCAGCGGGTTTGGCCAGGTTGGTGATGGCCGGAGTTTCTCGTTCCACATCGAAAAGCAGATGCTCGTCGTCGAGGTGTATCGGCCGCGCCTGACCGGGCCGGTTCCGCAGGCCGAGGACGTAGTGGCCGTTGCCAGTCGCAAGCTCACCGACATCGATCTCACCGACGAGCGCAGCGTGGCCGCGGCCGTCCGCGACGCGGTGGCCGCCGCGCAGCCGGTGACACGCACAGCGCGTTAACATCAGCCTCACGGTACGGTCGTCGGCGTGATTGAGGCGCCTGCGATGTCATGGCTGCAAGTTGTCGTCCTGTCGGTGGTGCAAGGGTTGACGGAATTCCTGCCCGTCTCGTCGTCGGGTCACCTTGCGATCGTGTCGCGCGTCTTCTTCGCCGACGACGCGGGCGCATCGTTCACCGCGGTCACTCAGCTGGGGACGGAACTGGCGGTGTTGCTGTACTTCGCACGCGATATCGGCCGCATCGTCAAGGCGTGGTTCAACGGCCTGTTCGTTGCCGCGCACCGCAGCCTCGACTACTGGATGGGCTGGTACGTAATCATCGGCACCATCCCGATCGGCGTGTTCGGTCTGCTGTTCAAGGACGAAATCCGTACTGGCGCACGCAATCTGTGGCTGATCGCGAGCGCGTTGATCGTCTTCTCCGCTGTCATCGCCGCCGCCGAGTACTACGGCAAGCAGACACGGCACGTCGAGCAGCTGACGTGGAAGGACAGCATCATCGTCGGGCTCGCGCAGTGCCTGGCGCTGGTGCCTGGCGTATCGCGGTCGGGCGCGACGATCAGCGCGGGCCTCTTCCTCGGACTCGACCGCGAACTGGCCGCCCGGTTCGGTTTCCTGCTCGCGATCCCCGCCGTGTTCGCCTCAGGGTTGTTCTCGCTGCCCGACGCGTTCCATCCGGTGGGCGAGGGGATGAGCGCCAGCGGCCCGCAGCTGTTCGTGGCGACGGTGATCGCATTCGTGATCGGCTTTTTCGCAGTGGCCTGGTTCCTGCGCTTCCTGGTGCGGCACAGCATGTACTGGTTCGTCGGCTATCGCGTGTTGCTCGGCGCCGTCGTGCTGATCTTGTTGGGCACCGGGGTAGTCTCCGCGACATGACGGTCATCCTGCTGCGGCACGGCAGGTCGACCTCAAACACCGCGCACACGCTGGCAGGCCGCACGGACGGCATCGACCTGGACGACAAGGGCCGCGAGCAGGCGCAGGCGGTGGTCGAGCGGCTTGCGGGGCTGCCGATCCGTGCGATCGTGCGCTCACCGCTGCTGCGCTGTCGGCGCACGGTCGAACCGCTGGCCGCCGCGCTCGGGCTGGATCCGCTGATCGACGAGCGCATCTCCGAGGTCGACTACGGCAGCTGGACCGGTCGCAAGATCGGTGACCTGGTCAAAGAGCCGCTGTGGGCGGTGGTGCAACAGCAGCCCAGCGCGGCCGTCTTCCCCTGTGGCGAAGGGCTGGCGTACGTGCAGTCGCGCGCGGTGGCGGCGGTGCGTGAACATGATCGTCGGCTTGCCGAGCTGCACGAGGGCGACGCGTTGTGGGTGGCATGTACCCACGGCGACGTGATCAAGGCTGTGGTGGCCGACGCGCTGGGCACGCATTTGGACAGCTTCCAGCGCATCACCGCCGACCCCGCGTCGATGAGTGTGATCCGTTACACCGCATTGCGTCCGTTCGTCATCCACGTCAACCACACTGGTGCTGCGCTCACCGCCGGACTCCAGGCCAAGCCGCCGAAGGTCGACGGGGAAGCCGACAACAAGGACGGTGAGGTGCCGCCAGAAGACGCGGTGGTCGGCGGCTCAACGGATTGAGCGCCGGGCGTGGAATTACGGCCGACACGCCGATGCCGGTATTTTGGAGGATGCCATGGCCCGCGCAATTCACGTCTTCCGCACACCCGACCGCTTCGTGGCCGGGACCGTAGGGCAGCCGGGAAACAGGACCTTCTATCTGCAAGCCGTGCACGACAAGCGCGTGATTTCGGTGGTACTCGAGAAGCAGCAGGTTGCGGTACTCGCCGAGCGGATTGCGGCGCTGCTGCTGGAGATCAACCGCCGTTTCGGCACCCCCATCCCGCCCGATACCGGCGACATCGAGGACCTGAGCCCGTTGATCACGCCGGTCGACGCCGAATTCCGGGTCGGGACCATGGGGCTGGGCTGGGATTCGGAAGCGCAAACCGTCGTCGTCGAACTGCTCGCCGTTTCTGACACCGAATTCGATGCGTCGGTCGTGCTCGACGACGCCGAGGAGGGGCCCGACGCGGTGCGGGTCTTCCTGACGCCCGAGTCGGCGCGCCAGTTCGCGACGCGCTCCAACCGCGTCATTTCGGCCGGCCGCCCGCCGTGCCCGTTATGCGATGAGCCGCTAGACCCGGAAGGCCACATCTGCGTGCGCACCAACGGCTACCGGCGCGGCGCCCTTGCCGGGTCCGACGATGACGCCGACTCGTAGCGGGGGGCCAGGCCCCGACAATCTCGATGAGGTGTGCCTACGCGGCGAGTTGACCGTCATCGGACGAATCCGCTCAGCGAGCAACGCCACCTTCCTCTGCGAGGCGCATCTCGATGAGCTGCAAGCACATTGCGTGTACAAGCCGATCGCAGGCGAGGCCCCGCTGTGGGACTTCCCGCACGGCACACTGGCAGGCCGGGAACTGGGTGCCTACCTCGTTTCCGTTGCGCTCGGCTGGAACATCGTGCCCTACACCATCATTCGCGACGGGCCCGCCGGCCGCGGCATGCTGCAGCTGTGGGTGGACCAGCCCGGTGACGAGGTCGGCGACGAGCCTGCGTCCGGGCCGGATCTTGTCGACCTGCTGCCCGCCGGGCACATTCCGCCTGGCTACCTGCCGGTGTTGCAGGCCTACGACTATGCAGGCGACGAGGTCACCCTGGTGCACGCCGACGACATTCGGCTACGCCGCATGGCCGTTTTCGACGTGCTGATCAACAACGCCGACCGCAAGGGCGGCCACATCCTGTCGGGGGTGGACGGGCAGGTGTACGGCGTCGATCATGGTGTGAGCCTGCACGTCGAGGACAAACTGCGCACCGTGCTGTGGGGGTGGTCCGGAAAACCAGTCGACGACGAGACCCTGGAGGCGGTGGCCGGGCTGCGTAATCAGCTACTTGGCGAGCTCGGTGAGCAGTTACACGCGCACATCACCGGTCGCGAGATCGACGCGTTACACGCCAGAACCGTTGCGCTGCTGAATAATCCGGTGATGCCGACACCCGACCGACGGCGTCCGATCCCGTGGCCCGCGTTCTGAGGAAACGTGCGATGACCAACCACATCGTGGCGTGTGTGAAGTGCGGCAAGCGCAACCGCGTGCCGGCGGCGGCCGCCGGGAAGCCCCGCTGCGCGCAATGTCAGCACTGGTTGCCGTGGATCGCGGAAGCGGCAGACGGCGACTACGGAGAAATCGTGGAGAAGTCGTCGGTGCCGGTTCTCGTCGACCTTTGGGCGACTTGGTGCGGTCCCTGCCGGATGGTGAGCCCGGCACTGGAACAGCTGGCCGGGGAACGTGCCGGCGAACTGAAGCTGGTCAAGGTCGACGTGGACAAGGCGCCGGTGACAGCGCAGCGGTTCTCCATTCAGGCAGTGCCGACGCTGATGATCGTCGACCGTGGCGAGGTGGTGGCGCGTCAGTCCGGCGCCGCGCCCGTGGCGGCGTTGCGGGCCTGGCTGGACCAAGCGTTGGCTGCGCATGGCGCGTGATCTACTGAGCCGGTGAGCCTGACCGATGCCGAGCTGGCCGCAGACGTGGCCGCCGACGCCGGAAGACTTCTGCTCGCCGTCCGCGAGGAAATCGGCTTCGACGACCCGTACGACCTCGGCGACGCGGGCGACAAGCGGGCCAACGTCCTGATTCTCGATCGGCTGCAAAGGGACCGGCCGGACGACGCGGTGTTGTCTGAGGAGGCCGTCGACGACGTATCGCGTGTGCACGCCGACCGGGTCTGGATCGTCGACCCGGTGGACGGCACCCGAGAGTTCTCCTGGCCGGGGCGAACCGACTGGGCGGTGCATATCGCGCTGTGGCAGCGCAGCGGCGGGGCCCAAGGCGGGATCACCGACGCCGCGGTCGCGCTGCCTGCGCGCGGCGAGGTGTACCGCACCGACACCGTCACCGCCCCGGCGCCGCGCCGCGAGGGCCCCATCCGCATCACCGCCAGCGCCAGCAGGCCGCCCGCGGTGCTGTGGCGGCTGCGGGACCGGATGGACATCCAGCTGGTGCGCATCGGGTCGGCGGGAGCCAAGGCGATGGCCGTGGTCCGCGGCGACGTCGATGCCTACGTCCACGCAGGCGGTCAGTGGGAGTGGGACTCGGCGGCCCCGGCCGGCGTGGTGCAGGCCGCGGGGCTGCACGCATCGCGGCTGGACGGCTCACCGCTGATCTACAACCGGCGCGACCCGTATCTGCCCGACCTGCTGATGTGTCGCGCCGAACTGGCCGATGTCCTGCTCGACGGGATCTGGTCGACATATCGGGACCGCTGATCGGGAATGGATCGACCGTCGGCGTTGTAGCTCACAAACGAAGCACGCACCATCGGGAGGCCGCTCTGAGCGAACACCTTAAAGTCGACGCTATGCAATCGTGGCCGGCTCCGGACGTCCCGGCACTGCCGGGACACGGGCCGCAACTGCGGCTCTACGACAGCGCCGACCGCCAGGTCCGCCCGGTCACCTCAGGTGAGACGGCCACCATGTACGTGTGCGGCATCACCCCGTATGACGCCACCCACCTCGGCCACGCCGCGACTTATCTGGCGTTCGACCTGGTACAGCGGGTCTGGCTGGATTCCGGGCACAAGGTGCACTACGTGCAGAACGTCACCGACGTCGACGACCCGCTGTTCGAGCGGGCCCAGCGCGACGGCGTCGACTGGCGAGAGCTCGCCGACCGGCAGACCGATCTGTTCCGGGAAGACATGGCCGCCCTGCGGGTGCTGCCGCCGCACGACTATGTGGCGGCCACCGAAGCCATCGGCGAGGTCGTCGAGCTGGTGGAGAAGATGCTGGCGTCCGGCGCTGCCTATGTCGTCGACGACCCGGAGTACCCCGACGTGTACTTCCATGCCGACGCGACGCAGCAGTTCGGCTACGAGTCGGGCTACGACCGCGACACCATGCTGCGGCTTTTCACCGAGCGCGGCGGCGACCCCGACCGCGCGGGCAAGAGCGATGAACTCGACGCGCTGATGTGGCGGGCGGAGCGGGCAGGTGAGCCCAGCTGGCCGTCGCCGTTCGGCCCCGGCAGGCCCGGCTGGCACGTCGAATGTACGGCGATCGCGCTGAGCCGTATCGGCACCGGTCTGGACATCCAGGGCGGCGGCAGTGACCTGATCTTCCCGCACCATGAGTTCTCCGCCGCACACGCCGAATCTGTAACGGGAGAGCGGCGATTCGCGCGGCACTACGTGCACGCTGGGATGATCGGCTGGGACGGGCACAAGATGAGCAAGAGCCGCGGCAACCTCGTGCTGGTATCGCGGCTGCGGGCCGAGGGCGTCGAACCGGCGGCCATCCGGCTCGGTCTGCTCGCTGGGCACTATCGTGCCGACCGGTACTGGAGCGATCAGGTGCTCGAAGACGCCAACGCCCGGCTTCAGCGGTGGCGGGCCGCCACGACCCTGCCCGCGGCACCGGACGCGACCGACGTCGTCGCCCGGGTCCGCCAGTATCTGGCTGACGACCTCGATACCCCGAAAGCGGTTGCCGCACTGGATGGTTGGGCGACTGACGCGCTGGAGTACGGCGGCCACGACACCGAAGCGGGCCCGACGGTGGCGACCGCCGTCGACGCGCTGCTCGGCGTCAAACTGTAGCGATGACGCTCGCCCTCACGGTCTTCCAGGGCCGCGCAGGCGATCACAACGCTCGCGGTTTCGGCGGCGCCGCCGCGGTCGGAGCGGAATGGCAACGTCGGCTGGGACTGACTGCGGCCACGATCGGCGCACCACAGCCGCCCTTGAGTACCGATTGGCAGGCCGAGCTCACCGCGGCCACGCCGACACTCGAGGCGATGGCACACCGCTACGACACCGTCTACACCGCCGGGCAGACGCCGGTGACAGCGCTGACCCGTTGCGCCGTCGCGCTCGCAACCTTGCCCGTGGTGGCCAGGTTTCACCCGGATGCGCTCGTGGTGTGGTTCGACGCTCACGGCGACATCAATACGCCCGAGTCGAGCACTACCGGCTACATCGGCGGCCTCGCGCTGTCGGGCCCGATGGGGTGGTGGGACTCCGGTCTCGGTGCTGGCGTGGCGCCGGCCAACGTGATATTGGGCGGAGCCCGCGATCTGGATTCCTTCGAACGCCGTGTCATCGATGAGGGCGTGGTGCGGCACGTTCCGGTTGGCCCGAACATGCTGGACGACCTCGACGCGGCGGTGGGGGACCGGCCGGTCTATTTCCACCTTGACTGCGATGTCCTCGAGCCTGGTCTGGTGCCCACTGATTATCGCGTCCCGAACGGGCTGAGCCTCGATGAATTGGGCGGTGTAGCAAGACGTTTAGCGGAGAACACCGTCGTGGGTGTCGAAGTCGCCGAGTTCGAGGACAGCTGGTCGGACACCGGCGCGGAGGGGGATCCAGGAGCATTGCTCACCGCGCTCTCCCCATTGGTGGGCGACTGACGCCGGACCTCGCCCGCCGCCGCGTCGGGCGGGGTACGTTGACCGCCATGAGTTCTGTGAACGGGATCCGCCGCATCGGAGCTGTCGTGGCAATACTGGCGCTCGTCGCCGGGTGCGGTGCCAAACAACGATCGGAGGAGACGACGACGTCATCACCGCCGCCCACCGCGGCCGCCGTCACGCCTGAGGCGGCCCGCGCGATCGCGAAAGAGGCGTATATCTACGGATTTCCGATCGTCGACAACTATCGGGTCCAGTACGCGTACTTCGTCAACAAGACCGATCCCGAGTACAAGGGCGGTTGGAACGAGATCCACAACACCGCAAGGGTGTACACGCCTGAGGACAAGGCGATCCAAACTCCGAATTCGGATACTCCGTACTCCGCGGTGGGTGCCGACTTGAGAGCCGAGCCGCTCGTGCTGACGGTGCCGCCCATCGAGCAAGACCGCTACTACTCGCTGCAGTTCGTCGACGGCTACACCTACAACTTCGCCTACGTGGGCAGCCGCACCACGGGCAACGGCGGCGGGAAATACCTTCTGGCCGGGCCGAATTGGAAGGGTGACAAGCCGGAGGGCGTCAACGACGTCATCCGCTCCGACACCGACCTGGCCTTCGTGCTGTATCGCACCCAGCTCTTCGGTCCGTCCGACATCGACAGCGTCAAGAAGATCCAGGCCGGTTATCAGGTTCAGCCGCTGTCGGTATACCTCAACCAACCACCTCCGACGCCTGCCCCAGCCATCGATTTCGTGCCTCCGCTGCCGCCCGATCAGGAAAAGACGTCGCCGCAATTCTTCGAGATCCTCAACTTCGCACTGCGGTTCGCGCCGACGCTGCCCTCCGAGAAAGACCTGCGCGCTCGGTTCGCGACCATCGGCATCGGTCCCGACGGCAACTTCGACGCGGACAAACTGAGCCCCGAGATGCGGACGGCAATCGAGGGTGGGATGGCCGACGCCTGGACCGAGTTCAACGCCCTGAAGAAGGACAAGGTCGACACCGGCCAAGTCGGGTCGGCGCAGTTCTTCGGGACGGCCGACGATCTCAAGGGCAACTACCTGTACCGGATGGCCGGTGCGGTGCTCGGCATCTACGGGAACACGGCCGCGGAGGCGATCTATCCGAACTTCTCCAACGACTCGGCGGGTGCGCCGCTGACCGGTGCGAACAACTACACCTTCCACTTCGCGAAGGAGCAGTTGCCGCCGGTCAACGCTTTCTGGTCGCTCACCATGTACGAGCTGCCGCAGAGCCTGCTGGTGGCGAACCCGATGAACCGGTATCTGATCAACTCGCCGATGCTGCCCAGCCTGGTGCCCGATCCCGACGGCGGCTACACGTTCCGCATCCAGAACGAGTCGCCGGGGATGGACAAGGAGTCCAACTGGCTGCCCGCGCCCAAGGGTCCGTTCGCACTGGTGCTGCGGCTGTACTGGCCGAAACCCGACGCGCTGAACGGCGTCTGGAAGGCGCCGCAGCCGGTGAAGACCTAGCTCCTGAAGCCCGGGCCGCGGCGGCGCAGGTAGCGCTCGAACTCCGCAGCCAGCGCATCGCCGTCGATCTTGCCGAGCGCCTCATTCATGTCGACCTCGGCGTCGCCGCGCTCCTCGAGCGACTGGACGTATTCGGCGATCTCCTCGTCCTCGGCCGTCATCTCGCTCACTGCCTGCTCCCACTCCTCGGCCTGAGTGGGCAGGTCTGCCAGCGGTACCTCTATATCGAGCACATCCTCGACCCGGCGCAACAGCGCGACCGTCGCCTTGGGGTTCGGCGGCTGCGACACGTAGTGCGGAACGGCCGCCCAGAACGTCACCGCCGGGATACCCGCCTGCACGCAGGCATCCTGGAACACCCCGGCGATGCCGGTCGGGCCTTCGTAGCGCGTTTCCTCCAGGCCGAACGTCTTAGCCGAGTCAGGGGAGTAGGCCGCTCCCGAGACAGGCACGGGCCGGGTGTGCGGCGTGTCGGCCAGCAGTGCGCCGAGGATGACGACGGTGTGCACGTTGAGCTTGTCGGCGATTGCCAGCAGTTCGGCGCAGAACGTGCGCCAGCGCATGTTCGGCTCCACGCCGTGCATGAGGACGATGTCCCGGTCGGAGCCGGGCGGGCGGCAGTGCGAGATCCGCATCGACGGCCACACCAACTCGCGGGTGACACCGTCCACCTGCCTGATCACCGGCCGGTTGACCTGATAGTCGTAGTAGGCCTCGTCGTCGATCTCCACGATCGGCTCGGCCTCCCAGATCGCATCCAGGTGCTCCAGCGCGTCACTGGCCGCGTCGCCGGCGTCGTTCCAGCCTTCGAAAGCGGCGACGACAACCGTGTCGTTGAGTTTGGGCAGGTCGGGCGGTTTGTAGCCGCTCGCATCCGACGGGGTCACTACGCCAGCGTAAGCCTTGTGTGGCGGCTGGGAGCGCCATCGGCACGCGAGGCATTTGCATAGAGCGACTACCCTGTCGATGTGACTGATGTGAACGATCGCGCCTACGACACCGATTTGCTCGACACCTTGTCGAAGCGGGTCATGGTGGGCGACGGCGCCATGGGCACACAGCTTCAGGCGGCCGATCTCACCCTCGACGACTTCAACAACCTCGAGGGCTGCAACGAGATCCTCAACGACACCCGGCCGGATGTGATCGAGACCATCCACCGTGCCTACTTCGAGGCAGGCGCGGACGCGGTCGAGACGAACACGTTCGGCTGCAATCTGTCCAATCTCGGCGACTACGACATCGCCGACCGGATCCGTGATCTCTCGCAGCGAGGCACCGCGATCGCGCGGCGGGTCGCCGATGAGATGAGCACGCCGGATCGCAGGCGGTATGTGCTCGGCTCGATGGGTCCCGGCACCAAGCTGCCGACGCTGGGCCATACCGAGTACGCGCTGATCCGTGACGCGTATGCCGAGGCCGCCCTTGGCATGTTGGAGGGCGGCGCCGACGCGATCCTCGTCGAGACCTGCCAGGACCTGCTGCAGCTGAAGGCCGCGGTGCTTGGCTCGCGACGGGCGATGGCCCAATTCGGCCGTCACATCCCGGTGATCGCCCACGTCACGGTGGAAACCACCGGCACCATGCTGCTGGGCAGCGAGATCGGCGCGGCGCTGACGGCGGTCGAGCCGCTCGGCGTGGACATCATCGGGCTGAACTGCGCCACCGGGCCCGCCGAGATGAGCGAGCACCTGCGCTACCTGTCCCAGCACGCGCGCACGCCTGTGTCGGTGATGCCCAACGCGGGTCTGCCGGTGCTGGGGGCCCACGGCGCCGAATACCCGCTGCAGCCCGATGAATTGGCCGAGGCGCTGTCGGGCTTCGTCACCGATTACGGACTGTCGTTGGTCGGCGGTTGCTGCGGCACCACCCCCGAACACATCCGCAAGGTCGCCGAGGCCATCTCCGGGGTGCAGCGAGCCGAGCGTCACATCAACTACGAGCCCGGGGTGGCATCGCTGTACTCGTCGGTGCCGTTCGCCCAGGACGCCTCGGTGCTGATGATCGGCGAGCGGACGAACGCCAACGGCTCCAGGGCGTTTCGCGAGGCGATGATCGCCGAGGACTACCAGAAGTGCCTCGATATCGCCAAAGAACAGACCCGCGACGGTGCCCATCTGCTGGATCTGTGCGTCGACTACGTCGGCCGCGACGGCGTCGCCGACATGACCGCGCTGGCCAGCAGGCTGGCGACCGCGTCGACGCTGCCGATCATGCTGGACTCCACCGAAACCCCAGTACTGCGAGCGGGTTTGGAACACCTCGGTGGCCGGTGCGCCATCAACTCGGTGAACTACGAGGACGGCGATGGACCGGAGTCGCGCTTCACCAAGACCATGGAACTGGTCAGGGAGCACGGCGCCGCCGTGGTCGCGCTGACCATCGACGAGGAGGGTCAGGCCCGCACCGCCGAGAAGAAGGTCGAGATTGCCGAGCGCCTGATCGCCGACATCACCGGCAACTGGGGCGTCGACGAGTCCTCGATCCTGATCGACACCCTGACCTTCACCATCTGCACCGGCCAGGAGGAGTCGCGCAAGGACGGCATCGAAACCATCGAGGCCATCCGGCTGCTCAAGCAGAAGCACCCCGACGTGCAGACCACACTGGGACTTTCGAACATCTCGTTCGGGCTCAATCCCGCTGCGCGCCAGGTGCTCAACTCGGTTTTCCTGCACGAGTGTCAGGAGGCCGGCCTGACGTCGGCGATCGTGCACGCCAGCAAGATCCTGCCGATGAACCGGATCGATGAGAAGCAGCGCGAGGTTGCGCTGGACCTCGTCTACGACCGGCGCCGCGAGGGATACGACCCGCTGCAGGAACTCATGCAGATGTTCGAGGGCGTATCGGCGGCATCGTCGAAGGAGTCCCGTGCCGCAGAACTGGCGAAACTGCCTCTGCTGGAACGTCTTGCCCAGCGCATCGTCGACGGCGAACGCAACGGCCTGGAGGCCGACCTCGACGAGGCGATGACCCAGAAACCGCCGCTGGCCATCATCAACGAGAACCTGCTGGCGGGTATGAAGACGGTCGGCGAGCTGTTCGGCTCCGGGCAGATGCAGCTGCCATTCGTGCTGCAGTCCGCCGAGGTGATGAAAGCCGCTGTGGCGTACCTGGAACCGCACATGGAGAAGGCCGAAGACGATTCCGGCAAGGGCCGCATCGTGCTGGCTACCGTCAAGGGCGACGTACACGACATCGGCAAGAACCTCGTCGACATCATCCTGACCAACAATGGCTACGAGGTCGTCAACATCGGCATCAAGCAGCCGATCGCCACGATCCTCGAAGTAGCCGAGGACAAGCGCGCCGACGTGGTGGGGATGTCCGGTCTGCTGGTGAAGTCGACGGTGGTGATGAAGGAGAACCTGCAGGAGATGAACTCCCGCGGGGTCGCTGAGAAGTTCCCGGTGCTCCTGGGCGGTGCCGCGTTGACCCGCGGCTACGTGGAGAACGATCTGGCCGAGGTGTACGAAGGCGAAGTGCATTACGCGCGTGACGCTTTCGAGGGACTCAAGTTGATGGACGTCATCATGAGCGCCAAGCGCGGCGAGGCGCCCGACGTCGACAGCCCCGAGGCCGTGGCCGCACGCGAGAAGGAAGCTGAGCGCAAGGCCCGCCACGAGCGGTCGAAACGCATTGCCGCCGAACGCAAAGCGAAGGAACCGCCTGTCGAGGTGCCCGCGCGCTCCGGCGTCGCAGCCGACGTCGAGGTGCCCGTTCCGCCGTTCTGGGGCACCCGCGTCGTCAAGGGTGTCGCGGTGGCCGACTACACGAGCATGCTTGACGAGCGCGCGCTGTTCCTCGGGCAGTGGGGCCTGCGCGGCGTGCGCGGTGGTGAGGGCCCCTCGTACGAGGATCTGGTCGAGACCGAAGGGCGCCCGCGGCTGCGGTACTGGCTGGACCGGCTGTCCACCGACGGAATCCTCGCGCACGCGGCGGTGGTGTACGGCTACTTCCCCGCGGTGTCGGAGGGCGACGACGTCATCGTGCTCACCGAACCGAAACCCGATGCGCCCGAACGGTTCCGGTTCACGTTCCCGCGCCAGCAGCGCGATCGGTTCCTGTGCATCGCGGACTTCATCCGGTCCAGAGACCTGGCCAGCGAGCGCGACCAGGTGGACGTGCTGCCATTCCAATTGGTCACCATGGGGCAGCCGATCGCCGACTTCGCCAACGAGCTGTTCGCGTCCAACTCGTACCGCGACTACCTCGAGGTGCACGGCATCGGCGTGCAGCTGACGGAGGCGCTCGCCGAGTACTGGCACAAGCGCGTGCGCGAGGAGCTGAAGTTCCCCGACCACGTGATGTCCGCCGAAGATCCCGACTCTGTCGAGGACTACTTCAAGCTCGGGTACCGCGGTGCTCGGTTCTCGTTCGGTTACGGGGCATGCCCGAACCTCGAGGACCGCAAGAAGATGGTGGAGCTACTGCAGCCCGATCGGATCGGGGTAACCCTGTCCGACGAGCTTCAACTCCACCCGGAGCAGTCCACGGACGCGTTCGTGCTGCACCATCCCGAGGCCAAGTACTTCAACACCTGAGTCAGCTGAACAGTTCGGCGTTCTGTGCGGCCCACTGGGCCACCGTCGCGGCCGGACTGCCGGTGAGTTCCGCGACCTGCCCTTCAACAGGCCCTCGGCCGGGCGTGACCAGCAGTGCCCCGTGTAATGCTGCGGCCGATATTTCGTGTGGCGCCGGTCACGAGAATCGTCACGATTTTCGCCGTACGTGGCACCCGTGACAGAATTGTTGTCATGCAAGCGGTGCTGTTCGACATGGATGGCACGCTCGTCGACTCCGAAAAGCTCTGGGACATCTCACTGGCTGCGCTCTACAAAGAGCTGGGCGGCCGGTTGACACCGGAAGTGCGCGCATCGCTGGTGGGCGGCTCCGCAGAGAACACCATTCACACTGTCTACACCGACCTGGGCCTCGAACTGGATCCGGTCGCAATGGAAGAATCCATCCGCTGGCTGCATGACTACACAGGGGACTTGTTCGACGCCGGTTTGCCGTGGTGCGACGGGGCGCGGGAGTTGTTGGAAGCGCTTACCGCCGAAGGGACTCCGCTGGCGCTGGTCACCAACACCCAGCGTGCACTCGCCGACAGGGCGCTGAACAGCATTGGCCACCAGTACTTTTCGGCGACCGTGTGCGGCGACGAGGTGCCGCGGGGCAAACCCGCGCCCGATGCCTATCTGCGGGCGGCCGCGTTGCTGGATCTGCCTCCGGATCTCTGCTTGGCCATTGAGGACTCGGTGACGGGCACGGCCGCAGCGGAGCGCGCAGGGTGCCCGGTATTGGTGGTGCCCAATGATGTAGCAGTGCCCATGGGCCCACGGCGGCGGCACGTGCACTCGCTTGCAAACGTCGACGTGGCCGATCTGCGGCGGGTGTACGCCGAACTCACACAGTTCGGAGAACGCACCGCCTGACGTGGGCGTAAGTGATTGAATGTGATTCTCATCACGCAATGCTGCGGAAGGGCATCACATGACTCACGGACCCGTCGGTGATTCTGCATCCGGCTTGGACTACGAGGAATCCGAACACAGCGGCCGCGTAGTGCGGATAGCCTCTGTCGCCGCCCTTGGCGGCCTGCTGTTCGGCTACGACAGCGCGGTGATCAACGGCGCGGTGTCGGCCATTCAGGACCACTTCCAGGTCGACAACGCCACGTTGGGTTTCGCCGTCGCCTCGGCACTGCTCGGCTGCGTGGTCGGCGCGCTGACCGCAGGCCGGCTCGCCGACCGGATCGGCAGGCTCCACGTGATGAAGATCGCCGCGCTGTTGTTCTTCATCAGCGCCATCGGCGCCGGCCTGGCAAACAGTGTGTGGCTGATCGTGGTCTTCCGGATCATCGGCGGCATCGGCGTTGGCGTCGCTTCTGTCATCGCGCCGGCGTATATCGCCGAGACGTCGCCGCCACGCATTCGCGGGCGGCTGGGCTCGCTGCAGCAGCTGGCGATCGTGTCGGGCATCTTCCTGTCGCTGGCGATCGACTATCTGCTGGCGCAACTCGCCGGCGGATCGCGCGAGGAGTTGTGGCTGGGCCTGGAGGCCTGGCGGTGGATGTTCCTCGTGATGGCTGTGCCCGCCGTTGTGTACGGCGGCCTTGCCTTCACCATCCCCGAGTCGCCGCGCTATCTCGTTGCCCAATACCGCATTCCGGAAGCTCGCCGCGTACTGAGCATGCTGCTCGGCGAAAAGAATTTAGAAATCACGATCACGCGCATCCAGGAATCGTTGAAATCGGAAAAACCGCCGTCGTGGCGGGATCTGCGCAAGCCGACCGGTGGGCTCTACGGCATTGTCTGGGTCGGCTTGGGCTTGTCGATCTTCCAGCAGTTCGTCGGCATCAATGTGATCTTCTACTACAGCAATGTGCTTTGGGAGGCCGTCGGATTCACCGAGAGCTCGTCGTTTGTCATCACGGTGATCACGTCGATCACCAACATCCTGACGACGTTGATCGCGATCGCGCTGATCGACAAAGTCGGCCGCAAGCCACTGCTGTTGGTCGGGTCGACCGGCATGGCCGTCACGCTGGGCACCATGGCGGTGAT
>Ga0207675_100002186_pt1 | contig 19423 bp, 16 predicted proteins | sample KBSSwiS42_FD_184305 | JGI IMG/M metagenome (GOLD analysis project Ga0207675, IMG submission 184305) | Switchgrass rhizosphere microbial communities from Kellogg Biological Station, Michigan, USA - KBS Switchgrass S4-2 (SPAdes) (version 2) | ecosystem: Host-associated > Plants > Roots >...
TCGATTTGACGCACGCGCTCGCGGGAGACGCCGAACTCGGCGGCCAGATCCTCGAGCGTGATCGGGTCGTCCGCCAATCGGCGCGCCTCGAAGATGCGGCGCTCGCGGTCGTTGAGCACGGAGAGCGCATCGCCAAGAGCTTTGCGGCGATTGTCCGATTCCTCGCTTTCCGCCAGACGCGTTTCCTGGTCGGAAACGTCGTCGACCAGCCAGTCCTGCCATTCGCCGGAATCGCCATCCTCGCGGATCGGCGCGTTGAGCGACACGTCGCCGCCCAGGCGCCGGTTCATGTCGACCACGTCCTGCTCGGTCACGCCCAGGCGCTTGGCGATGAGCTTGACCTGGTCGGGACGCAGGTCGCCCTCTTCCAGCGCGGAGATCTTGCTCTTGGCCTTGCGCAGGTTGAAGAACAGCTTCTTCTGGTTGGCCGTGGTGCCCATCTTCACCAGCGACCACGAACGCAGGATGTATTCCTGGATCGCCGCCTTGATCCACCACATGGCGTATGTCGCGAGGCGGAAGCCCTTTTCGGGCTCGAAGCGCTTGACCGCCTGCATCAGGCCGACATTGCCTTCCGAGATCACCTCGGAGATCGGCAGGCCGTAGCCGCGATAGCCCATGGCGATCTTGGCAACGAGGCGCAGATGGCTGGTCACCAGCTTGTGGGCCGCATCGCGGTCGCCGTGTTCGCGCCAGCGCTTGGCCAGCATATATTCGTTCTGCGGTTCCAGCATCGGGAACCGCCGGATCTCTTCAAGATAGCGGGAAAGGCCGGATTCGGCCGTGAGAATTGGCAATGCGGCAGTTCGGGCCATGGTAGCGCCCTCCAAAAGTTTGCCCCCGGTCATACCGGCGGGCGGAGCGCACCGTCGCTCCCCGAGCCGACAGTGCATATCCATGCTGCGACCGCGAAGACTGATCGCGCCGCAACATTACAGGACAAACGGGGACCAAAGGAAGTGAACTCGGCGTCACGTCACCGTGACCCCTCCGTGTACGCCTAAGCCTTTGATTGGCCCGATCTTTTTCGATCAGGCCGGCGTGCCCTGTGCACCGAGGCTATGGCGTAAACGACGGAGATCACCCGGCAGTTCCGAGCGGAACGCCAGTTCCTTGCCTTGTGATGGATGTTCGATCGTCAGTAGATAGGCATGCAACGCCTGCCTGCCAAGGGCGTCGAGCGCGTCCCGGGCGTCCGGCCCGAGCTGATGGGCCTTGGTCTTGAAGCCGGGCCCGTAGACGTCGTCCCCCAGCAGTGGGTGCCCGATCGAGGCAAGGTGAACGCGGATCTGGTGCGTGCGCCCGGTCTCCAGCCGGCACGCCAGGAGGGTCGCCACCGGCGCGCCGTCCGTGCCGGAGTAACGCTCGAGCACCTCCCAGTGGGTCACCGCCTCGCGGCCGCCCTCGCGTACCGCCATCTTGTCACGGGCGTGGGGGTGGCGATCGATCGGCTTGTCGATGGTGCCGCGTGGCCGGTCGGGTGCGCCCCAGACGAAAGCCAGGTAGCCACGGCGTAACGGGCCGGTGCGGCCGTGGTCGGCGAACTGGCGGCTGAGCACGCGATGGGCGCGGTCGGTCTTGGCCACCACCATCAGGCCGCTGGTATTCTTGTCGAGGCGATGCACGATTCCCGGGCGCTTCTCCCCGCCGACGCCGGACAGGCTGTCGCCGCAGTGCGCGATCAGCGCGTTGACCAGCGTGCCGCTCCAGTTGCCGGCCGCGGGATGGACCACCAGCCCGGCAGGCTTGTCGAGGACGATGAGCTCATTGTCCTCGAACACGACCGAGAGGGGGATATTCTCGGCCTTGATCTCGACGTCCTGGACGGGCGGCAGGTCGAGCGCGATGGTGCCGCCGGCGTTGACGCGGTGGCCGGGATCGCGGATCGTGGCGCCGTCGATCGCGACGCGACCCGCCAGGATCAGCGCCTTGTGGCGCGAGCGCGACAGCTCGGCCACGCGCGCAGCCAGCACGCGGTCGAGCCGTTCGCCGGCCTCCTCGGCGGCCACCACCAATGTCTCGCTGCGCGCCTGCGTCAAATCCATGAGCAATCCGTTGGCGGACGACGACCAGCCACTCGACCCCGAGGCCGCGCGTATGGTGGCCAAGGTGCGGTGGCTGATGCTGATCTCCGGCGTCACCACCCTGATCGCGATCTCCGCCGTGATCGGCGTCATCGGCTATCGCGTTTTCAAGGGCGAGGGAAGCGCGCCGGTGGCGGACGTGACCGCGCTGCTGCCGAAGGGTTCGCGCATCATCGCCACCGCCGTGGCGGAGGACCGTATCACGGTCACCGTCGATACCGGCAGCGGCATCGAAATCCGCACCTTCGATGCCAGGACGCTGAAGCCGGCGGGGCGGCTGCGGTTCGCGATCGAACCCTGATGTCTTTGGCCGCGGGTCTTTGGCCGCGGCGGCGTCCGCCGAATATCGCCGCACGATCGCATGCCGCGCGCCGGGTGCGGCTGGCGGCACGCGATCGAGGCCGATCGCGCTTAGACGAAAGATGTGCGCCCTCAGGCCCGGCGCCGCGCCGCCTTTTTCTTCTTCTGTGCCGGCTTGCGGTGGGTCGCTGCGGCGCGCTGCGGCTTGGCCTTCGCGCGGCGCGGATGGCTCGCGCCCGCTCCGGCGCGCCTGCCCGCCCGCCGCGCCGACCCGGGGTTCACGCGCCTCTCCGCCATCGCGGTGAGCGTCTTGTCGGCGGCCTTCTCCTCCCGGAGATTGCGCGCCAGGATGGTGGCGTCCTCGCCGTGACCGAGCTCCCTGGCCCACGCGATGAGCGCCCCGTAGCGCGTGATCTCGTAATGCTCGACCGCCTGCGCGGCGGCAATGATGCCGACGTTGAGCACGGCCTTGTCCTCGACCTCGCCCATGAGGTCGCCGCCTTCCTTGATGATGCCGTCGATGGCGGGGCACTTCGTGCCGCTCGGCTGCTCGCCGTGCAATGCGAACACCTGCTCCAGCCGTTTGACCTGCTCCTTGGTCTCCCGCAGATGGTGCTGCAGGCCGCGTTTGAGCTCGGCATTCGTTGCGTTTTCGATCATGTCGGGCAACGACTTCACGATCTGGTTCTCGGCGTAATAGATATCCTTCAGGCCGTGCTGGTAGAGATCCTCGAGATTCTTGATGTCCTTGGAAAACAGCCCCATGGTTGCCTCCTCGCAGTTGGGCCGGGATCAGAGAAAAGTGCATCGGATAAGTCGCGGTGCGGAGCGGCGGTTCCAACGTGCGGGAAAAGAAGTCTGTGCGCCCTCCGATGTGACGCGCGGTACCGGCGCGCTGAACGAAGACCTGGAGAGCGAATTTGTTTGAATCGGCAAACCCTGGCTTTGCACCGCCACCAAGGGTCACGCGCTGGGACGAAGCTCCTGGTCCGGGAATTTACGGCGCCGACACACGCGCGCCGCGCACGCAAAGGTGAACGCTATCCCCAATTTTCGACATCCGATCGCCAAGAAGCAGCACGATTTCAGTCCACGTCTGAGACTAGAAATGACTTTCTCGATTTCAGAAACAACCCGGTGAACCGGTCTGCGCGTGAAGGAAAGTAGTGGTCATGTTTGGAAGATTTCCCACATCCGCCGCGTCGCTCCTGCCATGGCCCTGCTCCCGGCCGTCGTTCTGGCAGTTTGGCCTGATGTGTGCGGTGAGACTGAGAGAAATTTCTCGTCGCGTCGAGCAACCGGCCGTCATCCAGCGGCCGAGCGAGATGACCGGCCGGTCGCTTCCTCCCGGCGTGCGCACGAGGACGTAAGACCCCTTGCGGGACCAGGGCCGATATATTCGTGGGGCATCCAAATCCGTGGGATCACGCCGCGGCCGTGTTCCAGCCATCGGCTGTCGGGGCGGAAGCGCCGCATCCACCGGCCGCTCATCGCGGCGGTGAGGGCCGACCGCTTGTGGTGGCCAGCCCGCCGTGAGCAGTCCGCCGGACGAGATGGGTCGTGACGTGAGGCGAGGGGACAACAGCGACCTGCTTGCGCGTGGCCGTGATCGGGGCTATTTGCAATCCCTCTCCGCTTTGCTCCCTTCGTCTAGCGGCCCAGGACGTCGCCCTCTCACGGCGAAAACAGGGGTTCGAGTCCCCTAGGGAGCGCCACTCTCCATTTGTTCACTTTGATTTTTCTTCTGTTTTGCCTGTCTTCCCAAACTGGGCGCTTTGGTTTGGGCAAGTCTGTTCGACTTGTGTCCTTCCAATTTTGTGACAGCGTCTGTCGCGAGCCGCGCTTGATCGGCGTCACGCGGCTTGGGCGCGCGTCCGATGTCCGAGTACCGACATGATTCCATTGGCGGTGCATCCGGCCTCTGCGAGCCGCCTGCCAGCGGCCGCGTATCAGCGGGTTTTCCAATGCGACCGCCAATATTCAACCAGCGTTTGCCAAAATACGATCAGCGACAGAAAAGCCGCCAACATCAGCGTTGCGAACATCATCTGAACGACCGTGAAACTGGTCGCGTCTTTGCTAAAGAACCAACTTGCAACAAAGCCGCCAGCACTCAAGAGCCAGTCAGCGGGCCGAGTGAGCCAATCAAGCATATCTCTCTCCGGCGGCCATTGTCGTCCACGCGCAATGTTCGGGGCTAACCACCCGCGCCAAGGGCAATCCGGGTGTTCGTGCCAACGATGTGTCCATCGCCACCGCCGATGACCTATTTCCCAATAGTACGAAAGCTGCGGGGCGCACTCCTTGTAGCACTTTTTACAGCGCTCGGATAACCGCACGCCGCTAAGCTCCATTTTCGAAGCGATTCATTATTCGCCGTGGCACGGGGCTGGCCTTGCGGTTCGCCAGCGTTTCACCGTCGCCTGGTGAGCCGCCTCGGCCACCTCGTGGTCGGTGACGCCGGGCGTGGCGGCAAGCGCCGGATTTGTAACAAGCCGGCTGGGCCGCATAATGGACCGAAGGGACCCGTCATGGTTACCAAAGTTCGTCACGCTTCCCGCTTCGGCACGTGCGACGTGTTGGGAGAGGTCATCAACGAAACGTCGCACGCCTACATTTTCCGCCGCCCCGACGGCGAGACCGCCTTCATTTCGAAGCGCGCGCCGACGCTCCATGTCGGACCGTGCCGCATGTGTGCAGACTATCTTCACCATCAGGCACAGCGCGAGGCGGCTTAGAACAGTCCACCGCACCACTTCGAGCCGCCCTACGTGGCTCATCAGCGCATTTTTCGCCCCGCGCGCCCCGACACGCCCGCCAGAAAAGCGCACTAGCGGCCTCCGCTGAGTCAGGACGAAGCTTCCCACGAACGGGGGAGAGTCAGGAGGCGACGCAACGCCACCGCGCGGCACCGCTGGTGTCGTCGTGCCCGCCTGACTTGAGCAAACAGACGGCTTCGGTCGGGCTGTCCATCTTCCCCAGGCCCTGTCGTGCCGATCAGTCGAGCCTGTGCTAGTCATTCTGCGACCACGCGGTGTGTGGCGCTCCGGCGTCCGTTCCGAATCGCAGAGGCGACACGATGAAGGCGATTTTCATTGAGCAATATGGCGGCCCCGATGTCCTGAAGTACGGCGATTGGCCGGATCCGGTCGCCGGGGCGGGCGAAGTGGTGATCGATGTGGTGGCGGCCAGCGTGAACGGCGCCGATTGGAAGGTGCGCGTCGGCCAGCATAAACAGCCGAAGTTTCCATTCGTCCTGGGTCGGGATTTCTCCGGCGTGATCAGCGCCGTCGGCGAAGGCGTCGCCGACCTTGCGGTGGGCGATGCGGTCTTTGGCGTTTGCGATGCCGGCCACGAGGGAGCCTACGCCGAGAAGATTGCGGTCAGGGGCGCCATCGTCGCCAGGAAGCCCGATGGACTATCGCATGTCGATGCCGCCGCCTTGGCGCTCACCGGCCTGACGGCCATGAGTGCGATCGAGGATACGTTGAAACTGCGGGCGGGGGAGAGAATCCTGATCCAGGGCGGCGCCGGCGGGGTCGCCAGCTTCGCCATCCAGCTTGCCAAGCATATCGGCGCCCATGTCATTACGACGGCGAGTCTGATGAACCATGCCTATCTGCGTGACATCGGCGCGGATGAAATCATCGACTACAACGCCGGCGATTTCACCAAGCTCGTGGCCAATTGCGATGCCGTCTTCGATACCGTCGGCGGCGACGTTGCCCAACGCTCCTTCGCGGTCCTCAAGCCGGGCGGCCGCGCGGCGTTCATCGCGTCGGGCGCAGAAGCGCCCAAGCCGGATCGCGACGACGTAAAGTCCCTCAGGCCTCCCGTGGGCCGCGCCCGGCGGCATCTCGATCGGATCGCTGAGCTGTTCCAGTCGGGGGCGGTACGAGCTCCCGAGATCAAGCTCTATCGGCTGTCTGAAGCCGGCGACGCACACAGGCTAAGCGAGTCGCGCCATTTCAGGGGCAAGCTTGTCTTCAAGGTGCGTTGAGATGGGCGCCCGGAAAAGCGGGCCCGCTCCCGTTCATATCTTGGTTCGTTATTGCTCCAGGCAATATTCGTCGACGGCCATGCCGACATGGCGCGCGCGCGCGGCCGCGTATCCCAGAATGATCGATCCCGGCGTCAATTCCGTGATGTTGTGAACGGCGCCCGCGCGCCCGAGCATGCGGACGTGCCAATCATATTGCAGCATGAGGGAGGCTTCATCGCCGTCGGCGCTGCGCGCCTTGATCAGGAGCAGGGGGCGCGTTTCGATCTTGGCGCGGCCGACTACGACGGGGCGCGTGTCGCCGTTGACCCTCACCGCCGTCACCGTGTGGCCCTGGCGCAGCTCGCTCAGGTAGTTGGTGCGGTCGGGCGAGGAAAGGATATACGAGCTCACGGCCCCGGCGTTGACGCGGAACGGCCGCGTCGGCATGTACGGCAGCGGATGGGTTTCGCTGCAGCACAGCAGAAATCCGCCGCCGAACGCGCCCACCAGCAGGCCCTCATCGCGGAAAAAATTGGAGCAGGTGTCGACGCAGACACGGTCGCCCGTGCCCGCGTCGGCGATGTCCGTCACCGAGAATTCCTTCAACGCCAGTTGTCCGCGCACCGGGCTGCACAGTCGCCCCAGCGCCTCGACCTCGGCCGCCGATCGCGGCGTCATGATCACGCCGTCCGGACCCGACTCAAGGACGCTCATGACCACCTTCGCCTCGGACAGGTCCGATACGAAGGTCATGATCTTGGCGCCGCGCCGCGATCCCGCGGCCAGCACGATCTCGAGCGGAATTTTGGTCGGGTCCTTGAATCGAATGACGGTCAACAGCCCGGCGCGGACCGCGGCGCAGGCCTCCTCCAGACTCTCCATGTTCTCGACGTCGACGAGGATGCCATCCTTCTTGCTGTGTCGCAGATGCGAGGCCGCCAGGCCGGAGGCGCCGCCGTTGTGGCAATGCACGCAAATGTCGGCCTCGATTTTGTCCGGGTCGCCGCCGTTCTTGAATGCAACCCATTGCACGCCGGCCTGACGAGCCGCGAGCGCGCCGCCGGCGTCGCCATCGAAGATCACGCCTTCGATCCGATGCTCCGCGGCCGCCGATATGATGTCGGGTATCTCGTCGCCGTTGCAGCCGCGTATATCGATCCAAGCCGTCGTCATCAAACGTGCTCCTGGGTGGCCGCGCCACCGTTGGTCGGGAATGCCATCTGGCCGCCGACTGCATCCGCGAGCGGCGGAGTGTCCGCGCGATTGAAAGCGATGGCCGCGGACAGGAGCTGCCGGACCTCGCGCACCTTTGCCGCCGGATCCGCCGCCATGAAGATGTTGCGTCCGGCCGCTAGTCCGCGCGCGCCGCTTGCCATCGCGTCGGCCACGAAGGCGCCGAACTGGTGGTCCGAGACCTGAGCGCCGCCGGCCGCCAGTATGGGGATCGGACACGAATCGACGACCCGCTTCATTGCCGCGACCGGGCCCTGAAGCGGGAGCTTGACGATATCCGCGCCGAGGTCGACGGCCAGCGCAGCCGCGTGCAGCAGCGTTTCCAGCTGCGGATGATCCTTGATCCCGGGGCCGCGCGGATAGAGCATCGCCAACAGCGGAAGGCCGAAGCGGTCGCAGGCATCAGCCACGCCAGCCATGTCGCGGAGCTGCCGGTCCTCGGTCAGCGAGCCGATATTGACGTGAACGCTCACGGCGTCGGCTCCTCTGCGCAAACAGTCTTCGACCTCCGCCACCTGGTACTTGAACGTTGGATCGGCGGCGTACCTGGTCGACGCGCTGAGATGGACGACCACGGCAAGCCGGGCATAGACGGAGCGCGGGAGCAGCCGCAGACGGCCTTTGTGCACGACGATCGCGTCGGCTCCATTGTCGGCGAGGATGCCCAGCAGCGCATCGTATCCGCGTGCGTCGGTAAACGGTCCGTCGGTGACGGTATGGTCCAGGGGGACGAGGAAGAGCGGCGTCTTGTCGCCCTTGAACAACCGCCCCAGGCGCAGTGCTCGTCCGGATTTGCTCATGCTGACCGACCTCATAGAGTGCACGCGTGGCGGCCCGATTTCTTTGCGGTCTGGTTATTAGCGTCCGGTAGCGGCCCTATCGAATTGCGCCCGGCATCGCGGGCTGAGCTGGGACATCTTCGACGCCAGGCACGAAGCGATGCGGGCCCTGTTCGGTATCGCAGAAATGCAAAGGGTCATCGCATCGCCCATGCAGGCCGCGCGTTCCTCCGCGGTGGGCTTGCTGACGCTGGCAAGCGCCGCGGTCGGAAGCACGCTGAGCAACAAGCCTACCGCGCCGAACATTCCAGTGCGAGTCTTGATCATCACAATCTCCCTCGGGCGCGCATTCCGCGCCATTGACGCCGACGAGGGATTTGTGCCGTTCTGGTCCGCGGCAAGGCTGTGATGACCGTCACAGGTTTGCGCTTTGCGCCGCAGACGGCGAACAAAAGTCATGCAGCGTGGCAAAAGCTAGGAAACGCGCTTGAAACGGCTTTTACTCAGCCCCTGCGGGCGTTGATCTGCGAGTTCATATCTTCGTTGGCAATAGCGCATTGCTATGACGATGATTTGTCTGCTCAAGAAAAAGGCAGCCTTGCCGGATCGTCACGTCGTCCGTGCTCTCAGCGCTTGATGAAAAGTGCGCGCAAGGTTTGCTTGCGGCCCCACTTGATGTCGGCGATCCGCCACTCACCCCTGAGCTTGACGAGGTCAAGCACCACGGTGGTCGGCTTGCCCAGGTTCTTGAATGAGACCTTCGCGCTCACTTTTTCGGCGCCGGTGTCGCGGACGGCAATGTCGACCGCGCTGATGTCCCAATCCTGGGCATCGATGAACGGATCCATATCGAGCGTTGGGAGCTCGCCGGCGGCCTTGTTGCGGTCGTTGATGATCAGCGCTGCGAGCCTGGGCTCGAAATAGCGCTTCAGCGCTGCGTCGCTGTCGAGCGGAATTCCCTTTCCATCCTTGACTTTGTAGGGAGCGTAGATCGCCTCCACGAACGACGTGGCGGACGGATCGGCAGCCATCGCTCCGACGGACGCGAGTGCAAGGCCGATCCAAAGTGCCACGAGGAGGCTGCGCCGCGCGATCATGATGCGTGCCTGCATTCTGGCGAGCCCGATGCATTGAATGCGGCTCGTCAAGCCTGACGCAATCTTATCACGTCCGCAGGCGGCCACCCGCGAGTTCGCGCGCTGGCAGGCGCGCGGAACGCCGGCTCGGCCCGGCGCGTGCACGAGCCATCCGCCCCTGCATGCCAGAGGTGCGGGCGTTTCCTCAAACGCGCTGCGGGCAGACGCTGACCCGGCGGCTGCTACTTGGCCGCGGCGCTCTTGTTGACCGGCGAGTTCCACTCGGTTCGGGGCCGCGGCCCGAAGAACTTGTGGACCGGCGGAGCGCTTCGACAATGGGCGGCCAGCGCGCCGGCCCGCTCGCTGTCGGGCCGCTCGATGCAGCGGATGAGATCGGCGACCACGTTCATCTGGTCGACGTCATCGTCGGTAATTTCCACGCCGGCGAACTGGTCTTCGATCGCAATCACCAGTTCCACGCGGTCGAGCCAGTCGGCCCCGAGATCGTTGGCAAAATGTGTCTCGTCGGTAACGCGTTCGATCTCGACGCCCAGATGCTTGGCAATGAGCGCGCGGATCTTGCCCGGCGCAAGGCCGTCCCTCGTAGCGGTCGTTTGTTCGATCACAGACATGCGTTCGATGCTCATCCTTCGCCCCCAACTACTCGGCGGTCCCCCCGATATCCCGGCCATGCCACCGCCTCAAGGCCTGACCCGACTAAAAAACGTGACCCGATCAAAAAATCAGGACTGTTGCAGCAACCCCACACTGAGCTGGCTTATGCTTCCCGGTTGGCCGCTCGGCGCCATGGCGCTCATCGGCGCTGAGTTTGTTCGGATGCGGCATTCCATCGACATGACCTCGCATGGCGACCACCACGCCGGCCTAATCGCGCGCGGGCCCGCAGCTTGGCTCGATCGAAGGGACCGTCATCGTCTGTAAGCCGGCGTCCATCTCGGCCGCCTTGCTCTTGAACTCTCCGGCCATCCCGAACAGCCGGCGCGCGACTTCGAGATCTCTGCAGAACTGCGCCAACCGCAGGCAGGTTGCGGCCTGGTGACGGAAGTAGTCTGCATCTGGAGTGTGCATGTGTATCGCCCCCGTTTTTACCCGATGATTGCACCGGGGTATCCCCAGCCGACAAACGCCACGCGCGAGAAATGGTTCCGCTCGATTTTTTCATTTTCTCGCCGGATGCCATCCCGCCACCTCCGCTGCGCCTGACGTATGGCTGCCGAAGCGGTATGGGAGGATTGGTGAGCGCAGGTGTTCGCTTATCATTTTACCTGAAGGCGCAGTTCAGCGTGAGAGAGCGGGGCGGACATGATTCTTTTTGAATGGATACTGATCCTCCTGTTCGCGGCCGTGGTGCTGACGGCCGCCGCGGAACGCCTGCGTGTGCCCTATCCGTCACTGCTTGCCATCGCCGGCGCCGGCATCGCGTTCCTGCCGTTCGCGCCCGCGATCCGGATCGAGCCTGATCTCGCGCTGGCGCTGTTCGTTGCCCCGGCGCTGCTCGACGCGGCGTTCGATACGTCGCCCCAGGAGTTGCGGCGCAACGCTTTGCCCGTCGTCTCGCTGGCAGTCTTTGCGGTCGTGCTCACCACGGCCGCGGTCGCGTTTGTCGGCTGGCGCTTCGCCGGGCTTCCGATCGCCGCCGCGATCGCGCTCGGTGCGATCGTCGCGCCTCCCGACGCCGCCGCCGCCGCCGCGGTGCTCAAGGAGCTCAGGCTGCCGCAACGCATCGGCGCCGTCCTCCAGGGCGAAAGCCTGCTCAACGATGCCACTGCGCTGCTGATCTACCGCGCCGCGGTCGCCATGGCGGTGGGCTCGTTCTCGCTTGCGAGCGACGGGCCGCTCATCCTGTTGTCGGCGGCCGGCAGTCTGGTTGCGGGCTACATTCTTGCCCGGCTGTATCTCGTCCTGACGTCACGGCTCCACGACGCGGCGAGCAGCACCGTCCTGCAATTCGTCAGCACCTTCGCGGTCTGGCTTGTCGCCGAGCGGCTTACGCTGTCCCCCATCATCACCGTCGTGATCTATGCCATGACGCTGGCGCAGGCGGTGCCGCGGCGGTCGAGCGCTCGCCTGCGCGTCAGTTCCTATTCGGTCTGGGAAACCGCCATCTTCGTCGTGAACGTTCTGGCTTTCGTGCTGATGGGGCTGCAGGCGCGGCACATCATCGAGCGATTGTCGGAGACGGAACGCTGGGGCTCGCTGCTGGTGGGGTTGAGCATATTGGGAATCGTGATCGCAACCCGGATTGCATGGATTGCAGCCTATCGGCTCATCATCGAGTCGGCGCGATACTGGTTCCACGCCGACCTGGGAACGCGTGATCCCCGGGGCGCCATATTGGTGTCCTGGAGCGGCATGCGGGGCCTCGTCACCCTGGCCACCGCCTTTGCCTTGCCTTTGGACTTTCCCGGCCGCGATCTGATCGTGCTCTGCGCTTTTTGCGTCGTCCTGGGAACGCTGGTGATCCAGGGCTTTACGCTGCGGCCGCTCCTGCATTGGCTGGATTTCAAGGACGACGGGACGGTCGAGCGGGAGCTGTCGGCGGCGCGGGTTTCGATCATGCAGGCCGCGCTCGATAGCCTCGACGGCGACACCTCACCGGCGGCGGCGGCGCTGCGCGATCAATACCATGCCGCGCGCACGACGGCGGGCGACGAGAGCGCGCCGCAGGCGGCGACCGCATACGATCAGCTCCGGTTGCGGGCGATCAAGGCCCAGCGGCAGGCGCTGCATCGTCTGCGCGCGCAACGAAGCATCGGCGACGAGGTGTTTCACCGGCTCGAGGAAGAGCTCGATTGGTCCGAGCTCGACGCGTCGCCGCCCGGGCGCTTCCAGCCTCTCATGGGCTGATCGCTATGGTTCCGCACCCGCGGCAAGGGCGGGACGCGTGGTGCGCGGCTGGGCGGACTCGGCCACGCAGCGGGCGAGATCGTTGAGATTGCGATGCATCTGATCGAGCGCAAAGCCCAGCGCGAAGATGCGCTCCACGCATTCCAGCGCTAGGGTTCGCGTCAAGCCCTCGCCGCGCAGCGCCGCCATTTCGGCGGCGAAACGGTCGAGCGCGGCCGCCACCGCGTCGAGCGGTGGCGGATTTCGGCGCACTAACAGCGCGGCTGCGCTGTCACGCAGAAAATCATCCGCGGTTTCGGCGATCCGCGCGAGCCACGGGCCGAGCCGTGTCCGGAACGGCTCTGGCAACGGCTCGAGCGCGGCCCGGCCGATCATCACGAGATCATGCCGCAGCCGAAGCAACGTGCGCAGCAACGGACCCTGGTCGGGCTCGGCGGCAAGACGGGTCATCCGCTCATGCCTGGCCTCGGCCGCGACGGCGTCGAGCTGCACGAACGCCGCGCCGATGCTGTTCTGCATATGCCGTAGCGCCTGCTCGTCCAGGCCGTGGGAGAAACCGGCGAAGAGTTCGGGCAACAGCCGCCTGATCAGGCCGAGCAGATTGGCGGAGCCCTCGATCGCCAGGTCATGGGCGCGGGCCGGCAGCACCAGCAACGACACCGCGAGCCCGATGAAGCCTCCGATTGCGACCTCGATGACGCGTTCGATCGCGGACGCGATCGGACCCGTATGGGTGATGAAGGGGGCCAGGAACACCATGACGGCCGTGAACGGCGTGGCGCTGAAGCGCGGATTTGTCGCCGCCAGCAGCGCCGCAGGCGCCACCGCGATCGCGAGCGCTCCCAGCAGCGCAATTTCGCTGTCGTGCGGAACGAGCGCCCCCACCGCGCCGGCATAGGCGGCGCCGCCGACGGTGGCGATGAGATAATCCATTGTCGCCTTGAGCGACCTGCCGACGCTCATTTGCGTCAGGATGACCGCCGTCAGCACGGTCCATAGGGCGAGGGGAAGATTCAACAGGTGCGAGACCGCCAGGCTCAGCGTGGCCGCCAGCGTCATCCGCAGGCATAGCCGCAGTTCGGCGCCGTGCTCGAGCAGCGTCTCGCGCAACGATCCCCAGGCGTTTGCGATGGGAGTCATGCCAAAGCTCCAGGTCGAGGTGGCGGTTCAGGGCGAGGCGTCGCGTCGCGTGGCTTGCTCGCGCAGGGAATCGTAGATCGGGGCATTGCGCAGCAGGGCCGGCACCAGCATGGCCGCGAAGCATGCCCCCAGCATCGGCAGCAGCATGGTGACATTGGCGGTCATCTCCACCACGAGAGTGATGCCGGTCAACGGCGCGCGCACCACGCCGGCAAAGAAGGCCGCCATTCCCACCACCGCAAACCCTTGCGGCGCGATGTCGAGCTCGGGAAATGCTCCGCGACAGAGCAAGCCGAAGCACAACCCGAGCTGCGCGCCGACGACCAGCAGAGGCGCGAACAGGCCGCCCGGCGTGCCCGCGGCATAGGACACCGCACCCAGGGCGAACCGAAGCAGCAGAATGAACGGCAGGACGGCAAGTGTCCCGTCGCCATTGAGCGTGCGCTGCGTGATCGGATCGCCGCCGCCGACCAGGTCGGGCGCGAACCAGGCCAGCGCGCCGACCGCGGCCCCGATCGCGCCCGCCCGCAACTCGAGCGGCCAATGCTCCAGGCGCGCCGCGCCCGCGATCGCTCCGAGCAGCGCGCGGTTGTAGCCGACCGCGAGAAGCCCGGCGAGAGCACCCAGCGCGACATAAAGCGGGATCGTCGCGGCGCTCGCGAAAGCCAATGGATCGACATGGAAATCCGGGGCGTTGCCGTACATCATGCGCGACACGAAGATCGCGCCGGTCGAAGCGGCGAGGGCGGCGATCGCCATGCGAGGTTCGAACCGCCGCACCAGTTCTTCCAGCACGAATACCGCGCCCGCGGTGGGCGCGTTGAAAGCGGCGGCAAGGCCGGCGCCCGCGCCGGCCGCAATCAGCGCCCTGGCGTCCGGCCATTTCAGGCCGGTCAGTTTTCCCGCCATATGGGCGACGATCGCACCCATCTGCACGCTCGGACCTTCACGGCCGAGCGCCAGCCCCGACCCGATCGCGAGCAGGCCGCCGACGAACTTGACCGGCAGCACCATGATCGGGGCCGGTGGCACGTCTTTGCGCAACACCGCTTCGACGTGAGGAATTCCGCTCCCCGACGCTTCCGGCGAGTAGCGGCGGACCAGGCAGGCCGCGAGCGCAACCGCGGCCGCGCAGCCGGCGGTTACGAGCAAGAAGCCCACGACCGGTGCCGCGTGTGCCCAGCCGATCAGCGCGTCACGCCACGCATCCGCGTGCTCGAGGAAAATGCGGAACAAGGTTCCGATCGCGCCCGCTCCGGCGCCCACGACACACGCCAGCAGCACGAGCAGGACCAGGCTGCCGTGGCCGTCTTCGAAATCGGTGGCGGGTTCCTGATCGGGATTCGTCGGCCTCGGAATCCCCACGTCAAGTCCCCCTGCGGCAGCCGCGCCGGCGAAGGCAGTGCACGAACCGGCCCGCCCGATCGCATGTTAGGCGAATACCACGGTCAACCAAATAGTGTGCGTGGACGGCGTCGGCGGATCGGTGCGGCATCAGCTCTGAGAGCCTTCGTCGGATGCTGCCTGGCATTCTTGCCGGGCTTGCCGCTCCGGCGGACCGCGCTCCACAATAGCACTGCGGAACTTGGCGGCACTCGCTGATAGGCTGAGAAACCGCGATCAGAGGGAGGTGCGCCATGCCGGACGAAGTTACCCCGGACTACGTCCGCGCTCGCTGGGCATACTCCGAGCTATTATCGTGGGGCCATGGCCATCTGTATCAAGGGCCAGGTGTCCAGGACTTGAAGGAGAAATTAGCTCTAAGCGTGCCATTCGACGAGCTGGGTAAGGCGGAACACTATCTTCTGATTGACCAGTTCGACCGAGTGAGGGGCAACTACTTCAACCGATACATCATTGGCATCCCGAACTTTAAACCTGTCCTTTGGAGCAGGGACGACCTCGCGGCTGTCTACGTAATACCCTATTTCGTCCGGGACGTTGCGAGCATCGAACACCTGAAAGTGACCTTCAAGCAATGGATCGAGGCCGATCCGGTCAGGCCTCTTCACCAGGACCATGCCCGCTATGCCGCATATGCCGTGGCTCCCTTGACGCGAGATGACCCAATGACAGTCGGTCACTATTCAGGCTTGCCGGTCCTGCTCGACGGCTACCACCGCGCCGTGCGGTTCTGGAGAACGAGCGCCCCCACTGCCACGCTCGCGGTCTATGTGCCCGTCTGAGTTCAATTCGAACCGGCGCGACTTGACCGATGAGCTCGCGCTGTAGCCACCCCGTGTCCCGGATGCGGTGCAGCGCGAGCGCGCTTGCGCGAGTGGTGCACCGCTGATCCGGGACCGCCAAGAACTCGGTACTGGTTCGTGCTCGTGACGTTCGATGTGTGTAACGGTCCCGGTTCTGCAGGGCGTCACAACGCAATCAAGTGTGCGCAGATTGCGTAAACTTATCTGCGTTGCTGCGCTGCGCCCGGGACACGAGTGCAGATTGCCTCACCACGAATATCGGATGGTACCGGTGCCGGCATAGGTGGTGGAGCGGCTCGCGAACTCGCCGTCGAACTTGCCGAGCAGTGTGACCCCGTTGGCGAGGCGAAGCTCGGTGCCGGCGGAGGCGAGCGCGGAGTTCTTCGCCGGCGTCGCGCCGTTGACGATGAAGCTCGCGCCGGGAAGCGTCTGGAACGCGGCGGCGAGCACGGGGTCGCTCACCCAGTCGTGCGCCCAGGCGAGCCGCGCCCGCAGCGTGAGCACGGCGTTGGGATTGAGCGCCAGCAGCCGGTCGAAGCGGGCGCCCAGTTCGCTCCTGGTGTCGGTGCCGGTGCGACCGGCATAGGCAAGCCCGAAGCCGCCGCCGTTGACGTCGGTCTCGCTGTAGCCCGGGGTGCGGAAGTTCTGCGCCTGGATGGCGGCATAGGGCGTTAGCCCGCCGAAGATGGTCGCGAAGCGGTAGCCGCTTTCCACCCGCGCGCCGAAGCTCTGCGCGTTGAAGCTGGCGGTGAGATGATCGCCAGCAAACGCGAAGCGGTCGGTCGACATCCAGTGATTGGTGAAGGACAGCGCCGCCGCGACATAGGCCGCACCCCACCGGGTCGCGCCGTAGACGCCGGCCTGGAACGCATCGCTCTTGCCGCCGCCGAGGCCGTTCTCGAGGCTCCAGCTGGTGCCGCCGCCGGCCAGCGCCAAGCCCACCACCGTGCTGGGAGTGAGATGATAGTCGAACCCCGCCGCGAAACCCGCGGCATTGGCAGAGAGATTGTGACTGCCGAGCCCCGCCGGATCGCCCGACGTGCGGTTCGCTCCGCCATAGGCGCCGCCCCATACGCTCCAGCGCTGCTCGAAGCTCAGTGTCTTCGGCGGTGCCTTGAGCACGGAGGAATAGGCGAGCGCGATGTCGTCCGGGAGATCTTCGCGCTCGGGCGCGAAGGCTAGCGCGGGGCCGGCAGCGCCGGTGGTCCCGCTGCGGCCGTCGACGAAGGGATCGAGCATCAGCCCGAGGAACTGGTTGGTCATCTGGAACGCGACCTGCTGGCCGCCGGTCGCGGCTTCGCCGGAGAGCTGGCTCAGCGCATTGCCGAGATTGCCGCCGGTGAGGCCGAAGATCGGGAGGAAGCCGGGCGGCAGCGTGCCGCCGTTGTTGAAGAAGGTGTTGAGCGAACCGGTGACGTTTCTCTGGTTGGTGCTCAGGCCGCCGGTCCCGAGCGCGCTCGGTCCGCCCAAGATGGCGGTGAGGTTCAGGATCGCGTCGGTCGCGGTGTAGCTCAGGCTCGCGGTGAAGCCGGCCGGGAGGCCGGTGGTGGTGAGGCTGCCGAAGGTGCCGGTGCTTCCGCCCGCAGCCGAGAGGATGGTGTAGGTGCGCGCGATGTAGGCTCCCGGGCCGAACACCGCCTGCACGGTGCCGGCCAGGTTCGCGGTGCCGGTGACGTTGGTGCGATCGGCAGCCGTGGGCGAGACCTCGACGATGTAGGCGGCGGCCGACGTCAGCACCAGGTTGCCCTGTACGGTGAGGGTGCCGATCGAGTTGCCGGGCGAGAGCGTGCCGCCGTTGATGGTGGTGTTGCCGATCGTCCCGTTGCCGCCGATGGTGCCGCCGGCATTGACGGTGAGGGCGGAGCTGGCGATCGAGCCGTTTACCGACAGCGTGCCGGCGTTGACGGTGGTCGCGCCGGTATAGTTGCTGGTCCCCGTGAGCAGCAGCGTGCCGGTGCCGATCTTGGCCAGGCCGCCAGTGCCGGAGATCGCGCCTGAGAAGGTCGTGCTGGTGTTGTCGTTGCCGGTGGTGAGTGTTGCAGCGCCCAAGGTCACGGCGCCGGCGCCGGCGAGCGAGCCGATGCTCTGGTTGAAGCCCGCGAGGTTGAGCGTGGCGCCGTTCGCGATCGTATGGGCGCTGGCCGGAGCGAAGACATTCGCTGCTCCGGCCTGCAGCGTGCCGGCATTGACCGTCGTGCCGCCGAGATAAGTGCTGGCGCCCGACAGCGTCATCGTGCCGGCGCCCACCTTGGTCAGGCCGCCGGCTCCGCCGATCGCGCCGGCAAGCGTTGCGTTGTTGCCATTGGTGTCGAATGTGCCGCCGCCCGCACTCAGCGTTACGGTGCGATTGGTGGTGAAACCCGACAGGAATTGCAGCGTGCCGCCGCCGAAAGCGAGGCCGCCTGCCGCCGCGCCGAGATTGGCGTCCGCGGTGACCGCAACGGTGCCGCCGTTGATCGCCGTACCGCCCTGATAGCTGTTGACGCCTGACAGCGTCATCGTGCCCGCGCCGGTCTTGATGAGGCCGCCGGGGCCGGAAAGCGATGCGGCGAGCGTGACGTTGTTGCCATTGGTGTCGAACGTCGCCCCGCCGGCCCCGAACGCGGCGAGTTGGGCGGAGATGTCGGCGCTGTTGCCGGTCGCCCACTGCAGGCCGCCGCCGTTGATCGTGATGAGGCCCGAGCCGAAGCTGTTCGCCGAATTGAAGTTGATGAAGCCTCCGGTGAGCGTGGTGCCTCCGGCATAGGAGTTGTTGCCGGTCAGGATTAGCGTGCCCACCCCCGCCTTGCTCAGCGTGCCAAGGCCGGAAATGTTGGCGGCGAGAGTGAGCGTGTCGGTGAAGTTCGCGACGATCTGGCCTTCGTTGTCGATGGCAGGCGTGTTGATCCCGCCGGCGAGACCGCCGGTTCCAAGATTGAGCGTGCTGCCCTGGGCAATGCCGGTGAAGCCGGGCGAGTTGACCACGCCGCCGTCGGCAACGGTGAGCGTTCCGATCAGACCGCAGCCGCAACTGGTGTCACCGACCACGAGCGAAGTGAGGGCGTTCAGAACCGAGCCCGCGCCGGTCACGGTCAGCATCGAGGTTCCCGTGGGATCGCCGACGCCCAGGGGTCCCGTGGCATTAACGACGCCGCCATTGGAAATGGTGAGTATTCCGGGTCCCTCGAACGTGCCGCTGCCGCCAACCGCCAGCGAGCCGACATTCCAGGTCGAGCCGCTCCCGGTCACGGTCACCGTCGGCGTGAAAACTGGGTCCCCGGCGTCAATTGCGACCAAGCCCGGGGTATTGAGCACGCCGCCATTGGAGATCGTCACCGAGACTGGTCCGCCGATAGACGCAAACTCCGTCAATCCGCTGGGACTCACGGTCACGGTCGATCCGGCCCCGTCGATGACCATCGCGGATGAGAAGACGACAGCCAGGCTGGGGGTCTGCAGCGTCCCGCCATTGATGACGGAAAGCGTTCCGCCTTCGACCACCGTGCCGAGGCCGGGGTCGGTGACGGTAAGCGAGCCGCCGCTGATGGTGAGACCACCGTTGGTGTCGCAATTGCAGAGATCGACACCGCCGATCGTGTTTCCCTGGGCCTGCAGACGATCGAACAGCGCCATGATTTCGTTTCCCGTCTGGGAATCCAAGTTGCCGGTGGGTTCGTCGGCGAGGATGATCGAGGGCTTATTCACCAGCGCCCGGGCGATGGCAACGCGCTGCCGCTGTCCGCCGGAAAGCTCGTTCGGTTTGTGTGACATACGG
>Ga0207675_100002187_pt1 | contig 19421 bp, 15 predicted proteins | sample KBSSwiS42_FD_184305 | JGI IMG/M metagenome (GOLD analysis project Ga0207675, IMG submission 184305) | Switchgrass rhizosphere microbial communities from Kellogg Biological Station, Michigan, USA - KBS Switchgrass S4-2 (SPAdes) (version 2) | ecosystem: Host-associated > Plants > Roots >...
ACAGGTCGCGATAGTGCGGGCTCGACGGATCGCCCGACTGCCCGGGGTTGTTCAGGCCGAGCGAGTTGTCCCAGTTCTCGGTGTCGACGATGATTTTCAACGAGCCGCCCGACGTCTGGTTGTCGGCGTTGCCGGTCGCGCTCACCGTGTAGCTGTCGCCGCCACGCGGGAACGGGCCGACATTGAGCGTTCCGCGCACGTCGGGCGCCGCGATCTCGGCAAGCGGATGCCGAATCAGCGCGTGATGGTATTGGTTCTGGCCCCACTGCCAGCCGTTCATGTCGGGGCCGAGTTTTTTCGTCAGCTCGGCGACGGCCTCGTCGAGGCTCTTCGCCAGCAGCTCGTCGCGGCCCTTCGCCGGATCGGCGCCGAAGCGCCCGTCGGGCGCGTTCAGCCAGTCGAGCACCCGCTTCATGCTCGGTTGCCCGATGAATGCCTGCGCGTCCTTCGGGACGACCAGGTTGCGGATGTTGGCGCCGACCCGCCGCTGCCACATCTCGTAGATCCCGGCGGCCACCGAATCGGCATCGACGCTGTAGTTCCATGACAACAGCATCGCCCGCGCCTTGTCGGCCGGCGTCGCCGACGCCGCTGGCGCAGCCCCTTCGACCTTGCTCAGGGCAGGCAGCAGCTGAATCAGGCTCCGTGCCGGCAGCGAGACGTTGTCGTTCTGCAGCCGCATCATGTCGGCGACGGTGTGCAGCCGGCCCGAGCCGAGCACCTCGCTGATCCGCGACACGCGGAACGGATCGGCGCCGGTGTAGTGGAGCGCTTCCTTGTATTGATAACCCGGCGGGAAGAGGTAGTTGTTGGCCGTCGCGAAGTACCCCTTCTCAGGGTTCTTGACGTGCGGCAGGGCGTTGATCGGCAGGAAGCCGTTCCACTCGTAGCGACCGTCGCCCGGCACCGGCACCAGCCCCGACCAGTTCGGGCGCAGCGGCGTGATCGCCACCGCCTGGTAGCCGATGTTGCCGTGGCGATCGGCCCACACCATGTTCTCCGAGGGGATCCGGCTGTAGGTGCACGCCTCGACGAACTCTTCCCACGTCTTCGCCTGATCCATGCGCAGGCTGGCCAGGTAGGGCGCCGCCCCCTGCTCCATCCATGCCGCCCGCAGCGCATATGCCTTGTGATGCGCGGCATCCTCCGACAAGACCGGACCGTGGCGCGTGAACTTGAGATCGACACTCGCCGGCGACGCCTCGCCCTTCACCTTGATCGTGTCCTTGACGATGCGCATGTCTTCCCAGGCGCCGCGGTACTTGTACTGATTCGGGTTCGCCGGGTTGGTCTCGTAGACGTAGAGGTCCTCGGAATCCGATCCGAAGATGGTGAGCCCCCACGCGCCGTATTCGTTGTGCCCGATCGAGATCCCGGGCAGCGTCGGCTCGCCGCCGCCGATCACGTTCCAGCCCGGCGCAACCAGGTGGACCCAGTAGCGCAGCGACGGCGCACCCTGGTTGCGGTGCGGGTCGTTCATCATCAGCGGATAGCCGCTCTGCGTCAGCTTGCCGCTGACCACCCAGTTGTTGCTGCCGATGTCCTCGACCCGCTGGCTCAACTCGAGCGCGCTCGGTTCCGCCGCGTTGTCGGCGGCGCCAAAGGCGATCGGCCGGCGGAACGCGTTATAGAGCTCGAGGATCGACGAGTTCAGCAGCGACAGATCGATCGCCGCGTCGGGCGTGATGTCGGGATCGCCGCCCTGGAAGTACTGCAGGTCCTTCACTTTCTCGGCGCCGAGCACGCGCACCGCCTGCGCCAGGTTCAGCTCCTGGCCGATGTTGGCGAGCAGGCCGTTGTGGCGCGAGATCACCACCTCCGGCGTCCACGGCGCCGGCGTGATGCCGAGCATCTTGAATTCCACCGGCAGCGTCGCGGGGTTCTTCAGCGCGTCGGCAATGGAGGCGTTCACGCCGCGCACATAGGCGTTGATGATCGCCTCGCCGTGCGGATGGTACCAGTTCAACTCCGACTTCAGGTCGCCGCGGAACATGTGCAGCCGCGTGCCGATGTCGCGCTTGAGTTCCTTGCGGCCGAGGATTTCCGCGACCGTGCCGGTCGCCTGCCGCCGCCACAGCTCGAACTGGAACAGACGATCGCGGGCGGCCGTATACCCCTGTACGAAAAACAGGTCAGCCTCGTTCCTGGCGAAGATGTGGTTGATTCCCCATTTATCGCGCAGAACTTCGACCGGTTCGGCAAGGCCGGCGACCTCCGCCGGGCGCATCATCGAGCCGCTTTGCACGGCGTTCACCGGGCCGGTGGCCGCCGCGACGCAGAGTGCCAGGAGCAGGGCTTTTCGCATGGCGGGATGCTAGCACAGCGCTATAATTTCGGCCCCTTCACCTGACGGAGTCATACGGCCATGCGCGTCTGCCTCGGCTATTCGATCGCCGGCGTTCTGGTCGCCGCCGCCACCGCGACGCTGCTGGCGCAGCCCGCTGCCCCGCCGCCAAAGAAAAGTCCGTTCCTGAAGCTCACCGAGGAATGGCCCGCCGATGAAGTTCTGCAGGCGAGGCGCGCGGAAGCCGACACGCGGCAGCTGTTCCGTGAGGCGGCGCCGCTCGCGTTCACGCTGACCGCGGACTTCAAGACCATCAACAAGGACCGCAACCCGGAGAGCACGCGCCGCTACCCGGGCGTGATCAGCGCGGTGAAAGGCGATGGCACCGCCGGCGACCTGGCGGTGCAGCTCGGGACGCGCGGCCACTTCCGCCTGATGTCGCGCAACTGCGATTTCGTGCCGCTGCGCGTCGAATTCCCCCGCGACCGCACCGCCGGCACCGCGTTCGAAGGTCAGACCTCGCTCAAGCTGGGCACCCACTGCCGCGGCGATCGCAGCTACGACAACTACACGCTGCGCGAGTACCTCACCTATCGGCTGTTCAACCTGGTGACGCCGCTGTCGTTCCGCGCCCGGCTGGGCCGCGCCACCTACGTCGATGCGACGTCGAAGAAGCCGATCGGCACGCGCTACTCGATCTTCATCGAGCACGAGAACGAGGTCGCCCGCCGCTTCGGCGGCCGCATCGTCGAGCTGCCGCGCATCGTCTTCTCCGATCTCGATGCGCCGACGCTCACCCGGATGATGCTGTTCGAGTACATGATCGGCAACACCGACTTCTCGATCTGGGCGCTGCACAACGTGCGCATCGTCCAGGATCCGGCGCGGCGGCTCTACCCGGTGCCGTACGACTTCGACTTGTCAGGGCTGGTGCACGCGCCGTATGCCTCGCCGGATCCGCGGATCGGCATCCGCAGCGTGCTCGATCGGCTCTATCGCGGGCCGTGCCGCACGGCCGAGGAGTTCGAGACCGCGGCCGCGGCGTTTCGGGCGAAGCGCGCCGACATGCTCGCGCTGGTCGAGTCGATGGCCGACCTCGACCCCGGCGCGCGGAACGAGGCGAAGGAATACCTGGAGAGTTTCTTCCGCGCGATCGAGAAGCCGGCCTCGGTGAAGAAGCAGTTCGTCGACGGGTGCAAGGCGACGCCGACGATGTGATGTGTGTTCTGTTGGGGGCCGAGCAAGCTCGGCCCCCACAGACGTTACTGCTGCGGCTGCGCGGTCGTCGGCGCCGGCGAGTCGGCGATCGTCGAGAAGAAGCCGATCATCATCTCCTCCCACGTCTGATCGCCCCAGCGCACATCCTTGGTCGGATCCGGATTGAACTTGTTCTGCGTCGAGTTGTCGAAGTGCGCGATCACTTCGATCTGCGTTCCCTTCGGCAGCACCTTGGGCGTCTTCAGCTGGTAGCTGAGCTGCCAGTTGAAGTCGTAGCGCGGCACCGAGAGCAGCGTCTCGGTTGTGCCGTCGGGATAGTGCGCGATGTAGATCATGTCCTTGCCGCGCACGTGCATGTGCGGCGTCATCCCGGTCAGCGTGATGTCGCGCGATAACGTCGTCGTGGCCTTCACCTCGGCGTTCGGGTCGCCGGCGGGGATGAGGAAGCGTGCGTTGAGCGCCATCCCGCCGCCGGCAACCTTGGTCGGCGGCTGCTTGGCGTAGATGATCCCGACCTGCGTCCGATCCTTCGTCTCGGTGCCGTTGGTCGTGTAGTGCATCTGCATCACGATGTCGGAGTTGCCGCGCATCAGGCGCGCCACGCCGGGCTCGAAGGTCAGGCCGGGCTTGTTCGGCGTGACGCCGCCGATGTTGGTCGGCCCGAGCTCGCCGCCCGGCTTCAGCGGCTGGCCGGCGGGCTGGGTGAACGCGATGACGTGATGCACCTGGGCGCGCGCACCCGGCTTGATCTCGATCGCCTGGATCCACTTGTCCTCGGTCAGGCCGGTCGGCACGCGGAAGTACTTGTACTCCACCGCGCCGGTCGCCGGGATGGTGAACTCCTCTTCCATCGCGAAGATGGCGTCGGGCTTGCCGATCGTCCAGCCGTCGGCGAACTGCGGCACCGCCGGGAGGTCCTTGTCGTCGCCTTTCGGCGCGCCAGCGTCGACCCACTTCGCGATGGTCTCGACGTCGGCATCCGACAGGCGCGGATCGTTCTTGAACACGCCGTGCGCCGGATCGGCGCCCCACGGCGGCATCGTGCGCGCGACGACGCGCTGCTTGATCGAGCGCGCCCACGGGCGCGCCTCGTCGTACGAGACGAGCGACATCGGCGCGAACATCGTCGGCCGGTGGCACTCGACGCAGCTCTTGTAGAGGATGGGCGCCACGTCCTTCGAGAAGGTGGGAGCGCCATCGGCCGCCAGCGCCGCACAGGGCACGGCCAGAACCGCCGCAAGCAGGAAAGGTTTCATGTCAGAGATTGTAGCTGACGGCTCAGCTCGCGGCGCTGCGAAAAACTGTGCGCCCGCGAGCGGCTGGCAGGGCAGGTAAGGCAGGTCGGTGGGCAGGTGGCACCCACCTGCCCTCCCAGCCCCACCAGCCCTCTACTGCGCCGACGGTTTTGTCGTCCGCACCGTGGGATACGTGATTCCGAGCTGCTCCAGGTACGACTTGTACTTGCTCGGATCGTAGTAGTACTTCTTCATCTCGGTGCGGTACTTCGCCATGATCTGCTCGTTCAACCAGATCGCCGGCTTGTCGTCGGGGCGGATGAACGGCGTGTACTTGGTGTTCTTGGTCTGCACGTTCTTGAAGTAGTCCCACGCCTGCGTGACGAGCTCGGGGCGGGTCAGCAGGTCGAGGACGGTCAGCGCCATCACCTTCGATCCGTACTGAATGCCCTTGTGCGCGATCGGGGTCGCCATCGAGATGGCGTTCGCCCAGTTGTGCCCGGGGCCGGCGTCGATGTTCGCCGGATAGCGCAGCGTCACGGTCGGCACGTTCCAGGAGACGTCGCCGATGTCGTCCGAGCCGCCGCCCCGCTTCTCGTCGTCGGGCATCTCGACGCGGCCGCGCAGCGGCTGCAGCTTGGTGGCGAGGCCGGTCACCGGCACCTTCAGCTCCGCCTGCAATCCTTTCGCGAGCGTCTGATCCGCGTCGGTCCACTGCGGCAGGCCGACCGCCTCGATGTTCTTGTACATCGTCTCGGCGACGGTCTTGTTGAAGTGGCCCGGCCACGCCGACCCGAGCACGCGTGATGACTGCTCGGTGTTGGTCATCAGCGCCGCGCCCTTGGCCATCGAGTCGCCAATCTCCCACATCTCCTTGATGTGCGGGTAGTCGGTCTCGCGGAAGTAGTACCAGACGCTGGCGTTCTGCGGCACGACGTTGGGCTGGTCGCCGCCGTTGGTGATGACGTAGTGCGAGCGCTGCTGGATGCGCAGGTGCTCGCGCCGCATGTTCCAGCCGATGTTCATCAGCTCCACGCCGTCGAGCGCCGAGCGGCCGCGCCACGGCGCGCCGGCGGAGTGCGCGCTCTCGCCCTTGAAGTTGTACTCGACCGAGACCATGCCGTTGCCGCCGCTGTCGCCCCAGCCGACGCCCATGTTCGACGCGACGTGCGCGAAGATGGCGACGTCGACGTCCTTGAACGCGCCAGCGCGCACGTAATACGCCTTGGTGCCGAGCAGTTCCTCGGCGACTCCTGGCCAGAGCTTCAGCGTCCCCTGCAGGTGCTGCTGCTCCATGATTTTCTTGACCGCGAGCGCGGCGGCAATCTGCAGCGGCATGCCCGAGTTGTGCCCTTCGCCGTGCCCCGGCGCGCCGACGATGATCGGTTCGCGGTAGCCGACACCGGGCTTCTGCGACGCCTGCGGGATGCAATCGATGTCCGAGCCGAGCGCGATCACCGGCTTGCCCGAGCCCCACGTCGCCATCCACGCGGTCGGGATGCCGGCGAGGTTGTGCTCGACCGAGAAGCCGTTCTTCTTGAGGATGTCGGTGAGGTACTTCGACGTCTCGAACTCCTGGAACCCGAGCTCGCCAAAGCTGAACACCTGATCGTTCATGCGCTGGATGTCTTCGCGCATGCCGTCGACTTCGAGCGCGACGTTGCGCTTGTACTCCTCGAGCCTCGGGTTCGCCGGCGCCTGCGCCGGCGGCGTGGTCGTCGTCGGCTGTTGCCGAGCGGCGCCGACTGAAACGGTGACCGCAATGACGAGCGCGGTGATCAACCAACGGGAAACACGCATCTAGACCTCCAGAACTTCCGGTTCGATGAGGACAGGTTCAACCGGCGGATTTTACCCCAGCCGCGCCAGCCGCGGCGGCCCAGGGGCTGTCAATGGTTGCCGCTATGATCGACAGGATGTCTGCTTCGGTCGAAAGCCCCGGGTCGCGCGATCGCTTCGTGCCGCGGCCGTCGCTGTGCGGCGGCCATCGCATGACGTTGTACAGCTGGGGCAACCCACGCGACTTCCCGCACCTGCCTCAGCCGATGCGGCGCTACTTCGATGTCGCGCCGGGCGCGCGCGTCGCCGCCGACTGCCACTGGCAGCCGCGTCCGTGGGAGCGCACGACGCTGGTCGCGCTTCATGGCCTCAACGGCTCCAGCGGCGCGCATTACATGCGCGGGCTCGCCGCGAAGGCCTTCGAGCGCGGGATGAACGTCGTCCGGCTGAACCAGCGCAACTGCGGCGACACCGAGCAGCTGGCCGAGGGATTGTTCCACTCCGGGCTCACCGCCGATGCCGCGCACGTCGTGCACGAGCTCGCCGAGGTCGACGGCCTGCTCGCGATTGGCGTCGCCGGCTACTCGCTCGGCGGCAATCTGGCGCTGAAACTCGCCGGCGAGTACGGCGAGCACGCGCCGGCGTCGCTCGTCGCCGTCGCCGCGGTCTCCCCGATCATCGAGATCGGCGAATGCACGCGCGCGCTCGAAAATCCGTCGAACGCGATCTATCAATGGAACTTCGTGCGCGATCTGAAGCGCCGGATGCGCCGCAAGGATGCGGTCCGGCCCGGCGCGTTCGATTTGCGCAAGCTCTCGTCGATTCGCACCGTCCGGCAGTTCGACGAAACCTACACGGCGCCGTACTTCGGCTTCCGCGATGCCGAGGACTACTACTATCGCGCCAGCGCGATGCGGGTCATCGATCGCATCAGCATCCCCGCGCTCGTCATCACCGCCGAGGACGACCCGTTCGTGCCGTTGCAGCCGTTCCGCGATCCGAAGGTGACGGGCAACCGGCACATCGATCTGCGCGTCCTGCCGCACGGCGGGCACTGCGGCTTTGTCGGCGTCCGCTCGGCGAGCGACGACGGGTATTGGGCGGAGAACCAGATCGTGAATTTCGTCGGGGCCAGAGGCTTGGGGCTGGGGGCTGGCTGAGCACAACGTGCGACTGCAGTCCTGACCCCGGCGGCCATTGCTGCCAGCCCCCGAGTCCCCAGCCCCGACTGCATTACTATGAGCGACGGATGCCCCGCAGCGCATTCGCAGCCCTCACTCTCGCCTATCTGGTCGTGTTCGCGTGGTCGGCGCGTCCCGCTACGCAGGTGGCACCGCCGCATCAGGCCGCGGCGCCTGCAGGCCCGACGTTCGTAGGCGCCGCGACCTGCCAGTCGTGCCACCGCCAGGAGCACGACACCTGGAAGAGCGGACGCCACAGCAGGATGCTGCAGCCGGCGACGGCAGCCAGCGTCAAGGGCGACTTCTCGAAGGAGACGATCACCCTCAAGGGCCAGCGCTACCGGCTGCGCGCGGCCGGCGGTGAGTACTTCATCACCGAGTCGTTCCTCACCGGCAAGCCGCAGGAGCACAAGATCGAGTACACGCTCGGCAGCCGCCGCATCCAGCATTTCCTGACGACGATTGAAAACGGGTGGATGGTGATCCTGCCGCCGAGCTGGGACGTGCAGCGGCAGGAGTGGTTCGACAACATGGAGATCGTGCGTCCCGACGAGCGGGTCGAGAAGCTGGTGCAGCTGTGGAACCGCAACTGCGTCGGCTGCCATGTCAGCCAGCAGGACAACCACTACCAGCCGGCGACGCGCACCTACGCGACGACGTGGACCGACTTCGGCACGTCGTGCGAGCGCTGTCACGGCCCGGGCAGCGCGCACGTGGCGGCGCACCGGCAGGCCAGCGCTCAACCGGTGGCGGACGAGCGAATCGTCCGGCCGACGCGGCTCGATGCGAACGCGAACAGCATGGTCTGCGCGCAGTGCCACTCCTTCCGCGCCGCGATCGCGCCGGGGTTCACCGCCGGCGGCGACTACTACGACCACTTCCAGCCGCTGCTCGAATATCGACCGCGCAAGGCCGACGACCCGACCTATTGGGCCGACGGGCGCCCGCGCCGCTTTTCCAACGACGCGATGGGCCTCTGGCAGAGCGAGTGTTTCCTCCGCGGCGGCGCGACCTGCACCACCTGCCATCGGCCACATCTGCCCGACATCGACAAGAGCCCGCAGCTCGCGCCGGCCAACAGCGCGCTGTGCACCCAGTGCCATCAGGCGATCGGCGCCGGCGTCGCCGAGCACACGCGCCATGCGCCGGACAGCCGCGGCAGCGCCTGCGTCGAGTGCCACATGCCGAAGACGGTGATGAGCATCAAGGCGACGATGCGCGATCACACGATCGGCGTGCCGGCGCCGGAGAACACGGTGGCGTTCGGTATCCCGAACGCGTGCACCGAGTGCCACGCCGACAAGCCGGCCTCGTGGGCGGTCGACGCGGTCGACACGTGGTGGCCGCGCGGCCGGCGCGCGAAGTTCGTCGAGCGGGCGCAGGTCTTCACCGCCGCGCGCGCGCAGCGGCCCGAGGTACTCGATCGGCTGCTCGCGCTGGCCGCTGACGACAGGCAGGGACCGCTCGTCCAGGCCAATGCGGTCGGCTATCTCGGCGGCTACAAGGATCCGCGCGTCGTGCCCGCGCTGCTCGCCGCGGCGCAGGCCGGACATCCGGCGATTCGCTCGGAGGCGCTGACCGGCCTCGGCCAGATTGTCGAAGGCGACGCCGCGCGCAGCGCCTTGATCAAGGGGCTCGACGACCCGCGCCGCAGCGTGCGGATGTCAGCGTTGATGGCGCTCGTCAACCGCGGCGGCGGGCCGCTCGCCGCGGCGGATCTGGCGCGCTTCCAGCGCGCGAGCCGCGAGTTCGCGGCCGGCGCGCAGCCGTACCGGGACGATGCGAAGATTCAGCGCGATCTCGGGCTGGTGCAGCTGCTGGCGAGCGACGTCGACGCGGCGGCGGAAGCGCTGCAGATCAGCGTCGGCCTCGAGCCCGAGCGGCCCTCGTCGAAATTCCTGCTGGCGATGGCGCGCGTCGGGCAGGGCCGGACGGACGAGGCGCGGAGGCTATTGAGGGAAGTTCCGAGTTCCGATCCGTTTTACAAAGCAGCCCAGGACAGCCTGAAACAGTTGAAATAGCTCAGAGACTCAGAGGCCACGGAGACTCAGAGGCTCCGTCTTCTCTGAGCCTCTGGGCTACCGCCGGCGTCGCGTGCTAGCGCCGCCGAGGATCGATCCGAGCGCGCCTCTCAGGATCGCGCGGCCGATCCCAGAGCCCACCGAGCGCGCCGCACTCTTCGCCGCCGACTGCACAAGCCCGTCGTGCTTTCCACCGCGCGGCCCCGTGCTGCCGAACAGGATTTCGGAAAGCGCCCCACCAGCCCCACCGGCCCCTCCAGCCCACCCACCTGCCCCGCCTGCCCCGCCTGCCACCCCACCCGCCCTACCTGCCTCACCTGCCCTCTCCGCCGTGCGCGCCTTGAGCATCTCGAACGCCGATTCGCGATCGACCGCGTGCTCGTAGTGGCCGTACAGTGCCGTCTGTTCCTTGCGCAGCGACGCACGCTGCGGGTCGGGAATCGGGCCGATCTGCGACGCGGGCGGCACGATCCACGCCCGCTCGGTGATCGTCGGACTCCCGCTGGCGTCGAGCGTCGAGACCAGCGCCTCGCCGACGGAAAGCTCGGTGATGACGCGGCTGGTGTCGATCTTCGGGTTCGGGCGCATCGTGTCGGCGACGATCTTCACCGCCTTCTGATCCTTGGGCGTGAACGCGCGCAGCGCGTGCTGAACGCGGTTGCCGAGCTGACCGAGCACCACTTCCGGAACGTCGGCCGGGCTCTGCGTGATGAAGTAGATGCCGACGCCTTTGGAGCGGATCAGGCGGACGACCTGCTCCACCTTTTCCAGCAGCGCCGTCGGCGCGTCGTCGAACAGCAGGTGCGCCTCGTCGAAGAAGAAAACCAGCGTCGGCTTCTCGGGATCGCCAACCTCGGGCAGCCGTTCGAACAGCTCCGAGAGCAGCCAGAGCAGCAGCGTGGCGTAGAGCTTCGGTGATCGCACCAGCTCTTCGGCGGCGAGGATGTTGACCGTGCCGCGGCCGCGCGAGTCGGCCTGCAGCAGATCATCGACGTCGAGCATCGGCTCGCCGAAGAAGGCCGAGCCGCCCTGCTGCTCGATCTCGAGCAGCGCGCGCTGGATCGCGCCGATCGACGCGCCCGAGACGTTGCCGTACTGGGTGGTGAATTCGCGCGCGTTGTCGCCGACGAACTGCAGCATCGCCCGCAGGTCCTTGAGATCGAGGAGCAGGAGCCCGTTGTCGTCGGCGACCTTGAAGACGAGCGCGAGCACGCCCTGCTGCGTCGCGTTGAGCCCGAGCAGGCGGCCGAGCAGCAGCGGCCCGAGATCCGACACGGTCGCGCGAACCGGGAAGCCGCGTTTGCCGAACACGTCCCAGAACACCACCGGCGCCGCGCCCCACGCCGGTTCGGCGATGCCCGTGGCCTTCAGCCGCTCGCGCAGCTTCGGCGATGCCGACCCGGCGGCGGCGAGGCCTGACAGATCGCCTTTCACGTCGGCGAGAAACACCGGCACGCCGATCTGCGAGAAGTGCTCGGCCAGCACCTGGAGGGTCACCGTCTTGCCGGTGCCGGTCGCGCCGGTAACCAGCCCGTGCCGGTTCGCCATCCCCGGCCGAAAAACAATGTCGCGCCCGTCGGAGGTTCGTGCAATTACGAAAGATTCGGACATCCGAGATGCTCCATCAGCAACCGCGCGAACTCCGGGCCCTTGCCTTCTTCCTCGTGCTTGAAATAGATGAAGACCTCGCGGCACGAGGCGGTCTCGCGCGCGACGATGTCGCCCCATCGCCTGATGTCGTCGGGGGTGTAGCCCTCGTCGCGCAGCCGGAAGTAGGCATAGTCGGCGGTGACGCGCACCGGCGTCGACAGCTTCTCGCTGTCGGCGACGCACAGCGCGAGGCCGCGCGCCGCCAGCCGCGCGTAAATCTCCTCGTCCAGCCACGACGGGTGACGGAACTCGAACGCGCCCGGCGCGCGCGGCGGCAGATCGGCAAGGAACGCATCGAGAAGCGCCGTGTCTTTTTTCAGGTTGGGCGGCAGCTGAAAGAGCAGCGCGCCCAGCTTCTCGCCGAGCGTGCCGGCGACGTCGCAGAACGAGGCGACCAGCGCGCCGGTGTTTTTCAACCGGCTGTCGTGCGTGATCCGTCGCGGCGCCTTCAGCGTCAGCTTGTACGGCGACGGCGTCTGAGCCGCCCAGCCGCCCACGAGCTTCTCGTTGGGCATCCGGTAGAAGGTGTAGTTGATTTCGACCGTGGGAAAACGGGCGGCGTAATAGGGCAGCATCTTCGCCGCCGCGAGATCCGGCGGATAGAAGCTGCCCTTCCATTCCGGGTAGTTGTAGCCCGAGGTCCCAATCCAGATCATGGCCGACGACTGTAAACTACATGATATGCGTCCTCATATTGTTTTCGTTTTACTCGCGCTCGCGGCAGCCGCGTGCGGCGGCGCCAAGTCGGATCGCCGTGAATACACGCTGCAGGGCCAGGTGATCTCGCTCGATGCTCCACGCAAGATCGCGGTGGTGAAGCACGAAGAAATCAAGAACTTCATGCCGGCGATGACGATGCCGTACGAGGTCGGGGATCCAAAGGCGCTCGACACGCTCGCCCCGGGCGATCTCATCAACGCCACGCTGGTCGTCTTCTCGAACGGCGCCCGCCTCACCGGGATCAGGAAAGTCGGCACCGCGCCGCTCGAGCAGCCTGCGCCCAGCCCTTCGGCATCCTCGGGCTTCGAGCTGCTGCGGCCGGGCGAAGCAGTGCCGGAGGGCAAGTTCCTCGATCAGGCGGGGCGGGCGCGGCGCTTCAGCGATTTCAAGGGTTCGCCCGTGGCGATGACCTTCATCTACACGCGCTGCCCGGTGGCCACCTTCTGCCCGCTGATGGATCGCCACTTCGTGTCGATTCAGAAGAAACTGAAAGAGGATGCGGCGCTGAAGAACGTCAGGCTGGTCACCGTCAGCTTCGATCCCACCACCGACACGCCGGCGGTATTGACGAAGCACGCGAAGAGCCTCGACGCCGACCTGACGCGCTGGACGTTCCTGACCGGCGATCGCGACGATGTCGATCAGTTCGCCTCCAGGTTTGGCGTCTCGATTTCGCGTTCGCTGACCGATCAGCGCGACATCACCCACAACCTGCGCACCGCGGTGATCGACGCCGACGGCAAGCTGGTCAAGTCGTACACCGGCAACGAGTGGACACCCGACCAGGTCGTGGCGGACCTCAAGACCCTTGCGCAATGACCCGGCGGCGCCGCTGAACTTCACCCCGCGCGAACGCCGGGTGATCGCGCGACTGCGCACCCCGGCCGCGGTGCAGCAATACCTCAACGCGCTTCCCTACAACCAGGAGCCGGGCGGCCGCGCGACGCTGCGGAGCTTTCGCGGCGTCGTTCGCACCGGCGAGGCGCACTGCCTCGAAGCGGCGCTGTTCGCGGCGGTGGTCCTCGAGCAGCACGGCTACCCGCCGCGAGTCATCAGCTTCGAGTCGATCGACGAGCTCGATCACGTGATTTTCGTCTATCAACATCGCGGCAAGTGGGGGTCGATCGCGCGCTCGCGCGACCCCGGGCTCCACGGCCGGCGGCCGGTATTCGCAACGCCGCGGGCCCTCGCGCTCAGCTACTTCGATCCCTACATCGACTTCACCGGCCGGCTGACCGGCTACGTCGTCGTCGACCTGGACCAGCTGATGGACGGGTACGACTGGCGGCTGGCGCCGACCAACGTCTGGAAAGTGGAGCGCGAGCTGCTGGACCTGCCGCACCGGCCAATCAAGTCGTCCGACCGGCGGGTCGACGCGCTCCGGCTGCGCTACCGCGCCTACCGCGCGCGCCACGGGAAGAAGCCGGTGTTCTACAAGCGTCGCGACCGGTGGACGCCGCTGCCGCCCGAGTTCGGCGACGCGTCTTGATAGTTCGGCCGTGGTCCAGTACGCTTCTGCCGCCTCGTGGGAGCCGCGATCTTCATCGCCGCCTTGATTCTGGTGATCTTCGCCGTCGACATCGGCAACCGCTGGTGGCGCGAGAACGAGTGGCGTCGCCGCTGGCGCGAGCGCGAGCGCAACGACGAATGACCTGTGGCCGCCGCGCGGTCGCGCGGCCCTTTCGCCTCGCCTGAACGAACCGGTGGCTCGCCAGGGTCAATCGAGATCGAAGTCGCGCATCGGCTTGGTGATCGGCTCCTCTTTCGCCTGACGCAGCGCCTCCTCGAACCGCTTCGACAACGCGTCGCCGCGTCCCTTTTCCGCATCGACCGACTGCTGGAAGATGCTTTCGCGCCGCTCGGCCTCGCGCGCGAGAATCTTCTGCGCCTCGCTCAGCTCCGGCTTGTTGCCGCGATCGGGTTCGCGGTGCGAGACGATGCGGCCAAGATTGGTGTCGACGACGAGAATGGCCTGGCAGCAGGGACAGGCAAGCTCCAGCTCGGATTTCAGCTTCGCCATCACTGAGTTCTCCCAAGGGCGCCGGCGAGCCCGCCGGCTTCGAACCGTTTCTTCAGCTCGAACGGCTTGCCGTCGGGCAGCTTCGCCGTCAGCCGCAGATCCTTGATCTGCATGCGGCGGAAATCGAAGCGCTGCCCGTAGCCGGCGACGAAGGTGTCGAGCGGCGCCTGGAACCGGGCGCCGGCCGCAATCGACGACGTGGTGATGCGGTAGTAGGTGTTGAGCCAGACTTCGACGCCCGACCAGTCGCTGCCCGATTGATTGGTGACGGTCAGCAGGTTGCGCTCGAGCTTCATCGGCTCTTCCGGGATCTTGCGGCACGACGCGGTCGCGACCGTCACCGCGAGCGCAGCGATGATCGCGAAGCGAGCGAGAATTGATCGGCGCGCCACCACGGCTATCATAGCGTAGACACGAATGACTCAAGGGCCGCGCCCGACGCTGCGCATCGCGACCTACAACATCCATCGCTGCCGCGGCCTCGACGGAAGGACCCGCCCCGAACGCACCGCCGCCGTCCTGAAAGCGATCGACGCCGACGTCATCGCGCTGCAGGAAGTGGTCGGCCCCGGGCCGCACGACGGCGGCCATGCCGAGGAGCTCGGCGCACAGCTCGGGATGGGCTGGGTGATGGCGCCGGCACGCCAGCTGCGCGGCCATCAGTTCGGCAACGTGGTGATGAGCAGGCTGCCAATCGCGCAGCATCTCGAGCACGACCTGTCGTGGAAGACCTGCGAGGAGCGGCGGATGCAGCGCGTCGACATCACCGCCGATCACTGCACGCTGCATCTCTACAACGTCCATCTCGGCACGGCGCTGCTCGAGCGGCGCCACCAGGCGCAGCGCCTGGCGACGATCGTCACCGATCGCCACGTCAACGGGCCCAAGCTGGTGGTCGGCGACTTCAACGAGTGGATGCGCGGCCTGGCGACCTCGCTCCTGAGCGAGAAGCTGAACAGCGTCGATCTGCGCGACTTCCTGCCGCGCAAGCGCACGCAGCGGACCTATCCCGGCCTCTTTCCGGTGCTGCACCTCGATCACATCTACTACGCGGGCAAGATCGAGATCGTCAACATCGAGCTGCCGCGGACGCGGTTGACGCTCGTCGCGTCAGATCATCTGCCGATCGTCGCAGAAGTGCGGCTCGGGTGAGGTTCTGGGTTCGGGGTTCTCGGTGACCTCTCTGCGCAGCTCCCGCGTCTGGCTCACCGGCGCGAGCAGCGGCATCGGCGCGGCGCTCGCGGGCGTGCTGGCCGAGCGCGGCGCGCGGGTGGCGATCACGGCGAGGCGCCTCGATCTCCTGAATGCGCTGGCCACCGCGAACACGTCGCGCGGCGCGCCGATGCTCGTCGTCCCCGCCGACGTCACCGACTCCGTGGCGGTCGCCGCCGCCGCGCGGCGGATTGAAGCGGAGTGGGGCGGCATCGACCTCGCGATCTTCAACGCCGGCGGCTCGGTGACGCCCTCGGCCGATCGCGATCCGCGCCGCTTCGAGGCACCCGAATACGTCTCCACCATGGCGCTGAACTACTTCAGCGTCGTCCACGGCATCGACGCGGTGCTGCCCGGCATGCTGTCGCGCGGCCGCGGGCACATCGCGGCGGTCGCGAGCCTCGCCGGCTACCGTCCGTCCCCGGTGGCGCTGCCCTACAGCGTGTCGAAGGCGGCGGTCATTCACTTGATGGAGGGGCTGCGGCTGAGCGTCGCAGGACGCGGCATCACCGTGACGGTAGTCAATCCCGGGTTCGTGAAAACGCCGCTGACCGCGCGGCATACGTTCCGGATGCCGTTCCTGATCGAGGCGGACGACGCGGCGGAGAGGATCGTACGCGGGCTGGAGCGGGGGAAGGGCGAGATTCATTTCCCCGCGCCGTTGTCGTGGACGGTGAAGGCGTTGCGGCTGTTGCCCGATGCTCTTTACTCGCGGATCATCACCCGCGCCGCGCCGAGATAATCTGTGGGGGCCGAGCTTGCTCGGCCCCCGACGGTCTCATTCCGCCTCTTCGGCTAATTCGAGCGAGATCGCCGCATCGACCACGCTCGGCACCGCCTGCGCCGCGCGCCTCGCCTTCACCACGCGCGCCTCGTCGTAGATGCGCTGCGGCACCGGCTGGATGTCCCAGATCAGGCCGAGTGCCGCCATCGCCTTGATCACATACCAGGTGACGTCGAGCTCCCACCAGTAGAAGCCGTTGCGCGCCGCGCGCTGGAAGCGGTGGTGGTTGTTGTGCCACCCCTCGCCGGCGGCGAAGACGGCGGTGAGGGCGTTGTTGCGCGACTCGTCGAGCGTGTCGAAGCGGCGCGACCCGAACATGTGGTTGACGGTGTTGATGGCGAACGTCGCGTGCGCCAGCGTCATCGTCGGCAGGCAGAAGCCCCAGACCAGCCACGGCAACCCGCCGGCGAAGAACAGGCCCAGCGCGAGCGCCAACGGCGGCACGAAGAAAAAGCGCTCGAGCCAGGCGATTTCCGGCACCTTGCCGAAATCGCGGATCACCGGGTTGGTGGCCTCGACCTTGTCGTACTTGGTGTCGTGGAGGAACCAGCCGATGTGCGCGTAGTAGAAGCCGCTGATCATCGGGCTGTGCGGATCGCCGTCGCGGTCGGCGAACTTGTGGTGGTTGACGTGATGGCCGGCCCACCACAGCGGTCCCTTCTGCATCGCCGCGGTGCCGATCCACGCCCAGACGAAGCGGGCGACGCGGTTCATCTTGAAGGCGCGGTGCGCGAAGTAGCGGTGGAAGATCAGCGTCAGGCCGATGGCGCGGGAAAAGTGCGACACCGCCCAGAGCGCGACGAACGCCCAGCGGAACGGCACCGCGAACACCAGCAGGGCCGACGCCTGCACCAGCCAGAAGACCGAGACCTGAACGACATTCGGTAGCACAGCTAAATCTCTCGCAGCGCGCGGGCGACAGGAATTCTTGCGGCTCGAATCGCGGGCAGCAGGCCGCCGGCTGCTCCCATCAACGCAGAAAAGATCAACCCGCCGAGCAGCAAGCCGGGCGTGATGCGGAACTTGAAGGCCAGCTCGCTGAAGCTGGTCATGTTCATCGCGCCGGTCGACAAGCCGTGGACCGGCAAAGCAATGACGCAGCCAATCACGCCGCCGACGATGGCCAGCGCCACCGACTCGGCGAGAAAGGCGGTCACGATGCGCACACGTGAGAAACCGAGCGCGCGCAGCGTGCCGATTTCCCGCGTCCGGTAGGCAACCGCGGCGTACATCGTGTTCATCGCGCCGAACACAGCGCCGATCGATAGGATCGCGGTTACGAAAGTGGCGAAGACCCGAATCAGCGTCCCGGTCGTGGCCGACTGCCCCTCGTAGTAGTCGCGCTCCCGCTCCGGCTTGAGATCGAGGCGCGGATCGGTCGCGACCGCCGCCTGGAACGAGTCGAAGGCCGACTGATCCACCAGCTTCACCGTGACCGACTGGTAGCCGTCGCGCTGGAACGCCGGCATCATCAGGTCGACGTCGCCCCACACTTCCGACTCGAACGACGCATCGTCGGCGGTGAAGACGCCGACCACTTTCCAGGTTGCGTTGGCGAAGCGAACCTCGCTGCCGAGCGCGAGGCCCTGGAAGCGGCCGACCGCCGCCTTGCCGACGTTGATCTCGCGCATCCCCGGCGTCAGCCGGCGGCCCTCGACGAAGGTGAGCGTGTCGCGGATCGCGAACGCGCGCGGACCGATGCCGCGCAGCGGCACGTTCGCCGGATGGCCGTCGGAAATTCGCGGCAGCGAGATGATCACCACCAGCTCTGGCGAGGCCAGCGCCTGTCCGTCGGCGCCGCGCGCGACCTGCGGGTGCGCCTCGATCAGCGGCAGCTGCGGACGCAGCACCGCGCTCACCGTTTCGGACGTCGCCCCCTTGCGCAGCAGGATCGCGTTGTCGTTCGAGCCGCTGGCGACGAGCGCGCCGCGGAAGCCTTGCGCGATCGCCATCGTCATCACGAACACCGCGACCACCATCGCGATGCCCATCGCGGTCATCGCCGCGGTGCCCTTGCGGACGATCATCGAGCGCAGGTTGTAATTCGAAATCAAACCCATTCAGTGCTCAGCTCTGAGACTAATCCCTAATCCCTAATCCCTAATCCCTAATCCCTAATCCCTAATCCCTAATCCCTAATCCCTAATCCCTAATCCCTAATCGCTGTCAGGCGACGCGCCGCAGCGCGTCCACGATCTTCAACCGCGACGCCATCGTCGCCGGAATCACCGCCGCGACGACGCCGATGAAGACGCTCAGGCCGATGCCGACGACCACGTTCCAGTTGTTGACGCCGAACAGCGGGATGAAGCCGCCGGCGAGGCCGAGGAATTCCGCGTTGACGACGGCGCGCGCCAGCGCCGCGCCCATCGCGCCGCCGACGACGGCGACGAGCAGCCCTTCGCCGACGACCAGCAGGAAGATCGTCAGGGCGGGATAGCCGAGCGTGCGCATCACGGCGATCTCGGTGGTGCGCTCGCGCACCGACATCGCCATCGTGTTGCCGGCGACGAACAGCGTCGACAGGACCACCGCGAGCGCGACGCTGCCGAGCAGCAGGTTCAGGTTGCCGAGCATCGACGCGAACTGCGCCGAGAACGCCTGCTCGGTTTCCGTCTTCGTCTCGTACGGCGAATTGGCGAAGCGCTGATCGATCGCCGCGATCACCTGCGTCGCCTGTTCCGGATCGCTGACGCGCGTCACCACCCAGCCCACCTGGCCTTTCGGCGAGCTGCGTTCGTCGGCGTACTTCCAGTGGAACAGCATCGACTGGTTGTCGACGGCGCTGCTGCCCGCCCGGTAGATGCCGCGAATCGTGAAGGGATAGTCGAGCGAACCGTAGACCGGGATGCCCGGCTGGAGGACGATGCGGTCGCCGAGCTGCCAGCCGTATTTCTTGGCCAGGCCGTCGCCGACGATGCAGCCGGTGCGATCGGCGAGGAACGCCGCTTTTTCCTCCGGCGTCAGGATCACCTCCGGATACATCCGCAGGTAGCTCTCCGGGTCGACGGCGAACTGGCCGAAGAAATTCTTGGGATCCTTGTAGATGCCGCCGAACCAGTTCGCCCAGGTGACGTCGGTGACGCCGGCCGTGCTGCGGATGGCCTCGGTATGGCTCGTCGGCATGCTGAAGATCATCGACGTCGAGCGGATGGTGACGAGTCGCTGCGCGGAGCTCGCGGCCGAGACGGCGTCGAAGCCGTCGAGCACGGAACGCAGCGCGGCGAAGAGAAAGACGGCGAGCGCGACGCTGATCATCGTCAGCGCCGTGCGGCGCTTGCTGCGGCGCGCGCTCTTGAGAATCAGGCCCACGAATT
>Ga0207675_100002194_pt1 | contig 19394 bp, 22 predicted proteins | sample KBSSwiS42_FD_184305 | JGI IMG/M metagenome (GOLD analysis project Ga0207675, IMG submission 184305) | Switchgrass rhizosphere microbial communities from Kellogg Biological Station, Michigan, USA - KBS Switchgrass S4-2 (SPAdes) (version 2) | ecosystem: Host-associated > Plants > Roots >...
GCCCTCCGCTCCCAAGCTCGATCGGGTGCCCGAGCTCCTCCGGCGGGATCGCCTCGAGCGCGCGGGCGGCGCGCTCCGACGCGGCGGCGAACCCCGCGTCGTGCTCGGCGTCGAGATCGGGTGCGACCTGGTGCGGTTTTGCGGTTCGGGGCATGTGGGGGCGGGAGCCCGACGTTCAGCGCATCATCCCGGCCAGCTGTCGATCAACCTACGCGGCTCGCCTCGCCGACGGGAACGCGCACCGGCTCGGCGGGCGCCGCGCCGATCGCGGGCGTGCGCTCCGAGAGCAGGCGCGTGACGAACCGCTGCCCCTCGGAGACCCGCTCCACCTCGATCGCGATCGCATCGACCGCCTGCTCGATCCTTTCCAGTCGGTCCGTCTGATCCGGAGCGGCGGGCGGCACGGTCCATTTCCTCGAGCCACGTTTCCAGAACAGCCGCGAGATCGAGAGCGCGCAGTGGATGCTGATCTTCCCGGCCGCGTTCCTCGCGACGACGCTGTTCTGCTTCAACTTCCTCGGTGACGGCATGCGCGACGCGCTCGACCCCAAGGACCGTTGACCGATGGCGCTGCTCGAAGTCGACAACTTGAACGTCCGCTTCGCGACGCCCGACGGCGACGTCCACGCCGTCAAGGACTTGAGCTTCTCGCTCGAGCAGGGGGAGACGCTCGGAATCGTCGGCGAATCGGGCTCCGGTAAGAGCCAGACGGTCATGAGCATCATCGGCCTGCTCGCCGCGAACGGCCGCGCGACGGGCGCGGCGCGCTTTGCGGGCCGCGACTTGCTCGCGATGCCGCCGCAGGAGCTGCGCACGGTCCGCGGCCGCAAGATCGCGATGATCTTCCAGGATCCGATGACGTCGCTGAATCCGTATCTCTCGATCGAGAAGCAAATGGTCGCGGCGATTCGCGCGCACGAGCGCGTGTCGTTCAAAGCGGCGCGCGCTCGGTGCCTCGACATGCTGAACGCCGTCGCGATTCCCGAGCCCGACTTGCGCTTGAGGCGCTATCCGCACGAGCTCTCGGGAGGGATGCGTCAGCGAGTCATGATCGCGACGAGCCTCTTGCTCGAGCCCGAGGTGCTCGTCGCCGACGAGCCGACCACCGCCCTCGACGTCACCGTGCAAGCTCAAATCCTCGAGCTCTTGAAGGACCTCAAGCCGCGGTTCAATACCGCGATCGTCCTCATCACGCACGATCTCGGCGTCGTCGCAGGACTCGCGGACCGCGTGCTCGTCATGCACGGCGGCGAGCTCAAAGAACACGGCGACGTTCGCGACGTCTTCTATCGGCCGCGGCACGAGTACACGCGCATGCTGCTGAAAGCCGTGCCGCGGCTCGACAGCGCGCCGCCCGCGGCGCCGCTGCCCGCGCAATCGAACCCGCCGCTCATCGACGTCGAGGCCGTTCGCGTGCACTTCCCGGTGCTCGGGCGCGGTTGGCTCGGCAAGCGCGAGGTGTTGCGTGCCGTCGACGGCGTCAGTCTCACGCTCGCGCCCGGCGAGACGCTCGGCGTCGTCGGCGAGTCGGGCAGCGGCAAGTCGACGCTCGCGCGCGCGATCTTGAGGCTCGTGCCGGCGACAGCCGGTTCCGTCGCCGTGCTCGGCCGCGACCTCGCGGCGCTTTCGCCGGTCGAGCTGCGCGCGATCAAGCGCAACCTCCAGGTCGTGTTCCAGGATCCGCTCGCGGCGCTGAACCCGCGCATGACCGTCGGCGACATCGTCAGCGAGCCGTTGTGGACGCATCGGCCCGAGCTCGACGCGCCGGCGGTGAGGGCCGAGGTCGTCGAGGTGCTGCGGCGCGTGGGGCTGACGGGCCGCGAGCTGAATCGCTACCCGCACGAGTTCTCGGGCGGGCAATGTCAGCGCATCGGCATCGCGCGCGCTCTGGTGCTCAAGCCGAAGATCATCATCTGCGACGAGCCCGTCAGCGCTCTCGACGTGTCGATCCAGCGCGAGATCGTGCAGCTCTTGCTCGAGCTGCGGCGCGAATTCGGGCTCGCGCTCGTCTTCATTGCGCACGACCTCGCCGTGGTGCGGCAGCTCTCGCACCGCGTCATGGTCATGTATCTCGGCCACACGATGGAAGTCGCGGGCCGCGACGATCTCTACGCACGCCCGCGTCATCCGTACACGCAAGCGCTCATGAGCGCCGTGCCGCTGCCGGATCCCGATGCCGAGCGCGCCCGCGCTCGTGCCGTGCTGCGCGGCGAGCTGCCTTCGCCGATCCGGCCGCCGAGCGGGTGCCGGTTCCGGACGCGCTGCCCGTACGCCGCTCCGCGCTGCGCGGCCGAGGTGCCGGCCTTGCGGCCGTTCGCGAACGCGCTCGTCGCCTGCCACTTCGCCGAGGAGATCCCCGCGCTTGGAGCGAAGCCGTGAGCCCCCTTCGGAAAACCGAAGGGCCCATGCCATCGCGACGGCCTTTTGGCTAAGATGCGCGCCTTCGAGAAGGGAATCTCCTGGGAGCCCCCGCCCGTGCGTCGTTCGTTTACCGCTGCTGTCGCCGTCCTGACTTGCGCCTATGGCGCATCCGCCTTCGCGCAGAGCAGCGCTCCGACCGCTCCGCCGCCACCGCTGATGCCGATCACGCTCGCCGGCGACGCCGCGCGTGGCAGCGTCATCGGCCAGACCTGCGTGGGTTGCCACGGCATTCCGGGCTACTACAACGCGCAGCCGGCGTATCACGTGCCGAAGCTCGGCGGCCAGAACGCCGACTACGTCGAGGTCGCGCTGCAAGGGTATCGGCGCGGCACGCGCGGCCACGAGACGATGCATGCGCAAGCGTCGTCGCTGTCGGATCAGGACATCGCCGACGTCGCGGCGTACTTCGCGAGCTTCGAGGGCGAGGCCGAGTCGGCGCGCACGCGCGCGTCGCAAGCGAAGATCGAGGCCGGGCGCGCGAAGTCCGCCACCTGCGCGTCGTGTCACGGCGAGGACGGCGTGGCCAAGGCGCCGCAGTGGCCGAACCTCGCGGGCCAGCACGAGAACTACCTTCAAGTCGCGCTCGAGCGGTACAAGAGCGGTGAGCGCGTGGACCTCGTCATGAACCCACTGATCGCGGCGCTCGACGAGCAAAGCATCGAAGAGCTCGCGGCCTTCTTCGCCGCGCAGCCGCACCTCCACAATACGAAGCCGGCTGACTGGAAGCCGGCCGACTGATAGGCGCTGCACGAGGGCATACTCCGCGGTATGCCGGCCGCCGACCCATCGATCTCCAGCGCGGAGCTTCGCCGCCGCCTCGAGGCGGTCGGCTTCGACGTCACGGCCGAGCAGGGCGACGCGCTCGCCAAGTTCGTCGAGCTGCTGCTGCGCTGGAACGCGGTCTACAACCTGACGGGCGTGCGCGGCGCTGACGAGGTCGTCGACCGGCACTTGGTCGAGAGCTTCGCGCTGCGCGCGCTGCTGAAAGGCTTGGGCATAGCCGACGTCGGCAGCGGCGGCGGCCTGCCCGGCGTGCCGCTCGCGATCGTCGAGCCCGAGCGACGTTTCACGCTGATCGAGAGCCGCGCGAAACGTGTGCGTTTTCTGCGTCACGTTGTCGGCGAGCTCAAGCTCGCGAACACTAGCGTCGCGCACTCCCGTGCCGAGGACTTACAGGTGGAGCGCCCGTTTGATACCGTGCTGGCCCGTGCCGTGGCGCCGCCGGCCGAGCTGCTCGGCCTGTGCCGGCATCTCACGGCCCCGGGCAGCATCCTGCTGCTGCTGACGGCGGGTCACGTGCGGGACGCGTTTCGCGGGCTCGCGGCCGATTTCGTCATGCGGCCGGTGCAGAAGGACGGTCCTCAGTTGCGGAGCTCGATCGTGGTGTTGGAGCGGATCGAGGCCTAGCGCCGCGAGCGCGGCGGAGTGAGCGCATGGGCAGCGTGATTTGCGTGGCGAATCAGAAGGGCGGCGTCGGCAAGACGACGACCTGCGTCAATCTCGCGGCGTCGCTGGCCGCGACGCAGCGGCGCGTGCTGCTCGTCGACCTCGATCCGCAGTCGAACGCCACGATGGGCTGCGGCATCGACAAGAACGCGCTCGAGTACACCATCTGTGACGTGCTGCTCGACGACATGGCCGCCGCCGACGTGCTCCAGCCGGCGCCCGAAGGCGGGTTCACCGTGCTGCCGAGCAATCACGAGCTGACCTCGGCCGAAGTCGAGCTCGTGACGAAGCCCGACCGCGAATTTCGCCTGCGCAAGGCGCTGGCACCGCTGCTCGCGCGCTACGACTACATCCTCATCGACTGCCCGCCGGCGCTGAACATGTTGACGGTCAACGCGCTGACGGCCGCGGATTTCGTGCTGATCCCGATGCAGTGCGAGTACTTCGCGCTCGAGGGGTTGAGCGCGCTCGTCGGCACGATCGACCGTATTCGCGGCACGTCGAATCCGAAGCTCGAGATCCACGGCATCCTGCGCACGATGTTCGACCCGCGTAACAACCTCGCGAACGAGGTTTCGGCGCAGCTCTCGTCGCACTTCGGCGATCGCGTCTACAACACGGTGATCCCGCGCAACGTGCGGCTCGCCGAGGCGCCGAGCTTCGGCCGGCCCGCGCTCGTCCACGACAAGTACTCCCGCGGCGCGCTCGCGTACCTGGCGCTGGCCGGCGAGGTCAATCGCCGCTCGGGCGCCGGGCTCCCGGCGCAGCCGGGGCTCACGAGGGTCGAGGGCGTCTAGCCGAGCGGGCCGGTTGGCTTTGGTTCGCTGTTACAATCCGGCGAAATCGTTTATCCCGTGGCGCCGCCCATGATCAAACGTAGAAGTCTCGGCCGCGGCCTCGACGCTCTGTTGAGCAGCGCGCGACCCGCGCCGCCGCCGCCGGCGGCGGAACCCGTGCCCACGGGCGCACCGACGGGCGCGGGCCTTCGCGAAGTGCCCATCGAGCTGCTCCGCCGCGGCAAGTATCAGCCGCGCGTCGACATGCGCGAGGACTCCCTCACCGAGCTCGCCGAGTCGATCAAGGCCCAGGGCGTCGTGCAGCCGATTGTCGTGCGGCCGGTGCCGAACCCCTCGGGCGGCGAGGCCGAGTACGAGATCGTCGCCGGCGAGCGCCGCTGGCGGGCCGCGCAGATGGCCGGGCTCGCGACGATTCCGGCCGTCGTCCGCGAGATCCCCGACGAGTCCGCGGTCGCCGTCGCGCTGATCGAGAACATCCAGCGCGAGAACCTGAACCCGCTCGAGGAGGCGCGCTCGCTGCACCGGCTCATCGAGGAGTTCGGGCTCACGCACGCCGACGCCGCGGACGCCGTCGGCCGGTCGCGCGCGACCGTCACGAACTTACTGAGGCTGCTCGAGCTGCCGCGGCCCGTCCGCGAGATGGTCGAACGCCGCGAGCTCGACATGGGCCACGCCCGCGCGCTGCTCGGCCTCGAGTCGACGGAGCTCACGGTTCAGATCGCCGAGCAGGCACGCAAGAGCCAGTGGAGCGTGCGCGCGACCGAGGAGGCCGTCCGCAGGCATACGGCGCCGCCCGCCGGGGCGAAAGCCGGCAAGTCGGCCCCGCGCGGGGCCACGGATCCCAACGTGCGCCGGCTCGAGACGGACCTGTCCGAGAAGCTCGGCGCCGCCGTCGCAATCGAGCATGGGGCCAAGGGCGGCCGGGTCGTCATCCGCTACAACGGGCTCGACGAGCTCGAGGGCATCCTGGCCCACATCAAATGACGATAAGTCAGATCCTTAGAGCCGCACGGCCGTTGAACCGCGAGGGGTCCCCCGCTTAGAATGCCCGCGGCCGAAAAGGGGCTACGCGTTGTCGTGGCCGCTTGTCGAGCCCTCCAGACCATCCCCGGCGTCGCAAGAGGCCCGCTGTGATTGACGTGAAGCACGTCGTGCCAGTGACGTTGCTCGTACAGGTATGTGTGAGCCTCGTAATGGCGGCCGTGTTCTGGGGTTGGATGGGCGGAGTCGGCGCGGTGTCGGCGTTGCTCGGTGGCGTAGCGGTAGTCATCCCGAACGCATTTCTCGCCGCGCGGTTGCTGCGGCCGACGCGCGACGAGAGCTTAACGGCGATCATGCGCTCGGCGTGGATCGGCGAGATCGGCAAGCTGCTGCTGACGGTGCTGTTGTTCGCGGCGATCTTCGGGGCCGTGCGGCCCCTCGAGCCGGTGGCGTTTTTCAGCGGCTTCATCGCCGCGCAGATGGTGATTTTCGGCGCACTGCTCGTCGGCGGCGCGCAGCGTACAGAAGCGATAACAAAGAGTTGAGCGCGTAATGGCCGAAACGCACGGCGAATCATCCAGCGAATACATCCAGCACCATCTGACCAACTTGACGTTGTGTAAGAAGGATGGCGACTGGGTCTGGAACGACTGCAAAGGCAACTTCTACGCCTTGAACGTCGATTCGATGGGCATCTCCGTCGTCCTCGGCCTCGTGTTCTGCACGCTGTTCTACCGCGTCGCGAAAAAGGCGACGACGGGACGGCCGGGACGGCTGCAAGCCGGCCTCGAATGGGTCGTCGATTTCGTCAACGGCTCGGTCCGCGGCATGTACCACGGCAAGAGCAAGCTGATCGCGCCGCTCGCGCTGACGATCCTCGCGTGGATCTTCCTGATGAACGTGCTGGATCTGATTCCGGTGGACTGGCTGCCGCTCGCGACCGGCGCAGCGGGCGTGCCGTACTTCAAGGCGGTGCCGACGACCGACGTCAACGTGACGTTCGGCATGTCCATCTCGGTATTCCTGCTGACGCTCTTCTACTCGTTCAAGATGAAGGGCCCGCTCGGTTTCGCGAAAGAGTTCCTGATGCATCCGATCACGCCGCCGACGAAAGGCATCGGCCTCATCGTCGCGCCCGTGGTCATGGCGCTGAATCTCGTGCTCGAGTTGCCCGGCTTCCTCGCGCGGCCGCTGTCGCTCAGCTTGCGGCTCTGGGGCAACATGTACGCGGGCGAGCTGATCTTCATTCTGATCGCTCTGCTCGGCCTCTATCAGCTGCCGCTGCACTTCATGTGGGCGGTCTTCCACATCCTTGTGATCGCGCTGCAGGCCTACATCTTCATGATGCTCACGATCGTGTACTTGAGCCAGGCCAACGACACGGGCGAAGCGCACTGAGTTTTTTTCGAACGATAAGCTTTTGGACTGGAGACATTGATGGAAACTATGGTTGGTTTGACGATTCTCGGCGTGTCGATCCTCATGGGTCTCGGCGCGCTCGGTGTCGGCATCGGCATGGGACTTCTCGGCGGCCGCTGGCTCGAGGGCTCGGCGCGACAGCCGGAGCTCGCGAACATGCTGCGCACGCAGATGTTCCTCGTGGTCGCGTTGCTCGACGCCATCGCGATCATCGGCGTCGGCATCGCGCTGTACGTGTTATTCACGATCGCAGTGCCGTTGGTCGGCCAGCTCAGCGGCGGCTAGCACAGCCCCGTCGGCACAGCCGACGGGAGCAAAGCGCACACGGAGAATCCGCGTGGATATCAATCTGACTCTGATCGGCCAATCGATCGCGATGATCGTGTTCGTTTGGTTCTGCATGAAGTTCGTCTGGCCGTTGCTTCTCGGCACGATCGAGCAGCGCCAAACCGAAATCGCCGAGGGTCTTGCCGCTGCCGAGAAGGGCCAAAGCTCGCTCGCGACGGCGAAAGTCGAGGTCGACAAGATCGTCGCGGCGGCCCGCGACCAGGCTCGCGGCATCATCGACCAGGCGAACACACGCGCCGCAGGCATCGTCGAGCAAGGCAAGGCCGACGGCGAGGCTGCGCGCAAAGCGCAAGTCGAGGCCGGCCGCGCCGAGATCGGCGTCGAGATCAATCGCGCGCGCGAGGAGCTGCGCGGCCAGGTCGCGAAGATCGCCGTCGCCGGCGCCGAGAAGGTGCTCGGCCGCGAGATCGACGCGAACGCGCACCGCGATCTGCTCGGCAAGCTCGCGGCAGAGCTCTAACGATGGCCGACACGAGCACCGTCGCCCGGCCCTACGCGAAAGCGTTGTTCGATCTCGCGAGCGGCGAACGCAAGCTGCAAGCGTGGTCCGACGCGCTCGGCGCGGCGGCCGCGGTCGTCGCCGATGCGAACGTCAAACGCGCGCTCGCGAATCCGGGGTTCGACGACGGAGCGCGTGCGACGCTCGTCGGCTCGGTTGCCGGTGCCGTCAAAGGCGGCGAGCTGCTGACGAGCGGCGCCGGCAAGAATCTCCTGCGGCTGCTCGCCGAGAACGACAGGCTGACGGCGTTGCCCGAGATCGCAGCGCAATTCGACGCGCTCAAGGCCGACGCCGAGAACAAGGTCAACGTCACCGTGACGGCGGCGACTGCCGTCGACAAGGCTTTGGCGGAACAAATCAAGAAGGCGCTCGAGGTGAAGCTCGGGCGCACGGTCGAGCTCGCGCTCGCCGTGGATCCGTCGCTGATCGGCGGCGCGATCATTCAAGCGGACGACATGGTCATCGACGGCTCGGTGCGCACGCGCTTGCAGCGGCTCACCGAAAAGCTCGTCGGCTGAATACTGAGGACGAAACATGGCTATCAAAGCTTCCGAGATTAGCGAGCTGATTCGGCAACGCATTCAGAACTTCGAATCGAAGGCTGAAGCGCGCGACGTCGGCACGGTCATCGCGTTGACGGACGGCATCTGCCGCATCCACGGGCTGAACGACGTGCAATACGGCGAGATGATCGAGTTCCCGGGCAACACGTACGGCCTCGCGTTGAACTTGGAGCAAGGCTCCGTCGGCGCCGTCGTGCTCGGCGACTACAAGCACATCTCGGAAGGCGACAAGGTCAAGACGACGGGGCGCATTCTCGAGGTGCCCGTCGGCCCCGAGATGCTCGGCCGCGTCGTCAACTCGCTCGGTGCGCCGATCGACGGCAAAGGCCCGATCGCGACGAAGCTGTCGTCGCCGATCGAGAAAGTCGCGCCCGGCGTCATCGAACGGCAGTCGGTCAGTCAGCCCGTGCAGACGGGTTTGAAATCCATCGACTCGATGGTGCCGATCGGCCGCGGTCAACGCGAGCTCATCATCGGCGACCGGCAGACGGGAAAAACCGCCGTCGCGATCGACACGATCATCAATCAGATCGGCGGCGATCTGAAATGCATCTACGTCGCGATCGGCCAGAAGGCTTCGACGGTTTCGAACGTCGTCCGCAAGCTCGAAGAGACGGGCGCGATGGCGCACACGATCGTCGTCGCCGCCACGGCCGCCGAGAGCGCGGCCATGCAGTACATCGCCCCGTACGCGGGCTGCGCGATGGGCGAGTATTTCCGCGACAACGGCGAGGACGCACTCATTATCTATGACGACCTGACGAAGCAGGCCTGGGCGTACCGTCAGGTCTCGCTGCTGCTGCGCCGCCCGCCGGGCCGCGAGGCGTATCCCGGCGACGTGTTCTACCTGCACTCGCGCTTGCTCGAGCGCGCGGCGCGCGTCAACGCCGCCTACGTGGAAAAAATCACGAAGGGCCGCGTCAAGGGCAAGACCGGCTCGCTGACGGCGCTGCCCGTCATCGAGACGCAAGCCGGCGACGTGTCGGCATTCGTGCCGACGAACGTCATCTCGATCACGGACGGCCAGATCTATCTCGAGACCGACCTGTTCAACGCCGGCATCCGGCCCGCGATCAACGCCGGCCTCTCGGTGTCGCGCGTCGGCGGCTCGGCGCAGACGAAGATCATCCGCAAGCTCGGCGGCGGCGTGCGCTTGGCGCTCGCCCAGTACCGCGAGCTCGCCGCGTTCGCGCAGTTCGCGTCGGACTTGGACGCCGCGACGCGCAAGCAGCTCGAGCGCGGCCGCCGCGTTACCGAGCTCATGAAGCAGAAGCAGTACCAGCCCCTCTCGGTCGCCGAGATGGCGCTGACGCTCTACGCCGTCAACGAGGGCTTCATCGACGACGTGCCCGTCAACAAGGTCGTCGACTTCGAGGCGGGGCTGCACGCGTTCGCGCGCTCGAACTCGAAAGCCGTCCTCGACGCGATCAACGCGAAGCCCGAATACAGCGACGCCAACGTCGCCGAGCTCAAAAAGATCATCGAAGCCTTCAAAAAAACCGGCACCTATTAAGGAGAGGTGCCGGTGTTACGGTTCGGTTGAACCGAAACCGTAACACCGGCACCAAACAGAGATGGCCAGCGGTAAAGAAATTCGGACGAAGATCGCGAGCGTGAAGAGCACGCAGAAGATCACGAAGGCGATGGAGATGGTCGCCGCGTCGAAGCTTCGCCGCACGCAGCAGCGCATGGCGGCTTCGCGGCCGTATGCCGAGAAGATCAAGACCGTGATCGGCCACCTCTCGCAAGCCAATCCCGACTATCGCCATCCGTACCTGCAGCAGCGCGAGGTCAAACGCGTCGGCTACATCGTCATCAGCACCGATCGCGGCCTAGCCGGCGGCGTCAACGTCAACACGTTTCGCGAGATGCTCAAGGAGCTGCGCGAGTGTCAGGCGAAAGGCGTCGAAGCCGACCTCTGCCTCGTCGGCGCCAAGGGCATCGCGTACTTCCGCCGCTTGAAGGTCAACGTCGTCGCCGCCACGAGCCATCTCGGCGAAGTGCCGAAGGTGCAGGACCTGGTCGGCTCGATCACGGCGATGACCGACGCGTATCGAGCGGGGAAGATCGACCGCTTGTACCTCGTGCACAGCGTGTTCGTGAACACGATGAGCCAGGTGCCGACGGTCTCGCAGATCCTGCCCGTCGAACCCGTCGACAAGGACGCGCTGCAAGCGCATTGGGATTACATCTACGAGCCCGACGCGGTGTCGCTGCTCGACGGCGTGCTCAATCGCTACATCGAGTCGCAGGTCTACCGCGGCGCCGTCGAGAACGTCGCCTGCGAGATGGCGTCGAAGATGGTCGCGATGAAAGCCGCGACCGACAACGCAGGGAAATTCATCGAGAACCTGCAGCTCCAGTACAACAAAGCCCGCCAGGCGGCGATCACGCGCGAGATCGCGGAGATCGTCGGCGGCGCTGCAGCCGTTTAATTTAGAGAGAAGCAACCATGAGCACCGGCACAGTCGTTCAAGTCATCGGCGCCGTCGTCGACGTCGAGTTTCCGCGCGACGCGATCCCGAAGGTCTACGACGCCCTGAAGCTGCAGGACCGCAACCTCACGCTCGAGGTGCAGCAGCAGCTCGGCGACGGAGTCGTGCGCACGATCGCGATGGGCATCTCCGAAGGCTTGCGCCGCGGCTTGATCGTGTCGAACACCGGCAAGGCCATCTCGGTGCCCGTCGGCCCGAAGACGCTCGGCCGCATCATGAACGTGCTCGGCGACCCGATCGACGACGCGGGCCCGATCGGCGCGGAGGACACGTGGCCGATCCACCGCGACCCGCCGACGTACGAGGAGCAGTCGGGCTCCACCGAGCTGCTCGAGACGGGCATCAAGGTCATCGACCTGATCATGCCGATCGCGAAGGGCGGTAAGGTCGGCCTCTTCGGCGGCGCCGGCGTCGGCAAGACCGTCACCTTGCTCGAGCTCATCAACAACATCGCGAAGGCGCACGGCGGCACGTCCGTGTTCGCCGGCGTCGGTGAGCGCACGCGCGAGGGCAACGACTTCTACCACGACATGAAAGAAGCGGGCGTGCTCAACAAGGTCGCGCTCGTGTTCGGCCAGATGAACGAGCCGCCCGGCAACCGTCTGCGCGTCGCGCTGACGGGCCTCACGATGGCCGAGTACTTCCGCGACGAGGGTAAGGACGTGCTGATGTTCATCGACAACATCTACCGTTACACGCTCGCGGGCACGGAGGTGTCGGCGCTGCTCGGCCGCATGCCGAGCGCGGTCGGTTACCAGCCGACGCTCGCCGAGGAGATGGGTGTGCTGCAAGAGCGCATCACGTCGACGAAGACCGGCTCGATCACGTCGTTCCAGGCCATCTACGTTCCGGCCGACGACTTGACGGACCCGTCGCCGGCGACGACGTTCGCCCACTTGGACGCGACGCTCGTGCTCTCGCGCAAGATCGCGGAGCTCGGCATCTATCCCGCCGTCGATCCCCTCGACTCGACGAGCCGCTTGCTCGATCCGAACGTCGTCGGCCAGGAGCACTACGACACGGCGCGCGCGACGCAGTCCGTGCTGCAGCGCTTCAAGGAGCTGCAAGACATCATCGCGATTCTCGGTATGGACGAGCTCTCGGAAGACGACAAGCTCATCGTGCAGCGCGCGCGCAAGATCCGGAATTTCCTGTCGCAGCCGTTCTCGGTCGCGCAGGCGTTCACGGGCCAGGAGGGCAAATACGTGGCGCTCAAGGAGACGATCCGGAGCTTCAAGGCGATCGTCAGCGGCGAGTACGATCACTTGCCCGAGCAGGCGTTCTACATGGTCGGCGGCATCGAAGAAGCCGTCGAGAAAGCGAAGAAGGTCCAGTAAGAGCCGAGGCGCACCGTGTCCATTCACGTCAACATCGTCAGCGCCGAAGGCGCGATCTTCGAGGGCGACGCCGACATGGTGTTCGCCCCCGCCAAGGCCGGCGAGGTCGGCATCGCGCCGCGCCACGCGCCGCTGATCACGACGCTGAAGCCGGGCTCCGTGCGCGTGCAGAGCGGCGACAGCGAGAAGCTGTTCTACGTCACGGGCGGCATTCTCGAGGTGCAGCCGCACTTGATCACCGTGCTCGCCGACAGCGCGCTGCACGCCGAGCAGCTCGACGAAGCCGAAGCGCTCGCCGCGCGCGAGCGCGCGCGCGAAATGCTGCAGGGCAGGGCCGAAGGCATCGATCTCGCGGCCGCGCAGGCCGCGCTCGTCGAGGCCGAGGCGCGCTACCGCGCCGCGCAGCAGTTGAAGGGCAAGCGCAACTAACACGTTTCGCTCCGCAGGTCGCCGATGATTCCGCGCAATCACATCGGCACCGCGCTGATCCCCGGCACCAACGTCGAGTTGCGTCTCTACCAATCGGGCGATCTGTTCTCGATCAAGATTCCCGGCCGCGGCGATCTCATGAACAGCCGCATGCACGGCTCCGAAAAAGCGCTGGCGGAGCTCGCGTGCGCAAGGATCGTTCGCGTCAAGAAGCCGCGCCTGCTGATCGGCGGCCTCGGAATGGGGTTCACCTTGGCCGCGGCTCTCAAGGCGGTCGGCCCCGATGCCGAGGTCGTCGTGGCGGAGCTCGTGCCGGAAGTCGTCGATTGGAACCGGACGCTGATCGGTGCATGTTCCGGCCATCCGCTCGAGGATCCGCGCAGCAGCGTCTACGTTGGCGACGTGGCGGATCTGATTCGGCGGAGCGGCGGCGGATTCGACGCCGTTCTGATGGACGTCGACAACGGGCCCGAAGCGCTCGTCCGCGTGCAGAACGATTGGCTGTACTCCGGCGACGGGCTACGAGCCACGCGTGCCGCGCTGCGCCCGCGCGGCGTGCTCGCGGTGTGGTCGGCCAGCCCGGATCGCGCGTTCGGCAAGCGGCTGCAGCACGCCGGCTTCGACGTAAACGAGCATGTCGTGCGACCGCATCGCGCGGGCAAGGGGCCGCGGCACACGATTTGGATCGCGGCCGAATCGTAGAGCGAGAAAGCCGGGGTATCATCGGCGTGCGTTCGATGGAGAGCTCGAGGTGGTCACGGAACGACGATTGCTCGCTTGCGCGGCGGTGCTGCTGATCGGAATTTCGCCGGCGCACGGGCAAACGCGCGCGGATTGCGAGCGCGCGTACACGCCGCAGCGCGCGCAGGAAGGCAAGGACGTCATCTGGGAGCCGATCGAAGACTCGATGATCGGCCGCATGCTCGAGATGGCCAAAGTCACGGCGGCCGACAAGGTCTATGACTTGGGCTCGGGCGACGGCAAGATCGTCATCGCCGCGGCCAAGCAATTCGGCGCGACGGGCGTCGGCATCGAATATGACGCGCGGCTCGTCGCACATTCGCGCTGCCTCGCGGCGGCCGAAGGCGTTGCCGACCGCGCCACGTTCATTCAGGCCGACATCTTCGACAGCGATTTCAGCGACGCGACCGTCGTGACGCTGTATCTGACGCCGCGCGTGCTGCTTCGGTTGCTACCCACGTTGCGCAAGATGAAGCCCGGCACGCGCGTCGCGTCGTACTCGTTCATGATCGGCGATTGGGAGCCGGACGCCGCGATCGACTCGTTCGGCGACGGCTCCGCGTACCTCTACCTCGTGCCCGGCAACGCGGCCGGCGCGTGGACGTTCCGCAAGACGAACGGCACCGAGTCCTTCGACGCGGAGCTCGAGCAGACGTATCAGAAGATTGCCGGCGTCGCGGACGGCTCGCCCGTCGTCGGCAGCCTGCGCGGCGACGAGCTCACGTTCGGCTTCTTGCAGGGCGCCGAGAAGGTCCGCGTCGACGGCGTCGTCGAAGGCGACCGCATCGTCGCGACCGTCAGTCGCGGCGCGGCCTCCGCGAGGTACGTCGCCACCCGCCGCTGACGGCCCACCGCCTCCGAGCGAGCGCGCCATATTGGCCCATGGGCCACCGGAGACGCGCGAGCGGCCGTGCTACGTTCGCGAGACTTTCGGCGTGCGCGGCGACTGCGAATGCATCGAGCCCCTCTTCCCGCCTTCGGCGCGACAGCCGCCGCCGTGCTGCTCGCGGCCTGGCCGTTCGCGGGCGCGCTCGCGCAAGACCTCGAGCCGCGCCTCTACACGAACGTGCCGCTCGGCATCAACTTCCTCGGCGCGGGGTACGGCTACTCCGAAGGCAACGTGCTGTTCGACCCCTCCATCGCGCTCGAGAACGCGGCGATCGAGATCGACGGGCCCGTGCTCGGCTACGGCCGCTCCATCCGGCTCGGGCCGTTCTCCGGCAAGGTTGATGGCGCGATCGCGCGCGTCTGTCTCGACGGTGCCGCCGATTACCAAGGCGAGCGCGTGACGCGCAACGTCTGCGGCTGGACCGACGCGCGCGCCCGCGTCACGGTGAACTTCCTCGGCGCGCCGCCGCTCGCGCGGCAACAGTTCGCGAGCTATCGGCAGGATTGGGTATTCGGCGCGAGCTTGCAGCTGGGGCTGCCCGTCGGCGACTACGATCCCGCGCGCCTCGTGAACATCGGCACGAATCGCGTCTCGTCGAAGCTCGAGGTCGGCGTTTCGAAGAATCTCACGCACTGGTTGCTCGAGGTCTCGCTCGCCGACACGTTTTACGAAGACAACACGAACTTCTTCGGCGGACGTATCCGGGGCCAGGAGTCGATCGCGTCGCTGCAGGGACACGCCGTCTACAGGTTTGCGTCGGGCGTTTGGCTCGCCGCCGACGCGACGCAGTACCACGGCGGCCGCACCTCGAGCGGAGGCGTTCTCAATCAGGACTTACAGTCGAACACGCGTCTCGGAGTCACGGCGTCGCTGCCGATCAACGCGAAGCAGTCCGTGAAGCTCGCCGCGAGCACGGGCGTATCGACGCGCACGGGCACGGACTTCGACACTCTCGTCGCGGTCTGGCAGTACGCGTGGGGCGGGCGCTGAGCGGCGGCGCTCAGCGGCGGTCGAACTTGTGCACGCGGCCGAAGGTGCTGAACTCCGAGACGAACACGTCGCCGTCGGCGTTCGTCGCGACGCCGTGCGCCGCGATCACGTAACCCAAGCGCCACTTGTCCGGCGGCACGCGATTCGTGCCGATGCCTTCGTCCAAGTTCGTGCCCAAGTGCGTCACGACTTTGCCGGCCTTGTCGAGAATCGTGACGCGGCCGTTCAGCTCGCCGACGACGACGTTGTCGCCGTCGATCGCGACCGCGGCCGGCAATAGCAACTGATCGTTGACGACGCCGAGGAGCTCGCCGTCGAGCGAGAGGTGCACGACGCGGTTGTTCAAGCGATCCGTCGCGATGATGCGCACGGGATCGAAGCGCGTGTCCATCGCGATTTTGTGCAGGATGTTGAAGCCGTACGGCGCGGCTTTGCCGCCGAAAGTGCCGAGGTACTTGCCCTTGGAGTCGAAGCGATGCACGTAGTCGCTCGAGTAGCCGTCGGTCACGTAGAGATCGCCGTTGGGTGCTACGTCCATGCCCGACAGCAGCACGCCGAGCTCCGTCGAGAAGCGGTTCGGCGTCCAGTACTCGCGCGGGATCGCGTCGCGCGAGATCTCGAGCACGATCTCGCCGCCGAGCGTCATCTTGACGAACTTCTGGCCGCGCAGGCTGACGCCGTAGAGGTGCTCGCCGTCGCCCGAGTCGCGAATCACGAAGCCGTGCAGATCCGCGGGCGCTTTCTCGAGGCTGCGAAGATAGCGGCCGTCGGGCGAGAAGACCTGCACGCCCATGCGCTCGGTCTCGACGCTCACGTAAACCTCGCCGGCGCGGCTCACGGCGATGTCGCCGTGCATCGGGCCGAGCGTCTCGCGCCCGGCCGGAACCTTCAGCCAGTCGACGGCTTCGTAGGTTTGCGCTTGGGCGGCGCCGCACAGAAAAACGCCGGCGAGTGCGGCGAGTCCTAATCTCGACATTCGCACTCCCGGCGTGGTGTTCACGCCCGCGGCACGCCGCGGTTCGTGGGCTTGGTTACTGCTGACCCGGCGGACGCGCCGCGCCGCCTTGCCCGCCGCCACCGCCCGGAGGACCGCCGCCGCCGCCACCGCCGCCCGGGGCGCCACCGCCGGGCCGGCCGACGCGCTCACCGCGCGGGCCGCCGCCGAAAGACGGATACGGCTTCGGGTTGATGAACAGCCGATCCATGAACAGGTCGATCGACTGCGCCATGACCTCGACGGCATCGAGCGCGCCGTTGTCGAACGCGTGCGCGGCGCCTTGGATGACCGTCAGGGCCGTCGGCACGTTGGCCGCTTTCAGCTTCGTGAAGAAGTCGATGCTCGACGAGACCGGCACCGTCGTGTCGGCTTCGCCATGAATGAAGATCGTCGGCGCGAAGTTGGGTCCGATGTACGACGTCGGTGATGCGGCCGCGATCGCTTCCGGTGTCGCGCCACCCTCGCCGAACAAGCCGCGCGCGATCTGCGCGCTCGCAAGCGGGTAGACGCCGATGCAGGCGTTGACCTTCGAGCTCACGCCCGGCGTGCCGACCGTGCCCTCGAATTCCGGCTTGTCGTTCGTGCCGGCCGCGAGCAACGCCAACATGCCGCCGGCCGAGTAACCGGCGACGACGATCTTGTCCGCGTCGACGCCGATCTTCGCGGCGTTCGCGCGCGTCCAGCGGATCGCGGCCTTCACGTCGTGAATCTGCGCCGGCCACAGGCTTTGCGTCTGCAAGCGATAGTTCGCAGAGACGCTCGTGTAGCCGCGGTTCCCGAGCGCTTTCGCGTCGTTGATGATGTAGCCCGCGTTCTTGTTGCCGGCGAAGAAGCCGCCGCCGAACAGATGAATGATCGCCATGCGCTTCGGCGTGACGCCCTCGGGCGGATGGTAGACGTCGAGCGTCATGTTCATGTCGCCGCCCTTGCCGAACACGATGTCCTTCTCGGCTCGCAGCTTGCCGATGTCCGGTGGCGCCGGCGGCCCCCCTGGCGGTTGAGCTTGCGCGATGATGGGTGCGAGAGCAGGCGCCAGGGCGAGCGCGCCCGACGCTTGGACAAAGTTACGTCGCGTGATCCGTGCCATTTGGTTTTCCCCCCGGGTTTGTTGGCGGCAACTGAGGAAAATATACCGGGTGTTCCCGCCGGGCGCAGTAGACATATCTGTAGTTAGCTCGTCAGTTAGCTCGTCGCCGGCAACCCGCCCGAAACGCGCCCGCGCGGGCCGCGGTTCCTTCGATGGCGCTCGCTGCCCGAGGCGTCCCACGCCGCCCGTGACACGTTCCGCACCGGTTCGGCCGGAGGCCGCGGTATCATTAGCGTCCAGCGGTCTTCGAGGTCCTCTGTTTGACGCCCGTTTCCGTAGTCATTCTCGCTGCCGGGCAAGGCAAGCGCATGCATTCGGCATTGCCGAAAGTGCTGCAGCCGCTCGCGGGCCGGCCGCTGCTCGCCCACGTCGTCGGCACGGCGCGTGCGATCCGGCCCGCGGCGATCCACGTCGTCTACGGGCACGGCGGAGAAGCGGTTCGCGAGGCTTTCGCCGCGGACGCCGACTTGAAGTGGGCGCTGCAAGCCGAGCAGCTCGGCACCGGGCACGCCGTCATGCAGGCGATGCCCGCGATCCCCGATGACCATCGCGTTCTCGTGCTCTGCGGCGACGTGCCGCTGATCAGGCCGGAGACGCTCGAGCGGCTCGCTGGCGACAGCGCCCGCAGCAAGCTCGCGCTGCTGACCGCGCGCGTCGACGACGCGACCGGTTACGGCCGCGTGCTGCGCAACGGCCGCGGCGAAGTCACGCGCATCGTCGAGCACAACGACGCCACCGACGAAGAGCGCCGAGTCAACGAGATCAACACGGGCCTCATCGCGTTCGACGCGCGCGCGTTGCGCCGCTATCTCGGCGATCTCAAGAACGACAACGCGCAGCACGAGTATTACCTCACCGACGTCATCGGCATGGCCGTCGCCGATCGAGTCGAAGTCGACGGCATCGTCGCGGAGTCGGCGGCCGAGGTGCTCGGCATCAACGATCGCGCGCAGCTCGCGGCCGCCGAGCGCGCGCTGCAACGCAGGCAAGCCGCGGAGCTCATGGAGCGCGGCGTCACGCTCGTCGATCCCGAGCGGCTCGACGTGCGCGGCGAGGTCGTCGTCGGCCGCGACGTGTTCATCGACGTCGGCGTCGTGCTCGAAGGCAAGGTCGTGCTCGGCGACCGCGTGCGCCTCGAGGCGTACTGCGTCGTCCGCAACTGCACGCTCGGCGCCGACACCGTCGTCCATCCGTTTAGTCATTTTGAAAACTCGACGGCCGGCGACGACTGCGAGATCGGTCCGTTCTCGCGCTTGCGGCCCGGCGTCGTGCTCTCGGGCCACGTCAAGGTCGGCAACTTCGTCGAGATGAAGAACAGCCACATTGCGCCGCACAGCAAAGTGAACCATCTCACTTACGTCGGCGACGCGACCGTCGGCACTCAGGTCAACGTCGGCGCCGGCACGATCACCTGCAACTACGACGGCGCGAACAAGCACCGTACCGTGATCGGCGACAATGCGTTCATCGGCTCCGGCGTCATGCTAGTCGCGCCCGTCGAGGTTGGCGCCGGCGCGACGATCGGCGCGGGCTCCACGATCACGAAGGACACTCCGCCGGAAGAGTTGACGCTCGCGCGGTCGAAGCAGGTCACGATTCCGGGCTGGAAGCGGCCGCAGAAGAAACCCAAGTGAAGGCGTTCGCGAGCGAACGCAAAGTAAGGATCTAACCGTATGTGCGGCATCGTCGGCGCCATTGCAGAGCGCAACATCGTCCCCGTGCTCGTCGAAGGCTTGAAGCGGCTCGAGTACCGCGGCTACGACTCGGCCGGGATCGCCGTCGTGCAAGGCGACCAGAAGCTCGGCTTGTGCCGCACCGTCGGCAAGGTGTCGCAGCTCGAGAGCAAGCTCACGACGACGCCGATGGCGGGGCGGCTCGGCGTCGCGCACACGCGCTGGGCCACGCACGGCGGCGTCACCGAGGCGAACGCGCACCCGCATCTGTCGGGCGGCCGC
>Ga0207675_100002197_pt1 | contig 19381 bp, 21 predicted proteins | sample KBSSwiS42_FD_184305 | JGI IMG/M metagenome (GOLD analysis project Ga0207675, IMG submission 184305) | Switchgrass rhizosphere microbial communities from Kellogg Biological Station, Michigan, USA - KBS Switchgrass S4-2 (SPAdes) (version 2) | ecosystem: Host-associated > Plants > Roots >...
TTTCTGTGGTGGTGGTTGCTGGGGCCTCGGACGGGTCGTCCTCGTGCGTCTCCTGGGGGCCGTTGAGGGCCAGGAACGACGCGTAGACATCGAGCAGCGACTGCTTCTGGCGCTCGGTCAGCCGGGTGTCGCCGAGGACCGCGAGCTCGACCGAGCCCCCGACCCCGTCGACCGGGTTGACGATCCCGGCCCGGACGTAGAGCGACTCCGCGGAGATCCGCATCGCCTTGGCGATCTGCTGCAGCACCTCGGCCGAGGGCCTGCGCAGACCACGCTCGATCTGGCTCAGGTAGGGGTTGGAGATGCCGGTCTGTTCCGCGAGCTGTCGCAGCGACAATTGCGCCGCGCGGCGCTGACCGGCAATAAATTCACCGAGAGAGCCGATTTGGCCCGCGATCTTGTTGGTTGAGATTCTTACCACGCCACCCAGTCTGCTTGCAATTGCAAGCAAATGCAAGCTTACAGCTTGCGGCGTGCCTCGCTACGGAGGAAGACAGCACCTCCAACCGCTCGGGCGCGAGCAACAAGTTTGTGAGCGTCGGGTAGAGCGGGCGCCGCTGCTGTCTGGACGATCGAGCAGGCACGACGGGTACCAGCGCCGGGAGCGAGGTTCGTATAGGCCGTTGGCGTGCCTGCGAGGGAGGAAGACAGCAGCCTCCAGCGCCCGCTCGGGCGCGAGCAAACAAAATAGGGGCGCCGCTAGCTAGCGGCCCAAGATGACTGCCTGCGGCACCGACGCCGTGATCCGCGTCCCATCCGGCCTGCGATCGACGGTCTTGGACGGCAGGGGACCCTCGATGCACGGGCCCTGGTGAGCCAGTGGCACGCACAGCGGCCTGCCAGCGGTAACCGTGAAGTGCTCGCCACGAACCGACAGCTCGGCAATATCGCCTTCCACGACGGTAAAGGTGATCTCCTTGCTCGTGAGGTCGACCTTGACCCGGGTGCCGCGCAGGGTGACCTGGAATGTCAACCCTGGCCATGACGCAGGCAGGCGCGGATCGAAGGTGATCTCCCCATTGTTGTAGTCCCGCATACCGCCGAACCCGTAAGCCAGGATGTTCCACACGCCACCTGTCGAGGCCACGTGGACCCCGTCGCTGGTGTTGCCGTGCAGATCCGCGAGATCGACGAACAACGCGTTGTAGAAGTAGCGCAGTGCAAGATCGTGGTAGCCGACCTCCGCGGCGATGATCGATTGCACGATTCCGGAGAGCGTGGAATCACCGGTGGTAATGGGGTCGTAGTACTCGAAGTTGTCGCGCTTCTGCTCGTAGCTGAAATGATCACCTTGCAGAAACAGAGCGAGCACTACATCGGCCTGCTTCAGCACCTGGAACCGGTAGATCACTAACGGGTGGTAGTGAAGTAGCAATGGCCGTTTTTCCGGCGGGGTGTTCTTCAGATCCCAGACTTCTCGATCAAGGAAGTGGGCATCCTGCGGGTTGATGCCGGTGACCTTGTCGTACGGGATCGACATGGCCTCCGCACACTCGGCCCACTCGTCAATCTCCTCATCGGCAAGTTCTAGCCGGAGCGCCACCCGTTGGTACGCGCGCGGCAGCTCGCGCTTCAGCTGGCGGAGCAGCTCGGCAGCCTTGGCGAGGTTATAGCGAGCCATGACATTGGTAAAGAGGTTGTCGTTGACGACCGTGGTGTATTCGTCGGGCCCTGTCACGCCGTGGATGTGGAAGCTGCGGCGACCGGTGCCGTTTTCCCGCCAAAAGCCAAGGTCAGCCCACAGTCTCGCGGTCTCGACAAGAATGTCCACGCCCTCGCGGTTCATGAAATCTTGATCGCCGCTTGCCGCGACGTACTTGCACAAGGCGTACGCGATGTCGGCGTCGATGTGATACTGCGCCGTGCCGGCCGCGTAATAGGCCGATGCCTCCTCGCCGTTGACCGTACGCCATGGGAAGAGTGCACCGCTTTGGGCAAGCTCCTCCGCGCGGCGGCGCGCCGCACCAAGCATGTTGTAACGGAAACGCAGCTCGCTGCGCGCCATCTGCGGCGAGGTGTAGGTGAGGAACGGAACCACGAAGATCTCGGTATCCCAGAAGTAATGCCCGCTGTAGCCGGTGCCGGTCACACCCTTGGCGGGCACCCCCGACTGCTCGGCGCGCGCCGCAGCCTGGGCCACCTGAAAAAGATTCCAGCGAATCGCCTGCTGCAGAGCCGGCTGACCGTGCACAACAACGTCGGACCGCTCCCAGAACCTGTCCAGCCACTCCCGCTGAGCGGCAAATTCTGGTTCGACACCGTGCTCGTACACCCGATCAAGAGTCCGCCGGCAACGATCAACGAGCTCCCGGGACGGCACTCCCCGTGAGGTGTGGTACGCAACGACCTTGGTGACCTTGATCGGCTGGCCTGGCTTGGCCTGCACTCGATACACCATCTTGCCGGTGTCCTCGTCGGCGCTGGTGAAGATGCGATAGTCGTTGTCGGTGTAGATCTGATGATCGACTCCGACCGCCAGAGTCATCTTGGAATTGGCGCAGCGGTAGCCGAGGATGATCCGTTGATCTTGCCACCAGTGACTCTGCGGCTCGAGCACCCGGGCTTCGAAGGCAGCGCCCTTGCGCGGATCAGCCGCCGTGCCCATCGCGTGAGATCGTACGTGGTACTCATCGCGGCCGTCTTGTCGATTGAGTGTCTGCGAGGAGATCACCACCGGAGCCTCGGCATCAAGCATCGTGACCTCCATGGTCATGATCGCCAGGTGCCGCTGGGTGAACGAGACCATGCGCGTGGAGGACACCTTGACGCGCTTGCCACCCGGAGTCCGCCAGACGATGTCACGCCGCAGCAAGCCGTCACGAAAGTCCAGCGAGCGTTCGTACGATTCAAGATCAGCTACAGACAGCAGCATCGGTTCGTCGTCGACATAGAGCTTGATCGTTTTGTTGTCGGGTACGTTGACGATCGTTTGGCCCGTTCGTGCGAAGCCGAAGGCCTCCTCGGCATGCCGGATCGGCCACGTCTCGTGGAAGCCGTTGATGAAGGTTCCGTGGGTGTAGGTCTCCCGACCCTCCTCGACATTGCCCCGCATGCCCAGATAACCGTTCCCGACGGCAAACAACGATTCAGTTACGCCAAGATCATCCGCGTTGTAGTCGGCCTCGGTGAACTTCCACTCATCGATCGGGAAACGGTTGCGGTCCAGCGGATCGGCCGCGCTGATCGGATCGTCCGGACTACGCCGCGTCATGATGATGCCAACTCGCCAAGATCATCAACGACGACGTCTGCGCCCGACTCGGTCAGTCGCTGCGCTCCGACGCCGCGATCCACACCAACTACGAGTCCGAAGCCCCCGGCATGTCCGGCTTCGACACCAGAGAGCGCATCCTCGAACACCACAGCACGCTGCACCGGTACGCCGAGCTCTTCAGCAGCAGCGACGAAGGTATCCGGCGATGGCTTGCCACGAAGGCCCTTCTCGGCAGCGACATTGCCATCGACCACAACGTCGAACCGTGGCCCCAAATCCGCGGCTTCCAGCACCGCGGTCGCGTTGCGAGATGAGCTGACGACTGCAACCTTGGTGCCACGCTCAGCGAGATGATCAAGCAACTGGACTGATCCGGCGTACGGTTGAACACCTTTCTCGCGCAGCACAGCCGCGAAGAATTCGTTCTTGCGATTGCCTAGGCCGCAGACGGTTTCGAGATCGGGACTATCGCCGGGATCGCCCTCGGCCAACTGAATGCCGCGGGACGTGAGTAACGCCCGGACTCCGTCGTAGCGTGGCTTGCCGTCGATGTAGTCGAAGTAGTCGCTGTCGAGGTACGGCTGGTTAACGCCGCGCTTGGTCAAGAAGTCGGTGAAGAGCTGCCGCCAGGCTTGCATATGTACCTCGGCGGTCGGCGTCAGGACACCGTCAAGGTCGAACAAAGCGGCGTCATACTCGTGCCAATCCACACTGAGAAGATTAGGCCCGTCGCGGCTATTGCGATGTCACAACTCCGAAGTGCTGTTCGCCTACCGCAAAATGACGGCTGCAGCGCCGTCGGCGGGCGTACTGTCAGTTCGTGGTCAGCGCTTTCGAATCCGATCCTGTGATTGTCGAGGTTGTCCGGAACGGCTTTCTGGAAAGCGCTCATCGTGGACGCGTAGCGATCACCAACCCAGACGGGAGTCTGGCCTCCTCGGTAGGCGCGGAGTTCGCTCCGATGTACCCGCGCAGCGCCAACAAACCGCTACAAGCGGTGGGCATGCTGCGAGCTGGTCTTGATCTTGACGAGGAGTTGCTGGCATTGGTCTGTGCCTCGCACTCCGGCGAACGGTTTCAGCTCGATGGCGTACGCCGCATTCTGGCCATCTCGGAGCTTGACGAATCCGCGCTGCAGATGCCAGCCGATTGGCCGCTTGATCCGCAGGCCAGGGAAGAGGCGATCCGCAACGGTGAGGCCAAGTCGCCGCTTGCGATGAACTGCTCGGGCAAGCACGCCGGAATGATCAGAACCACGGTGCTGAACGGCGGCAACATTGCAAGCTACCGTGATCCCGATCACCCGACCCAGCTAGCGGTCGTACGGGCCATCGATGATCTTGCTCACGAGCAAGCAACCAATCTCGCGATCGACGGCTGCGGCGCCCCGCTGTACGCGATCTCGCTGTACGCCCTGGCTCGTGCTTTCGGGCACATCGCCAGCGCATCCGATGGCGCTGAGTTTCAGGTCGCGACGGCGATCCGGGACCATCCGGAATATGTCTCCGGCACTCGCCGTGACGAGCTAGAACTACACCGCGCAATCCCCGGCCTGATGGCAAAGGCCGGCGCGGAGTCGGTATATGCGGCCGGACTCCCAGATGGCCGCGGCATCGCGATCAAGATCAGCGACGGACACCCCCGCGCTCGCCCGGTGGTGATGGCCGGCGTACTGCAGCGTCTGGGATTTGATCATGAAACTCTGGATGATCATGCCAGTGCACCAGTCTTCGGCGCCGGCGAACGGGTGGGAGAAATCCGTCCATGCAAAGAGACCCTTTCCGCGCTCGGCGGCTAGTCAGTCCCTCTCCCAATCCCTCTTCGGGCTCGGTGCAGAGACGCACGTGCACGTCCGCTTCTGTCGCGATACACAGGTTGCAAAGTGTGTATCGGCGCAAGAAACGAACGTGCACGTGCGTTTCGGTCAGTGGGCGGGGCGTACGTGGAGGCCGATCTCGGGATCGACCAGCGGCTCCTGCGCGACAGAAATAGCACCGCCATCGGGGGCGGCAACGGTCAGCTGGGCCTCGACGGGTGTGCCGCGTTTGACCAGCCCCAAGGCGATGGGCCCGAGCTCGTAGTGCCGTGCCGAGCCGCCGACAAAACCGACCGCGCGGCCATCCAGCTCTAGCTCTGCGCCCGGAGTTGGCAGGGCATCGACGCTGCCGTCAAGATGCAGGCGTACGAGGCGGCGCGGCGGCCGGCCAAGGTTGTGGACCCGCGCAACGGTTTCCTGGCCCCGGTAGCAACCCTTGTCCAGATGGACCGCAGCACCGAGCAAGCCGATCTCGTTCGGGATAGTGCGGTGGTCGGTGTCAAGGCCGATCCTGGGCACGCCGGCGGCAATCCGGCGGGCTTCCAGGGCCCAAGTACCTGCTCGCGACCCGCGATCAGTGATCTCGTCGAGCCGATCGCGGGGCACGAAGAGCTCGCGTCCGCCCAGCGAATCGGGTCCAACCCGAACCAGATGATCGTGCGTGAGGTCTCCGGCGGACCACACGACGGCGTAATCCTTACTGCGGTCATTGACCTCGACTCGCATCAAGAAACGCATCTTGTCCAGCCAGCCGACCAATGCCGCTGCGGTGGCAGGTTCGGTGTGTGCCCAGAAGGTCGCTCCGTCATCGACGCCGTAGAGGACATGCTCTATGTGCCCGTGCGGCGACAACACCAACGTGGTGACACCGCGGCCGGGCTCGAGTCCCTCGAGATACTGCGTTGTCAAAGAGTGCAGCCAGCCGAGCCGGTCGGGCCCAGTCACTGTGATGACGCCGCGATGCGACAGATCGACCACGGCGTCTCCGGCCTCGAGCAGCCGCTGCTCGCGCATCGGGTCGCCATAATGCCAGGCCACACCGATATCCGGCCCTGACTGGGCTACTACCGCGCTCATGGTCGGTTCAGCACTCCCGTCGACGCATTTCTTCCCGTCTTGTCTTCCATCGTAGGAAGGCACGAGACGGTCGGCCCCGGAAATGCTGGTCCAGGCTGTCAGACGCGGCGCAGCCGGCCCCACATGTAGGTCTGCAAATGGTGCCCGTGTGCCGCCTTGTCGAAGGTCCACAACAGCTCCCCAGCAACATTGCCATACAGCCGCTGCCCAGCCGAATAGTCTTCCGCCGAAGCCGTACGCACCACGGCATCGGTTGCCAGCTCGATCTTGGACCCGGTGATCGATCCGTACCAGACCTCGGCATACCCAGCCGGCCTACACATCACGACCTCGAGTCCACTATCGGGCTGTGGCCGCCAGAATCCGGTCTCCATGTCAAGCGGCCGGATCGCCATCCCCTCGTCATCAACCTCGAAGAGCTGAGACAAGTAGTGCAGGTAGTTGCCGCCGTTGTGTGCGAAGTCGATCTGCTGCCCGAAGTCGAAGTCTGACGTGCCGGGATACGTTGCCTTGCCGCTGCCCTCCCATCGACCGACCAACCAGGCGATGGGCGCTAAGTTTGGATCCAGATCCTCTGGGGGCTCGAGCGACATCCTCAGCCGCCGAACCGGGCGTTCGTCGAGCGCCGCATGAGCATAATCAGCAAGATCAGCAGCAGCAGACCCAGCGCGGCAACACCAGCAATCAGCAGGGCAGCGAAGGTGAAGGACACCGACATGGCTGGGAGTCTAGTCGTCGGTGGCTTCGCCACTTGGGATCTCGATCAACCTGCGCTCCATGATCGTGCAGGCGGTGATGTAGGTCCGGCCACCAGCGACGGGCCAGCTATCGAGGGCGGCCCCAGCTTCGGTATAGCCAATGCGTTCATAGAGTGCTCTGGCCCTCGGGTTGTCGTGCTCCACCAGCATCCTCGCCAGCGACCGACCATGATCGATGATCTTCTGCTCCAAAGCCGTGATCAGCTCGGCACCGGCACCCAAGGACTGCAACCGCTCATGCACGGCGAGCATCCATATGTTGCCGGCATCGGTTGACGGGCGGAAGTCAACGCCACCGAGGGCAATCAGGCGATCGTTCGACAGCGACCCCACCAATACGACGACGTCGCCGGCGTAGCAGGCCTCCAGGGCTGCGGCGACAGCGCCGAGGTGCTCCGACCCACCTGACCAGTCAAGATCACTGAGGTCGGCTGGTTCAAGATCACGAAAGCGCAGCCTCAACTCCATGGCTCACTACTGTGCCAGGTTACGGTGAACAGCATGCCTCGCTACATCATTCTCGGCGCAGGAGCCGTCGGCGGTGCCATAGGCGGTCGACTCGCGTTGGCCGGCCGCGGCGTTGTCCTGGTGGCCCGTGGCGATCATCTGACAGCCCTCCGAGAGCGCGGATTGCGGCTCCGGACGCCCGATGAAGATGTTACGCAACAGCTCACGGCCATCGGCGGCCCGGAGGAGGTCGAGCTCGACGTCGACGACGTTTTGATCTTGGCAACCAAGACCCATCAGGCCAACGACATGCTGCGCCGCTGGACTGACACGCCCGTAGGCCGCAATGGAGCGGCGGTCGGAACTGCAGGCGAGCACTTGCCGATATTCACCGCGCTCAACGGCGTCGCCGGAGAGACCTTCGCCCATCGGTACTTTCGGCGCGTGTACGGCGTCTGCGTCTGGATGCCGGTCGTTCACTTGGCGCCGGGCGAAGTGATCATTCGCAGCACACCACGCTCAGGGACACTACACATCGGGCGGGCGCCCAAGATCGGAACAAATCATGATCATGTTCTGGACTGGACCGTCGCGGACCTTACGGCGGCCAACTTCGATGTGCCGACACCCGACGATGTCATGGCGTGGAAGTATCGCAAGTTGATCAGCAACATCGGTAACGTCTTCCAGGCTCTGGTGGCGCGAAATGGAGATTGGCGTCCCCTTGTCGCGGCTGCCGAAGCGGAGGCTCGAGGGGTGCTCGATGCTGTCGGCATCAGCTACGTCAGCGAGGCCGAGGAGACCGCTGCCCGTAAAGCGGGCTTCACCATGAAGGCGGTACCGGGCGTTCCCGAGTCCGTTGGTGGATCGACGTGGCAGTCGTTGCAACGTGGTACCGGGAATGTCGAGACGGACTACCTCAACGGCGAAATCGTCATGATCGCGCATCAGGCTGGACTCGAAGCACCCATGAATCAGCGGCTCGCCATGCTGGGTCGACGCGCGGCCGCTACCGGAGCCAAGCCTGGGGACATGAGTGCCGATGAGCTCGCTGCTCTCCTCGAGCAGTAACGCCACGGCCCTGGCGTCTCTCCGCACATGGTCAGAAATGCGGCGAGAATCAGCGGATCTCTTGAGAATTCGTGACCTTGTGCGGAGAAACGGAGTCAGTCCGGCGTCAATAGACCAGCGCCTGAACGTTGTCTGTCAGCGCTGCCTCCACGAAACTCGCGGCGCCTTGGATGGTCGCGGATTCCACCAGGTCCTGGACAACGAGCTCGCGTCGCGCTGCGCATTGGGTGCATACCGTGATGCTCCCGCCCAGTCGGACGGCCTCGATCAGCTCCGCAACCGGGGTGGCATAAGGCAATTCAAGATCGGGCTGGCGGCCTGGAACGGCAAACCACACTGCTTCGCCTGTGAGCCAGACCGACACCGAAGCGCCCGCAGTGAGTCCCATCGCGGCGACGGTCCACGCCTGGTTTGCTCGTTCGGCTGCCTCGGCGCCGCAAGTGATCTTGATCAGCAGCGCACGCGCTGTCATTTCGGTCGACATGGCCATTCATTGTGGCAGAGGATGTGGCTGTGTTGATCAAACGATTCGCCGGCTCAGCGCCGTGGGAAGCGATCTACGGCTACTCCCGTGTCGTGGTGGCCGGAGATTGGGCCATCACAGCTGGCACGACGGCGACCGGTCCAGATGGTGTGCTTGATCCCGGTGACGCGTACCGACAAGCAGTCGCGGCTTTTACGATCGCGCTCGAGGCGTTGCAGACGGCGGGCATCACGACCGAACAGGTGGTCCGGACCCGGATTTACGTCACCGACATCAACTCCCAACAAGACGTTGGCCGCGCGCATCAGGAACTCTTCGGAGCTGTTCGTCCGGTGGCGACGATGGTCGAGGTGGGCCGGCTTGCCGATCCTGCTCACCTGGTTGAGGTCGAGCTCGAGGCGTACCTTGGCGGCTGATTCAAACGCCCGCCGATGAGAGACTGACAGCCGTGATCGAGCGACTGGAGAGCTGACCATGCGCCTGGTGGTTCAGCGGGTGAGCTCGGCTCGCGTCGAGGTCGCCGGTGAGGTGGTAGGAGCAATCGACCGACCCGGCTTATTGATCTTGGCTGGAGTAGCACACGATGATCAGCCAGTCACCGTTGAACGACTTGCCGACAAGGTATGGACACTGCGCATCCTTGACGGCGAGCGATCATGCCAGGAGGAGAATGCTCCGATTCTGGTGGTCAGTCAGTTCACGCTCTATGCCGATACTCGCAAGGGTCGCCGGCCATCCTGGAGCGCAGCGGCACCGCGAGGTGTCAGCGAGCCGCTGATCGAAGCCTTCGTCTCTTCGTTGCGCCTGCTTGGCGCGGAGGTCGCAACCGGCGTGTTCGGCGCGCACATGGACGTCACTTTGACCAATGACGGCCCAGTGACGCTGATACTCGACTCGTCACCCTGATTTCGCATCACGGCTGAGGCAGAAGGGCGCGCGGCATTCTGGCCGTTTTCGGCCCGTGAGTGATGCAAATTCAGGGCTGGGAGAAGCTGACCTCGGAGATCAACACGGCATTGCGGCCTCTGGCCGTCGAACCAGGCTGGGAGCTGGCCTTGATGGTGAGGGTGACCGTGCCGCCGGGCTGCGGAGGAATGCTGAGCTTCTGGAGCGTTGTCACCCCGTCTTGCAGCGATTGCTCGAAGGTCGCGCCATTGGCGAAAGACCACGTCACCTCAGTGATCCGGCGGTACTCCCCATACCGCTTGGCGCCGCTTGCCGGATCGACCTTGGAGTATCCGTTGACCAGTCCGACCTCATTGATCGTGGTCTGATCTGGAAGCGTAAAGCTGATGACCTGCCCAATGCCGTTGCCGTTGCATCGCCAGGCGGTGTTCGGCTTTGCATCAAACATCTGTCCGGGCGCGTAATACACCGGATTGCCACCGGCATCGGTGGTCTGAGGCGCCTGGCAGCCAATCTTCACCTGGGTCGGTGTCACCGATCTCCCCGCGGCTTGCTGGGATCCATCGGAAGACGCCGATTCGCCGAAACCCGGCGCTGCCGCTCGGGAATCCGACTGCAACAGCAACACCACTCCGGCAACTGCGCCAACAGTCAGACAGAGCAGCAGCACGATCAGGATGGTCACACGAAGCCGAGCGGCCGATCGCGGAGGCGGCGGGGTGGGCATCGGCAGCAAGAGAGTCCGAGGCTCAGCGCCGGCTACGCCCGAGTCAGGAGTGTTCTGACGGTAGAGCCAGGCGAGATCTGCGCCACGACCGTCGCGCTCGCTGCCTGGCACCTGGGACATAGCTCTTCACCGTAATGCCGAGTCCGGCAGCTCGAGCCGTTCCTGCGAAGGTGATCAGGCCTTCGCAGGATCAGTCCTCAGACAGCTTCGACGTCAACGTCGATCTCGGCCACGCTGCCGCGGGCCGCCACAACTGTGCGGTCGAGGCTGGCGCCAGGCACGAGGGTGCGCAGCGTCCACTTACCGTCGACGGCGAAGAAACGGAAGTGGCCGGTCGCAGACGTCGGCACCTCAGCGGTGAATTCGCCACCGGAGTCGAGCAAGCGTACGTATGCCCCCGCGACTGGATTCCCGCCGCGCAGCACACGACCCTGAATCACCGCCTCTTTGGTGACGTCGACGTCGGCTAAGCTCAGGCCGCCCTTGGTTGCTGCGCACATGATGTTCTCCTTAGGAGCTGCCGCGGAATCGCGGGAAATTGGGTCAAGCCCTCACTGATTAGGCGTTGCCTGGTTCGTCGCCAACGGCAACCGGAACGCCTACCAACGAGCCGTACTCGGTCCATGAACCGTCGTAGTTCTTCACGTTCTCCTGTCCGAGAATCTGGTGCAGCACGAACCAGGTGTGCGCGCTGCGTTCCCCGATGCGGCAGTACGCGATGATGTCGGAGTCCCAATTCAGGCCCGCGCCGCTGTATAGCTCCTTGAGCTCGTCATCGGACCGGAACGTGCCGTCGTCGTTGGCCGCCTTGCTCCAGGGCACGTTGACAGCGGTGGGAATGTGACCGCCACGCTGGGCCTGCTCCTGAGGCAGATGAGCGGGCGCCAGCAGCCGGCCGGCGTACTCGTCAGGGCTGCGGACGTCTACCAGGCGCTTGGTGCCGATTGCCGCAACTACTTCATCGCGGAAGGCACGGATGCCGAGGTTGGGATCGGTGGCGATGTAGCTCGTGGCAGGGCGAGTGACGGTTTCGCTGCTCAGCTCACGTGCGTCGAGCTCCCACTTCTTGCGACCACCATCAAGCAACAAGGCCTTGTCGTGCCCATAAAGCTTGAAGTACCAGTACGCGTAGGCAGCAAACCAATTGTTGTTGCCGCCGTAGAGCACGATGGTGTCGTCATTGCTGATGCCGCGCTCTGACAACAACTTCTCGAACTGCTCCTTGTTGATGAAGTCACGGCGGACGGGATCTTGCAGGTCCTGCTTCCAATCGAGCTTGACCGCACCCGCAATGTGACCACCGTCGTAAGCGGTCGTGTCTTCGTCCACCTCGACGAGAACGAGGTTCTCATCTCCTGCGTGCTCGGCGACCCAGTCGGCATCGACGAGTACTTCTTGCCTGCTCATGTTGTCTCTTTCTTCTGAGTTGGTATGCGGCTCGACAGCCAAGGTGAGGGTACGGATGACCGTACGAGGAGTGTGAGTGAGGCGTTGGCGACAAGAGCCCGGAAAGGTCAGGCTCGAGACGACGTGAACGCGCCTCTACATTCGCCGAAGCTGACACAACGACGAGCGCATCCGGCCGTTGTCAACAGCGCGCCGGCGGGTGAGCGCAAGCGCCCACGCGTTCGTCGAAGTCACGAACAGAAGACTAGGGGTGGAGTGCGGCGCAGCCCAACAGGCTGTCTCGAATACTGACACTACGTATCATATATTGGACTCGGGTGAGTTCGGGCCTCGCCGCGGTTGATTCGTCATCTACTCGTTATCGCGACATTGGCGGTGATGCGGGGCACCTCGAGGCCGCTTGCGTCCGTAAGCAAGGCGATCGCCAGCGCCCGACGCTAAGTGCCCCCGGCAAATGGCGGTAATACCTCAACTTGTACGGGCGCGGTCAACTGCCGTTCAAGATCTTGCCGATGCGCGGTCCGTCCATTGATCAAGACCGAACTCGCCTTGATCACCCTGTCGAAACGCGGATCGGACCTTTCTTGGCACGCAATTAGGAGGGCGTCGGCAACCGATCGGGCATCGATGTGTTCCTCACTGACGCCTGCAGCCGCCTTTGCCCCTGCCCAGTAATGAAGGGAAACGGACACCATTGCGTTACTCTCAAGCATGCCTAAGGCCATTTCTCGGTGGGCTGAAGGCTAGCACCGGCACGAACCCTCGTGAGGAGACCGTCGTGGCCACCTTGCTGCTGCTAACCAACGATATGCATGCGTCCGCCGAAATCCTTCCGGCGCTGGAGCTCCTTCCTCACCAAGTAAAAGTCGCCCAAGCTGAAGCCACTGCACTGCTCGACGCCCCGAGCGCGGACGTGATTTTGCTCGATGCACGCCGCGACCTGGTGGGCGCTCGCTCCTTGTGCCGGCTGATGGAGACGACTGGTAAAGAGGCGCCTTTGCTAGTCATTGCACATGAGGGTGGGCTGGCTGCTCTTTCGGCCGACTGGGGGTTCGATGACCTAGTCCTGACGACTGCCGGCCCTGCAGAGGTGGACGTCAGGCTGCGGCTCGCGATGACACCATCAGCGGCCAGCAACGTCGACCCGCTGATCCAGTCGGGCAACATCGTGATCGACGAGGCGGGCTATAGCGCCAAGCTCAACGGCGTTCAGCTCGATCTCACCTACACCGAGTTCGAGCTATTGAAGTATCTGGCTCAGCATCCCGGACGAGTCTTCAGCCGCCAGCAGCTGCTCAGTGATGTATGGGGATATGACTACTACGGCGGCACTCGTACGGTCGACGTTCACGTCCGGCGGCTACGCGCCAAGCTTGGCCCAGAATACGAATCAGTGATCGGCACGGTTCGCAACGTGGGATACCGGTTCGTCACACAGGCTGAGGAGTCTGCCCGCCTCACCGGGTAATCAATCGTTGCGGTCGCGGGATAGCTCTTTGAGACGGCGGATGTGTGCCGGAATTGTTCCGGGAGGGCCACTGGCCCGCAGGAACTGCACCCCAGCAAGAACCTGAGCGGCGAGTACGAATATCAGGGTGACGGCCAATAAAGCGGCCGAGACCGATGACCAGCCAGCCGCCGCGCTGCCCTCCATGGTGCTGAACAGTGCAGCCAAGGCCACGACATATGACATCAGGTGGGCTATCCACGAAAGCCGCTTCTCACCGTGCAGATCTTGGGGCCGCTTGCCAAGCCACGACGCCATGGCACGCCGCCAGACGACCGCTTGAATGACACAGATGGCCAGCATCAGCACAGCAGAGACCAGCGCCCCGTCCGCCCAAGCCAATCCTTGCTCCGCTCCAGCTAACGACGGAAACATCACCACAGCTGCAGCCGCGGCGATGACTGAGATCCCAGCGCAGCCGGCTCCGATTTGCGTGAGCCGGAGGTTGCGGGCCATTCGAGCAGCGATGGCTGGCTGCGCGGTGGCCTCGTATGCAGCGACCTGCCTCGCCGGATCCATCTCTTCGCTCATAGAGGCAGCCTAAAACGCAGGAATCAGCTGCGATGATCTGCGAGCTCTTCAGAAGGATCTTCGCAGGCTAACGTGGGGATATGTCGACGCTGTTGACGATCGCCGTGACAACTCGGCTTAGTGAAACCGAGATCAGCAGCGTTCTCGGATTAGTCGCCAAGGCCGTGGCGGTTGACCAGGCACCAGCCCTCAACGAGGCGGCGCTGTTGCAGCTGCGGCGTACCCATGCGGCGACTAAGCATCTGCTGGTGAGCGAGGATAAGGAGCTGGTCGGGTACGCGCAGCTGGCATCGGATCCCGAGTGGAGCGCGGGACAGCTCGTGGTCGCGCCGGATCATCGGCGTCAGGGCATCGGCACTCAGCTGCTGCAGCGGCTGATCATGGAATCGACTACCCCTTTGCGAGTTTGGGCGATGGGTGACACGCCGGCCGCGCGGGCGCTCGCCGCGGGAGCCGGCATGGTACGCCAGCGGGAATTGTTGATCATGGAACGGCCGCTGGACGGCGAGCTACCAGAACCTGTGGTTCCGCTCGGCGTACAGATCCGTAGGTTCGAGGTCGGGCAGGACGAGCAGGAGTGGTTGCGGGTCAATGCTGCGGCGTTCGCGGAACACCCAGAGCAGGCACTGATCGACATCGACGACCTGAAGGATCGGATGGCTGAGCCGTGGTTCGACCCGACGGGCTTCTTCGTTGCAACCCGTGACGACGCCATGATCGGTTTCCACTGGACGAAGCAGCATGAAGATCAGCTCGGAGAGGTTTACGTGCTCGGTGTCGCTCCCTGGGCTGCCGGACGCGGACTTGGCAAGGCCTTGCTGCTGACCGGGTTGCGTTCGCTGCAAGAACGCGGCAGCACCAGGGTGGAGCTCTACGTGGAAGCAGACCACGCGGCGGCAATCCAGCTATATCTCACGTATGGCTTCACTACAGCAAGCCGTGATGTGATGTACGCGCAGAGTTGAGTCCTCATCACGTTCGGCCGTACGCGAGAGAGATCACGGAGCACAAGCAGGAGAAAGATATGGAAGCAATCGAGGTCTCGACCGTCATGGAGGACTTGCTCCCTCCTCCCGTCCACGCAGAGCTGCCGCCGGATCGGTTTTTGGACCGTGAGCTGTCCTGGCTCGCGTTCAACAACCGGGTTCTCGATCTGGCCAAGGACGCCGACCGAGTGCCGCTCCTCGAGCGGGCGAAATTCCTCGCGATCTTCTCCTCAAACCTTGACGAGTTCTACATGGTCCGGGTCGCCGGCCTCAAGCGTCGCATCGCGGCGGGAGTCGCGGTGCCGACGGTGAGCGGGATGATGCCTCGCGAGGTGCACTCAGCGATCCTCAACCGAACCCGCGACTTGGTAACCGATCAGGCGGCTGTCTTCCAAGACGATGTTCGGCCCGCCCTAGCCAAAGAGGGTATCGAGATTCTTCGGTGGGATGAGCTGACCTCGCCCGAACAAGATCGGATGGACGAACTGTTCGCCGAGCGCATCTTCCCCGTGCTTACCCCGCTGGCGGTTGACCCGTCCCATCCCTTTCCCTATATCTCGGGCTTGTCGATCAACCTCGCCGTACTCGTGCGCAATCCCGAAACAGGCATTCGCCAGTTCGCTCGGGTCAAGGTGCCCAGCATGCTGTCCCGGTTCATTTCACTGGCCGAGGGTCGCTACGTCGCGCTGGAGGATGTGATCGCTCATCATCTTGATCAGCTGTTCAGCGGCATGGAGGTAGTGCAGCACCACATGTTCCGGGTGACCCGCAACGAAGATGTCGAGGTCGAGGAAGACGACGCGGAAAATCTCTTGCTCGCCTTGGAGAAAGAGCTGCTGCGGCGCAAGGTAGGTCGCCCGCCGGTCCGTCTCGAGGTCGAGGACGACATGGATCCGAAGATGCTCGAGCTGCTGGTCAGTGAGCTGGACATCAGCGAGCGGGAAGTCTTCCACGTACCTGGTCCGCTGGACCTCGGTGGGTTGTTCTCCTTAACCGATCTCGATCGTGCAGAACTCAAGTACCCGGCGTTCCTGCCATCTACTCATCCTCACCTGGCCGAGGTCGAAACCGCCAAGCCTGCCGACATGTTCGCAGCACTCAAGCAGCGTGACGTACTGCTGCACCACCCCTACGACTCGTTCGCGACCAGCGTGCAACGCTTTGTCGAGCAGGCAGCCGATGATCCGCATGTCCTGGCAATCAAGCAGACCCTCTACCGCACCTCCGGCGACTCGCCGATCATTGACGCATTGATCGAGGCTGCTCAGGCCGGCAAGCAGGTGCTCGCCCTGGTAGAGATCAAGGCTCGGTTTGACGAGCAGGCCAACATTGCGTGGGCACGACGATTAGAACAACACGGATGTAACGTGGTTTACGGACTGCTTGGCCTCAAGACGCACTGCAAGCTCTCCATGGTGGTCCGCGACGAGCCGGATGGGCTGCGCCGCTATGCCCATATCGGTACGGGGAACTACAACCCCAAGACAGCTCGGCTGTATGAGGACATTGGGCTACTGACAGCAAATCCAATCATCACCGACGACATCGGCAGGCTGTTCAACCACCTGTCCGGAATGTCTCAAGGAACCCAGTACAAGCGGCTGCTCGTTGCTCCGCACGATATCCGCAATGGACTGATCGACAGAATCAACCACGAAATCGCCAATCACGAGGACGGTCTGCCGGCAGGCATCAAGATCAAAGTCAACTCGATCGTCGACGAGGCGACATCGGATGCGCTCTATCGCGCCTCGCAGGCCGGAGTTCCGGTGGACCTGTGGGTGCGCGGCACCTGCACCATCCGGCCAGGTGTGCCGGGGGTCAGTGAGAACATCCGGGTGCGCAGCATTCTTGGCCGTTTCCTCGAGCACAGCCGTCTCTTCTGGTTCGCCAACGATGGTTCCCCGTCTGTCGGGATCGGCTCCGCGGACCTCATGCACCGCAACCTCGACCGCCGCGTCGAGGTGCTTGTTTCAATCACCAATCCGGCACACATCAGCGAGATCGGCGAGCTGTTCGACATCGCCTTCGACGAGGGCACGGCCACGTGGCACCTGCTGCCGGATGGCAGTTGGGTGCCGCACACCACCGATGAAGACGGCAATCCACTGCTGGACATGCAAGAGTATTTGATCAATGCCAAGAGTCGACGACGCGCCGCGATGAAGTAGCGGTTCAAGTGCCTTCGCTCGGCGTCACCGGCACCGGTAGGAACGGAGTCCGTTCCCCCGGCCGACCGATCCTCGCCGGCGGGGCGGTGGTGACCCGGGCCCATCCGCTGCGCGGCACCGAGGTAGTGATCATTCATCGCAAGCGCTATGACGATTGGACGCTGCCGAAAGGAAAAGTCGAAGTAGGAGAAAGCCTGCCGGCCTGTGCGGTGCGCGAGGTGCAGGAGGAGACGGGCGTCACGATCCGGCTCAGCGTGCCGTTGGATTCGATCAGCTACGAGGCAGGCAACGCCGGTCCCAAGAAGGTCGACTACTGGGGCGGGGTGGTCTTGGACTCGGTACGCCGGGCACCAGACGCCGAGGTCGATGTCGTCTCGTGGTTGCCGGTACGTGCCGCGCTCGGCCGACTGACCTACTCTCATGATCATTTTCTGGTACAGCAATATCTTGATCAACCGCCTACCACGCCGCTGATCATCGTGCGGCACGTCAAGGCCATGGACCGCAAAGATTGGTCGCGCAAGGATGCAGCCCGACCGATCAATACTCGCGGACGGCGACAGGCGAAGATCCTGAGCCCCATGCTGAGCGCGTACGGGGTGACCGCCTTGGTTAGTTCGACCTCGACACGCTGCATCGCGACGCTGATGCCATACGCGCACCAGCACGAGCTCAACCTCGACACGTACTCCCAGTTGAGCGAAGAGGAAGGCGAGAACGATCCGAAGGGCGTGAGCAGGCTGATCCGCAAGATTCGAGCCGCCACGTTGAAATCGGGTCAGCCAACTGCCATCTGTGTGCACCGGCCGGTGCTGCCGCACATTCTGGATGCCCTCGACATTGTGCCCACAACTCTGGGGACCGGGGAATTCCTGATCGCACACCTGACTACGGACGGTACGGCTCACGCCCTGGAGCGGCATAGGGCCCAGGACTGAGCTGCGCGCGGGCATACCGACGCCCTCCCAGACCAAATGGCTCAACCAGGTATTCACTCGCAATTCATCGCAGGCAGAGCATTTCGACAGCGACTCCACATAGCTTCTTCCTGACCATGACCTGCGAACCTGCTGTGCCCCCTGAAGCAACGCCTGCAGCACCGCCTGCAGTGCGAGTTCTCGCCATTGCCGACACCGACTCATATCTGAAGTGGAGCGCGGCGACGTTGAACGCGCTGCCCCATTCCTGGCAATCCGCACAACTATTGATCGAGAACCCGGTCATGCCGTCCGCAGCGCAGATTCGGGCGGCCAGCAAACGAAGGGTCGAGGTACTCTCGCACGCTGCGGTCATCCGCCGGATCCGGCGCGAGTGTCCTGACCTGATCTTGCTGGCCTGCACGGGACCGGTAGTCGCGACGCTCACGGCTCAGCGGGTGTTCTGGGGCCGTGCGCGACCCGTGCTCGTTACCGGCCTCCCGGGAATCAGCGTGCCAGCCACGCGCCGGGCTGTGACAGCGCGGGCCGCGTGCGATCTCTTTCTGCTGCACAGCAAGCGTGAAGTTGCCGAGTTTACTGAAATCGGCGCTCGGTACGCGCCGCGACTCAGGTTCGGGCTGGCTGCACTGCCCTTCCTGCCGCCCCGTACGTCGAAAGGTACTGCTGCAACTCAGCTCGGCAATCATTTGGTCTTCGCTGCGCAGGCCAAGGTGCCGGTCGCGCGAGGTGACCGAGAGCATATTGTGCTGGCACTCGTCGAAGCCGGATCGTCCGTCATCAAGCTCCGGGCCTGGTCAGCGGAACAGCAAACGCATCGAGAGACCTGGTCGTACCCGGAGATCATGGAGGACCTGGTTGCGCGTCGACGACTATCCGCCGGCGCCGTTGGCTTCATTGGCGGCTCGATGCATGATGCACTCCGCACTGCACGCGGGCTCGCCACCGTCTCATCGACTGCGGCGCTCGAAGCGATGGCCATGGACCGGCCAACCTTGATCATTTCCGACTTCGGAGTGTCGGCTGAGATGATCAACCTGGTCTTCGAAGGATCGGGCTGCCTCGGCACACTCGATGATCTTCGCCACGGCCGGCTCTGCCACCCGACTCCGGAATGGCTGGAGGCCAACTACTTCCATCGTGCTGAGGACAATGACTGGTTGGTCCGACTCCGGGAGCTGCTCGCGGCACGATCGGTCGGGCAGTTGCCAGGACGGCCACGATTGACTGCCTCGTTACGGTGGCGGGTACGCCGGCGCCTCCGTCTGACGATTCCTGCCGGCGTATGGCGTCGCCTTCGCCCGCTCCATGCGCTGTTGCTCAGTCGGTCGCGCCGAGGCCAGC
>Ga0207675_100002198_pt1 | contig 19378 bp, 19 predicted proteins | sample KBSSwiS42_FD_184305 | JGI IMG/M metagenome (GOLD analysis project Ga0207675, IMG submission 184305) | Switchgrass rhizosphere microbial communities from Kellogg Biological Station, Michigan, USA - KBS Switchgrass S4-2 (SPAdes) (version 2) | ecosystem: Host-associated > Plants > Roots >...
CCGAAGCTTGCCGCAACTTCGCAAAGCGAGCGCGCGACAGCGCGAAAATGCCGCAGTCGACGGCAAGCCGCACCGCCGACGGGCTCATCGCCGGGTCAAGGAAACCGAGGTAGCCCGCCACGCCAGCGAACACGATTGCCGAACCGATCCCGAGGATCTTGATCGATCGCCGATCAGCGAGCAGCATGACATTCGATGGCTTGATATCACGATGTACGATGCCCGCGCGATGCGCATAGTTAAGTGCACCGGCAAGCTGCGCGCCGATCGTCAGGATCGTCTCGGTCGACAATTCCTCTTGGCGCGCGATCACCGCATCCAACGGTTCTCCGTCGAGCAGCTCCATCGCGATATAGGCAATGCCATCAGCCTCCCCGACATCGTAGATCGTAACGATCGCCGGGTGAGAAAGGACCCCCGCAGCCTTGGCTTCCCGCAAGAAGCGAAAGGAATATTCCGCGCTACTGCGAAATTCCGGCCGCAGCAGCTTGATTGCCAGCACGCGATCGATACTCGGGTCGTGGGCGCGCCAGACTTCCGCCATCGCACCTTCGCCGATTCGTTCATGAAGCTCGTATCTGCCGATCCGATCCATGATTCCCTACTTTCTTATGGTCATTTCACAGTCTTCTGAATGCGGCGCGCGCGCGCGAGATCACGTGCGATCAACGGGTTTTGCGGATCGAGCTGACTTGCCTGCGCGAGCAATACCACCGCCGAATTGATCGCGCCGCGATTGAGCTGCTCCAGACCGCGCGCGCGCAACTTCGACGCCTGAACAGGATTTCCAGCAAACTTGGGAGAAGCGGCCTTGGGTTTGGCTGGCGCCGTAGCAACTGGCGTCGAATTTTCCTTCGGCTTTTCGACGATTGATTTCGGCGTACGCGTAACCGGCTCATCCCCCGGGATGCGAAGCTTCTGGCCCGCCTTCAGGCTTTCCGGGACGCTGATGTCATTATAGCGCGCCAAGGCATATGCCATCATAGGATCGCCCAGATAACGCTCCGCCAGCAGAGAAAAGCTATCACCTTCCGCTGCTACTCGGGTAAAGGATTTGCTGCCGAGCAGTCGTTCGGGCGGTGTATCGATCTGTTCGATGAGCTTCCGCGCGATGGCGTCGCTCGGCTGTTTCTTTAATGCCTTCAACAACACGGCGCGTGCCTCCGATGGCTTGCCCTGGTTGAGCAGCTGCATCGCCTGCTTGACTTGTTCCTGGTTGGCCCATCCGTGCGCGGACGCGGTTTGCGGCCCCGCCACCTCGGGATTGCTGCCGCATGCGGCAAGCATGAGCATTCCAGCAACCGTTATCGTGATGCCAAGCTTGGTCATCGGAGAGTGTATCATGCGGAAAATCGCTCGCTGATCTGGGCGAGTTGCGCAGCCATGGCGAATTGCTGCCCTGGTAGTTCCAGCGGCGCTTTCGCGAACGCCCGGAACGCGTCAGCCGGCATGGGCTTGGCGAAGAGATACCCCTGGAAAAAGCGGCATCCGAGCTGATGCAGTACCGTCACCTCTTCACGCGTCTCGACGCCTTCACAGAGAACGTCGAGGTTAAGGCCTTTGCCCAGCGCCACGATCGCGGCGCAGATGGCCCGGCTTTCCGGACGGACATGGACGTCGGTTACAAAAGCGCGGTCAATCTTGAGCTTATCGAACGGCAGATTTTGCAAATAACTCATGCTGGAATAGCCGCTGCCGAAATCATCGATAGCGAGGCGTACGCCCATGTCGCGAAGCCCGCCAAAAATTTGGCGGCTATAGTTGATGTCGGCCATCGCGGCAGTCTCGGTAAGCTCGAGCTCGATTGCACTGCCGTCAAGGCCATGCCGGTTCAGTGTCCGCTCGACCTTGGAGATCAGCGTTGGATCAAGCACTTGCCGGGCTGACAGGTTGATTGCGACGCGCATGTCTCGGAAGCCTGCAGCGCGCCATTGGCGAACCTCCCGGCACGCGGCATTGAGCACCCACATGCCGATCGTGTCGCTCAAACCAACCCGCTCCATAATGGGAATAAATTGAGCCGGAGAAATATTGCCAAGTTCAGGGTGTGACCAACGCAGCAACGCCTCCGCACCGATCAGCTTACGCTCGGGTAGATCAATGAGAGGCTGGAAAGCTAGGCTGAGCTGCTGCCCTTCGATGGCAAACGGCAGCGCCTTCTCAATTGCGAATGTCTGGCGCTCGACATTGGCTGGCGGACGTGACGGCAGCTTCAGCTCGCCGGTAGACGCAATTTGAGGGGCGGCCCTCACACCCACGGCGCGCTTGAGCAATTCTGCGCCGTTCGCTCCATCTTCAGGGTAGAAAGCAAGGCCGATCTCGATTGACGGCAGCATGCGATCAAGATCGCTCAACTCCTGGCGCGCGACGTAGGTGATGGCGCGAATCTCATCCCGCGCCTGCTGGCGGTCGCCACCGTCTGGGACCCAGATGGCGAAGCTGTCGCGATCAATCTGCGCCAGAACACGATCCGGTCCAATCGAGGAGGCCAGGCGCTTCGAAAAGCTGGTCAGCGCATGACGCGCCTTCTGCTCATCAAACGCTGCCAGTCCATCGTAGTCGGCAAAGCGGATCACCCCCAGCGTGCCCGAAGCGCTCCGCCCATCTGCGATCGCCTCGAGCAATGTCTCCCGGGTGGCAAGACCCGTCACGGGGTGAATGTTCGCAGATCGTGAATGGAGCACGGCCCCCCTCACGGCTTGAGGAGCTACGGGAAGTACGGACGAACGGGCAGCCCGCGCGGCCACGCTCCAGCAGCATGCCATCACAACTGCCAGCAGGGCGATGGCAAGTGTGGCGGAATAGAGGGTCGCGGCTAGCCCGACAGTGGCGCCCGCCGTGAATACAAGAAGCAGCACGACGAAGCCCCAGCCTGTCGATCTCAACATCCTGGTATCCGAAGGGAGTCCAAGCATCGCGCGCCTTATTTTTTTAACCCCCGCGAAGCTCCTAACAGCCGCGAGTTAATTAATCGTGTCTCCCTATCGCAGCTAAATGATTGCAAAGTTTAGTTTTGTTCATAAGTGCACATTGGCTCGCCGCTTTTCAGCAGCCCGTTGAACGCATCCAGGCGCAAACAGCATCGCCTTCATTTCAGTGGTTAAAGCCGATCCGCGGATCGTGTGAACGATAACCTCGAATAGCTCCGTCGGATTGCTGGAATGTTGACCCTCCGGAACGGCAGGGTTCAGGCGGTAGGCTCGATAGCTGCCGCTTAAGCGGCTGGCTCGGCTGCCATCACCTATCGCGGAAGCTGCCATCCGTTCAAGTCTAGGTGCCGGTTGAGCAGGCGCAGCAGTTCGGCTTGCTCGACCTCACCGCTTAGCAAGAACCGCATCGGCCTTCTTATCGATTTTGGTTTCCTCAGCCTTCGACATTCTGCCGCCTTTGACGGCTTGGCTTGCACGCGCCTTGGCATTCTTTGCGCGGGCTGCATCCTCAATCGGATAAGCGCGCTTTTTGGGCTCGGCAAACTTACTTGCAGGAAGCTTGTCGCGAGCAGATGTTGATAGTTTCGACATGGATTTCACCTCCAAACCGATTAAACGCCACTTATCGGTCTGGGTTCACCAGATGTGCGGATCATCAAGTTCCGCCTGCATTTGGCCGTCAACCACATTGCTTCAATTCATTTGGCCGGCATGATCATGGAGGACAGCAGCCTGATCGCGGTGTCCTCGCCCAAATCTCCAGAGGAGCGGCGCCGTCAGCTCGAAAGTGTCGCTATCGCCGGGGAAGACATCAAAGCTCTCATGGCCGCAGCGAAGGTCCTCGTCCGCCTCGGCTAATGTCAGCTTGGCGCCTTCATTACAGTCGTTTATCTGGCTTCAGACAGCTCCTCGAAGACCGCCATTCGTTCGGCTGATCAGGATGACTGGCTCGCGTGTTGGCAACGGAACGTCCAGTCCGCTACGGCTATAGACAAAGCTGACGTTAAAGCCTGACGATCTCGCCATTCTCTTTCACGAAATGGTTCGGCTTCCGATCGAGCAGTTTCAAAACTTCTTCGGACGGGCGACATAGCTTCGTCCCCTTCGGCGTGACAACGATCGGGCGGTTCACAAGGATCGGATGCATCACCATCGCTTCGAGAACCCTGTCATCCGGTATTGACGATTCTAGCAAGCCAAGTTCGGCGGCGGGCGTGCCTTTCTCGCGCAGCACGTCGCGGGGCTTAGCCCCCATCGCGGCCAACAGTTCGTCGAGCAGCGGGCGGCTCCAACCGACCCGCCGATATTCGACGACGGTAGGGACGTGTCCGGCGGCTTCGATGATCGCCAGCGCGTTGCGCGACGTGCCGCAATCCGGGTTGTGATAGATCGTGATAGGAAATGCATCGATCATTGTGGGCAATCTTTCTTGAACAGCCATAGGAAGAAGCCGACGCTGGCCAGGGTGCCCAACATTTGCCCGGCGATGAACAGCGGGACCGATGCCGGGGCGATCCCGGCGAACGTGTCTGACAGGCTGCGCGCGATCGTAACCGCGGGATTGGCGAACGAGGTTGATGCGGTGAACCAATAGGCGGCGCTAATGTAGAGGCCGACCGCAACCGGCGTGAACTCCCGGCGGTATCGCTGCGTGCTGGTGATCGTGCCGATCAAGCCGAACGTGGCGACGCATTCGGCGAAGCCCTGCGAGGGGCCATCGCGCAGCTTGGTGGATATCTGCATGATCGGTTCGGCGAACATGGCGTGCGCGGCCCATACGCCAAACACCGCCCCCACAAACTGCGCGCCCATGTAAAGGATCGCCGCACGCCACGTGATTTCCCGGATCATCAATACGGCCAGCGTCACTGCCGGGTTGAAGTGCGCGCCTGATACGGGGCCGAACATATGAATCAAGACGATAAGCCCAGCGCCTGTCGCGATACTATTGCCCAGCAGGGCGATGGCGTCGTTACCGCCGGATAGCCGTTGACCCATGATGGCGGAGCCGACGACGATGGCGAGCAGCAAGGCAGTGCCGACGCATTCGGCGACGACAGGCCGCATCATGGGGCCCGGCCGCAGCCTTGCGCGGCTTCGACCAGCGGCGCGCAAATTTCAGGGCGGCCCCCACAGCAGTCGGCGACGAGAAAGCCGAGCAAGTCACGCATACCATCATAATCGGCGGAGTAGATGATGGATCGGCCCTCACGCCGCGATCGGATCAACCCGGCATGTCCGAGGATCGTCAAATGCGTCGAGAGCGTGTTGGGCAGCGCGCCGACTTCGCGCGCTACCCCGCTGGCAGGCCGTCCGTCCCTGCCCGAACCAGCAGGCGGAACACAGCCAGCCGGTGCGCGTGGGCGAGCGCGGACAGGGCTTCCACGGCCTTCGCCAACATCATGCATATGCCCCCGCCAAATCAGTTCGACATTTCGAATACTATCGAACTTAAAGAGCTGCAAGTTTGCTTTTCATCGAGCTGAATCGGGCACCGGGCGCGCGAGGTGCGTGCGAAGGCACTGCTCTGGATCAGCTGGCGCGCCGGTAGTGCATTGCGACGGCGCCGCTGCGGAGCGGCGTGACCGAGATCAGCTCGAGCCGTCGCGTGCTCAGCAGGCCGCTCTGATAGAGGGTTGGGCCGTGGCCCGCGATCCTGGGGTGGACGAGGATTTTATACTCGTCGATCAGGTCCAGCCGGTCCAACTCGGTCGCCAGCTTGCAGCTACCCAGGAGCACCCCAGCCGGGGTTGCGTCCTTGAGCGTCTGAACTCCGGTACGCAGATCGCCGACGATGAGGTGGCTGTTGGTCCACGAGAAGGCCTTGCGCGTCAACGACACGACATACTTTGGCTTGGCCTCCAGCTTGACCGCCCACTCGCGTATCGCCGGCGGCGCCTCCTCGTCGCCACGGGCAACTGCCGGCCAGTAGCTCTCCATCATCTCGTAGGTGACGCGACCCCACAGCATTGCCCCGGCCTCATCCATAAGGCGGGTGAAGAAGGCGTGCATCTCGTCGTCGGCAATTCCCTCCCGATGGTCGACACAGCCATCCAGGGTGACGTTGATGCTGAAGGTCAATAGTCCCATGCGGCAAGCCTAGCCGTCCTGCGGCTTCGGCGGCTGGGAATAGGTCAATATGGAGACAGAAAAGTTTCAGCTGAGGATCATGCCTGAGCCCGGTCCCCGGCCCTTTCATCTCAGATCAACTTCCGGCCGCCGCATCTGGTTTCAAGTCTGTGACAGCGGTGGAAATCAGTGGCTGTGGCGTTCGTTCTGACACCTCCTACAAAGGAGGACGCAATGGCGCAGACTGATATCCCGGTTGATGAAACCAACCGCTTGATCGCTTCGAACAAGGTGGAAGGCACTGCGGTCTACAACCGCAATCGCGAGAAACTTGGGTCGATCTACAACTTCATGGTCGATAAGCAGTCCGGACAGGTCGAATATGCCGTGCTGTCGTTCGGAGGCCTGTTCGGCATGGGCGGCGACTATTACCCGCTACCATGGGACGTGCTTACCTATGACACCGAACAAGGCGGCTATGTCGTCGATCTCGACAAGGAGGTGTTGGAAAAAGCGCCCCATTATCGCTCGGGGGATGAACCGACGTTTGACCGAGATTATGGCCGTGAGGTTTCAGATTATTATGGTGTGACGTACCCATATTGATGGACGCAGGGGCGGCGGAGTTATGTACGCTTTGCCGGCCCCTGTTCCTTTGATCCTGGCGGGTCTACGCGTGAGCAACTCTGAATTGAAACTCCGCCTGGTCGGCTTCATCAACTGAAAGTGACGAGGCGGGAAGCACTTGGCCTCCCGGCTCGCAGGCCGACGGCGGTGGCGTTAGCCGGCTTGGCTTCTCTGTTAGCCGTGAACGATTATCTCCCGATGAAGCCCACAGGTCGATACGGTTCCATAACAATGACAGTTCAGAGATGCGGAGCGGCGCAGATCAGTTGTTCCATCTCCGCTTCCAGTGCTTCTATGAGCTCGCCGATCATCCAGTCGCCGGCGTTGGACCGCAGGCTCTTCTTCCGGGCGAACTCGATCAGCTGCCGCCAATAGCGAACCGTGTCCGGATAGACGCGCTGGCCCCGCAGTCGGCGTGCGCTCTTGATCGCATCCCTGAGATTCTGGGCCACGCTTCCGCTCAGTTCCATCGGACGGCCTCCATGAGTGAACGTCCGATCTGCTGATTAGGCGATTCGATCAAGTGGGATCGGCGTGAAAAGCCTTTTCCGGCGTGCGTTCGCTTTCTTAAGCGGCGGTCGCCCAGGAACTACGCGTGTAGCCGCCGTAGGCTTTTGAACTGCGCTCGGCAGATTTTTCCATGTGGAATTAACAGGGCTTTTGAGTGCATCCTCGCACTAAGAGCGGACCAGCCGTGTGCACTGTCACAAAGCGCTGCTATCCCCGACATGGTCGGCTTTCCCACAATGGGCGAGCTTTGGGGCAAGCAGCTGGCGGAGCGTACGGATGAGGGGTATCCACGGATATTTGCCATCGTTGACCCGGCGGCAGGCATTGGTGGGATTATGCGCAACGATTGGCGCGCCCGCCATCGTTCGAACGCAGGCCATCTTCGTGGATCAGCCCTTTTCCTTGGGCGTGGCGTCAGGAGATCCGTCCTCGGATGGCTTCCTCATATGGACGGTCTTGTCATATCGGGTAGCGATGCGGCGCTGATGCTTGAGGTGGCCGAACATGCGTTCGATGCGGTTGCGGTCCCGGTAGCGATGGAAGTCGCAGGCGATAGGCTCGCGCCGATTAGCCTTTGGCGGAATGATCGGCAGGATGCCTCGGATCAGCAGGTTCGCCCGCACCGCGTCGCCGTCATATCCCTTATCTGCCAGCAATACCTTGGGCTTGGTGACGGGCAATGCCATCAGGTCATCGACCGCCCCGTAATCGGATGCCTCGCCGCCGGTCAGGATGAAGCCGAGAGGGCGTCCCTGATTGTCGCAGCGGGCGTGGACCTTGCACGTAAAGCCGCCGCGTGATCGACCAAAAGCCTCCTTATGAGAGTCCCCCTTTAGCGCCCGCTGCCGAAACATGGCCGCGAACTGTGGTGCTATCGATCATGTGCTGCCAGTCGTCGGTCAGACCGAACTCGACCAGCGTCGCCAGGATTGCATCCCAGACGCCTTGCTCGGCCCAGCGCCGGAACCGGACATAAATCGAGTTCCACTTGCCGTAGCGCTCATGCATGTCGCGCCACGGGCAACCCACGCGCAGCACATGAAGCATGCCGTTAAGAAATCGACGATTGTCGTGCGCCGGTCGTGACTTGCGCCCGCGTTCGGAGGGCAGCAGCCCCTCGATCACGTCCCATTCCTCATCCGTCAGATCGCCACGAGACATTGCCACTCCCCGCAACGAGCAGCCTTGAATCAGAGATCAGACCGTTTGGGAATCGTCAGAGTTCCGCTTCTAAAGGTGGCCGCACGTTTTTGCGGTGACGATCTTCGCAAGCGCCGCACTCAGCGAAATTGACCCGCGCCGGAAGCAATGAAAGCGAGCCGTTTGGACCGCCCCGGACCAACTCAGCATCGTGGTCGTCTTGGCCGTCATCTTCCCAGAAACACACTGGGCAGATCTCGTAGCCCCCTCGCTCCGAGAGTGTAGCGAAACGGCAGCAGGGGCACCTAAAGGTCCGTCCTTCCGTAAAGGGTTCAATGACATTGCGAAATTTCACTCACGCAACGTCGCCATGAATGCCAACTTTGGCAACAGGACCTAGATCAGTTTGGCACACATCCATGGGAACCACGCCAACGATGAGCTTGCGGCCTGGACTGTCGGTGACCGCGAAGGTGATGCGTCGTCGATGCGCACCGCATCGAGGTTTTCGGCCGCTTCCGCCCCCGCCCGCGCCTCCACTAGGTCACGCAAATGCTCCCATGCGGGCTCGAAGGTGCTGAACAGACGTGCTGAGTTGGCGCCCTGCTTGAAGAAATGGCTGAGCACGCTTGAGCGCCCTGAACAGAATGCCATGATGCCGAAATCACCTGGGATGTGAAATTTTTTGAGATTCAATCCGATTGAATATTCCCAATGCGTCTGCGGAAGCATCGCCCAGGCCTGACCCGCCGTCGCAATCCACAATCGCTCCCGTCATGTAACGGGCTGCGCCTGAGGACATAAAAAGGGCGAGGTCCGCGATATCCTGGGTCGTGCCATATTCGCGCAACGCAAGCCGGCTTCGCCATGCCTTGTTCTGTTCAGCAGCAGCGGCGAGCCGCTTTACGCCTTCAGTCCCCATGATCGGGCCCGGGGAAATCGCGTTGACCCGGACGCCCGCCGGTCCCCATTCCATCGCCAGACATTTGGTGAGCATGTTGACTCCAGCCTTGGCCGCACAGGCGTGAGATTGAAACATTTCGGGATGGGCTCCCTGCGGCGCAGTAATAGAAATAAGCGACGCGCCAGGCTTGCGCAGAAAAGCAAAACTTGCCCTCAACACATTGAATGTACCGATTAGGTCGATGTCAATGACCGTCTTAAACGCATTTGCCGACATCCCGATCGCGGGTGCGACAAAATTGCCGGCCGCTCCCGAAATGACAATGTCGATCTCACCAAAGGCGCTCCGAACCTGCTCGAATGCCCTTTCCACGGCCGCGAAGTCACGCACATCGGCCGCCATTCCCAACGCCTCTCCCCCACTTTCGATGATCGACTGCGCAGCTGCAGCAATTTTGTCCGGGGAACGGCTGATGATGGCGACCTTCGCTCCTTCCTGGGCAAGGCGCTGAGCTATCGCCAGGTTGATTCCACTCGAACCGCCAGCGACAAATGCCGTACGGTCCTTAAGAAGAATGGGGGATGCCATAAAGATGATACTCCGTAAAACGAGGCAGGCACATCATTCGACTGCACTCAAATGATGTTGATAACGCTGACGAAGCACCTTCTTGTCGATCTTGCCCGTTGCCGTGAGGGGAACCGGTGCAACAACAACATCGTCCGGTAACCACCAGCGCGCGACGTATGGCTCCAGAAACGTCCGCATCGTCTGGGCCGTGACCGTCGCTCCATCTTCGGTTTCGATAATCATCAGCGGCCGTTCTTCCCAAAGGGGATGGTAAACCCCAATGACGGCGGCGCTGCGAACGCCGGGGCACCCCAAGGCATGATTTTCAAGATCTATGGAACTGATCCACTCCCCGCCGGACTTAATCACATCTTTCTTTCGATCGGTTATCCGCAGGAACCCGAACTGGTCGATCGTTGCTATATCGCCGGTATCGAACCAGCCTTCGCTGTCGGTGGCGGCAACGTCAGGATAATAACGATCCAAAACCCAGGCGCCGCGAATGTGGAGATTGCCTGCGCTGGCGCCATCCCACGGCAGTTCGCCTCCATTCGCGTCGACAATTCTCAGTTCGACACCGAAAATTGCCCTGCCTTGCCGTGTTCGGAGTATATGTTCGGCATCATCTCCCTTCGCCGCCAACAGGCTGGGTGTGGGCGTCGATACCACTATCAGCGGGTTCGCTTCAGTCATGCCCAGAGCATGAACAGTGATGATGCCGTATCCGGCAAATGTTGATGCCGTGGCCTCGGGCAGCGCAGACCCCCCTATGATGATGCGTTCGAGATTTCCGGCAACACTGCCCGCGCTGCGAAGGTATTCGAGGTACATTGTCCACACCGTTGGCACACCGGCGGACATCGTGACTCCCTCAGCCGTTATGAGCTCGTGCAAACTTGCTCCGTCCAGCTTGTCAGCGGGCAAAACCAGCTTGCATCCGTTTATGGCCGCGGCAAAGGGCAGCCCCCAGCCATTGGCATGATAGAGGGACGATGCCGGCATAATCGCATCGAAAGCCGTCAGACTCATTGATCCACTCAGCCCGGCTGCCAGCGCATGCAAGGTGATCGATCTATGGCTATACAGCACGCCCTTGGGAGAGCCAGTGGTCCCGGAAGTATGGCAAAGAATCGCACCCGCGCACTCTTCCAGTCGTGGCCAAGTAAAATCCGCCTCCTCCGAATGGAGCAGCTGTTCATAGGATAGGACGTCATTCTGATCCTTGCCGAGCCTAGTCTCATCACAAAGCATCACAAAATGCTCGACGCTTCTCAGCTCCGGTTTCAGTCTTTCAACCATCGGCAGAAGGTTGCGATCAAAAAACAGGATCCGCGAGGCAGCGTCCTGTAGCGTATAAAGGATATGCTCATCCGCAAGCCGGGGATTCGCGGTGTGCAACACAGCGCCCATTCCAGGAACCGCATACATCAGCTCGACATGCCGATGGGTATTCCACGCAAGGGTTGTGATCCGATCGCCCGGTCCGACACCCATGCGAACCAGCGCGTTTGCCAAGCGCGCAGAACGCTTACCACATCCCGCCCAATCATACCGCCATAGTGGCTCATCAATTAGCCGCGAGACAATTTCCCGGTCTGCATGCGCCTTCTGGGCATGCCTGAGCATTCCACTGATCAGGAGCGGCCATGCCTGCATCAAGCCATCCAGCATCATAACCTCGCCCAATTTCCCGATACGCATAAGCGCAGACCTTTCACTGCACGGCCCTGTTCATGTTCGCACTGCTGCTTCAGAGCATCGCGACCGGGATCGTGTGCAATGAAAAGGCCACTGCCTGATTCAATGAACCCGATCGAGCACAGAGACGCAGCTGGCTACGGCCCCCAACTATGACCGCGTCATTCTTCATTTGGTTTCCGGCCTTTATAGGTGGTCATGAATATTGCTGGGCGACGCCCGTAAGGGCCTTGATAAGGCGCTCCTCAAGTTCATCAGGTGACAGATTCTCTACCAGTTCGCCCACGATCGCTGCTTCATCCTGGTCGGCCGAAATCATCGCCCCGTGGATCGCGAGCCCCAGCACGAACAACATATCGCTCCGCTTTGCGGTAGGCAGGGAACGATGAAGTATGTCGGCAAACCGGCGGATGGCCGGCGCTAAGGTCGAAGCCGTGACCTCGCGCCAAATGTCGGTTCCAATCTCTCGAAAATAGGTCCGTATGAAGGCCACCCAGACTTCGGCATCTATCGATTTCAATACGAAAAATGGATGAACGAAGGCGCGGACTATCTCCTCAACCGGAGGCGGAGCATCAGGATATTTCCGGTCGAGCTCCTCCAGAGCGGCTTCCCGCATTTCGTTGATTTGCTCGGCGCGGGCTTCGTGCACGCGCTGGTACAGGGTTTCTTTGTTGTCGAAGTGGTAGCCAATGAGGTTGACGTTCACATTGGCTTCACGTGCTATTTCACGCAGACCAGCGCCATGCAGCCCCTTACTTGCGAATAGCTTCTCCGCGGCAAGAATGATCCGGTCTCTAGGGGGTATTTCCTTGTTGCTACCGCCGCCCAGCCTATCGTCCATAACTGCCTTGTCCCGTACTGTTCAACACGATCAAACAACTGTCAATGGCGCAGTAGCGTGCTTGCGAAGATCGAGGCCTGCTTGGTGCAATGGAGGCACCGGATGATTGAAACCTCATAAATCAACGTGACTCCGTAACTTGATTGCGCAAGGAGCCGATACGGGAAACCGTCAGTTCAACGATATCGCCATCGCTGAGAAAGCGTGATTGTTCCAGGCCGCAGCCGCTGGCCACCGTGCCCGAGCCAATGATCTCGCCCGGGAAAAGCGTCTGCGACCGCGATACATATGCAATGCAGTCCTCGAACTTATAATGCATGTCTTTGCTGGTCCCGGATGACCATTGCTCACCATTGACGAACGCGCTCATATCAAGCGCATATGGATCGCCAATCTCATCGACTGTCACAATGCAGGGTCCCAATGTGGTTCCCTGGTCGAAATCCTTGCCTTTTCCAGGACCGAGCATGCCCCGCATTGCCTTCATCTGCTCGTCACGAGCCGACCAGTCGTTATAAATTGTGTATCCGAAAATATGTTCACTGGCCTCATGGCGCGAAATATTCCTTCCGCGCTTGCCGATGATCGCAGCAAACTCCAGTTCATAATCGAAATAGCGGCAATATTCCGGCCGCGGAATCTTGTCCTCGTGCCCGGCGATTTCTGTCCGGCCCGCGATATAATAGGACGGCTGCTCATACCATATATCCGGCACCGTCCACTCTTGCTTGCGATCGATATTGGCAATCTCCGTCTCGCCCGCGCCGGACAGTTTGGCGGCAAGTTTGGCCGCCCCCTTGAACGCCCCTATCAAATGGCCTTCAAAGCACAGAAAATCCCGGATCTGTGTTGGCATAGGCAAGGGAGAGAGCAGTTTGCAGTGCCTGCTCTCGACCAGCGCCTCATCCGGAGCCTCTTCTGTTAGGCGTCGCGCGATATCCCATGCCCCCTCTCCTGCTTCGATCAAGGAGATCATGGAGGCGAAAGGCGCCAAATTCCTCTCGCCTCGAAGCTGCGCGGCTCGAAACAGATCGACCATCCAGGCATCGTCCGCCACCCACGATCCAAGAACTGTACGCCCTTCATGAACACAAGTGACTAGGCGCATGATGTCGATCCCGTACAGTGATCAGAAATGATAGCCCACGCGCACACCGTAGGTGCGGGGCGGCTCCAGGGTGCCGGAAACGGGCAGGCCCACGGCGACGGAATTGACGAGCGCGCTGGCGATCGTCGTCTTGTTGGCAAGGTTCCTGCCATACACCGATATGTTCCAGTTACCGATTTCATAGCGAATGAATGCGTTGATCTTCGTGTTGGCGGGACGCGAAACTGCAGCCTCGTTGAAGGGCGTGAAATATATACGATCTTGCCAATTCAATTCGCCGCGCAGGTTGACCGTGCCATTGGCCACGGCGAATTCATATTCGATCGCCGAGTTGATCGACATCTCCGGCGCCTGGATCAACTGATTCCCGTCAAGCACCGCGGGTGCAGGATTGAAGGGGTTTGCCGGATTGGCCGATTGGAAGTCAGTATATTTTGAATGCAGCCATGCAGGCGCGACCTCGATCCTCAGGCCATCAGCTGGGACAATGGTGACTTCCGCTTCAGCGCCATAAAGCGTGGACGCCGCCGCATTCTCGATGGGCACCGTTGCATTGACGACCTTGGCGATCTGCAAATTCTTGTAATCATAATAGAATCCCGACATGTTTATTCGCACACGACCATCGGCGAAAGTGCCCTTCACGCCTGCCTCGTAAGACCATAGGGTCTCCGGTGCAAAGCCTCCGTTGGCGTCACCGATATTGAAACCGCCGCTCTTGAAGCCCTTGGAGACATTCGCAAAGAACATAAGTCCCTTCCGGGGTTCATATTGGATGCCGAATTTCGGCGTAAATGCTGTCTCGGATCGCTTGTGGAAGCCCTGATAATAGGGATTCGGGGGAAGTTCTGGTGGATAGGGGGTGAACAAATCGAACTGGACCAGATCATCCAGCTTCTTGCGCTCCCAACTATACCGCGCACCCAGGGTCGCAGTGAGCTGCTCGGTCAACGCATAATCGATCTGACCAAATCCAGCGACTGCTTCAGTGGAGAAATTGCCCTGTGCAACATAGCCTTGCACGAAATGGCGGGGGGGCCCGAAGACCAGCGCGGCATCCAGCGGGATTTTAGAACCGCCGAATATCTTTTCGGTGAAGTAATAGCCGCCGAGGATAACCTTTGCCCGGCCAACGTGGCCGTTCAATTGCACTTCCTGGCTGAATTGATGCGAGTCTTCAAAAAAGGAGAATATCGATAACGGCGCACTGGTGATGTCGAGATCGGTGACCGTTTTCCATTCGCTGTTACGATAGGCGGTAATCGACGCCAGGGTAAAATCACCCAAGTCGAACTCCCCCCGGCCGGCAAGTCCCCAGAAGGTGCGGTCGTTGGACGGATCGAAATCATTGGCGATATCACGGCGGTTCGCCGGCGCCACGCCGCCGAATAAAAAGCCAGAGGGCGTGATCAGTGGATTAGCCTGCCCAAAATAATGGTTGCCATAGTTGCGGTCATTCTCGTGATAATAATCTCCGATCAGATCGAACTTGCCTACATCGCCAATTTTTGCGCTGACCGTTCCTCTAAAGCCATATCGTCGCGCATTATCGATAGCGTGGCCGGTGACTATATTCTTGCCGTAGCCATCCCGCCGCTCGCCCGTAAACGCCAACCGAACACCAAGCCCTTCCGCCAACGGCGCGCTGACCGCGCCTTCGGCCGTCAGAGCATTGTAATTGCCGTAACCGACTTCGAGATATCCCTCGAACTGATTGCGCGGCTTGCGTGTGATGACGTTGATCGAGCCGCCCGTCGCGTTCCGCCCATAAAGCGTGCCCTGCGGCCCGCGCAAAACCTCGACCCGTTCGACATCGAAAAAAGTGCCCATCGTCGCAGCGGGTCGCGAAATATAGACTCCGTCCACATGATAGGCGACGCGCCCTTCCCCGCCGGGATTAATCATGTCAAAACCGATACCGCGAACCGAGATACGCGCAATGCCGCCATAGGAACCAAAGGTCATGCTTGGCACCGAGGTCGCGAGGCTGGCGAGGCTGGTTATTCCTCGATTGGTCAAGGCATCACCGGACAGCGCCGAAATGGAAAGCGGAACCGTCTGCAGAGATTCGGACCGCTTTTGCGCGGTAACAACAATCTCGTGAATCGCCCTTTCGGCAATCGCGCCTGTGTCTGTCGCCGCCCCCCGCGCACTCGCATCGCCCGCAGAAGCGGTCTGCGCAGCAGCGGGCACGATCCAAAGAGCGACTCCCGCGAACAGCCCAATCGTTCCGGCTCGTATCATCCTGGTCCTCCTCCCCAATTGGCGCAGTTTTGTTGCCGCCCCTTGTGATCACTGGCGAAGGCCTATCGGCTCCGGCCCGCAACTTGTTGTACGGTTGTCTATATGTTCATTGCTGTCAAGCGAAAAATATGCGACGATCTGACTGTAAAAACCACGAGCTAGGTCGTATGATGCATTGATTTATGGGTTTTGGTATATTTTTATGTAGACAGATGTCTATGAAAGCGAGGGTATGTGATACCGTTCACAAGGGGCCTGCACCAAATCGGGATTGGGCATTACGCATATCTTCAGCCCTCAGGGACCTGGGGCTACAGCAACGCCGGCCTCATTCTCGATGGGGATCAGTCGCTGTTGGTCGATACATTGTTCGATGAGCGCCTGACCGCCGAAATGCTTGACGCGATGAAGGCCGCGACGAACCTTGGAGCCGGCGATATCTCCCAGCTCGTCAACACACATGCAAATGGCGACCACACTTTTGGCAACAGGCTGGTCGTCAATGCGCACATCATCGCGTCTGCCGCAGGAGCGGAAGAGATGGCGCATGAGGCCCCTCCCGAGTTTATGGCGGATCTTATGCGCCAGACCAAAGAACTGGGCGATCTGGGGATATATCTCGAAGCGATATTTGCGCCTTTTCAGTTTGCTGGAATCGAGCTGCGCCTGCCCGACGAGACCTTCCAGGGCCAGAAGACGCTTATGGTCGGCGATAAGCAGGTTGAACTGATCGAAGTGGGGCCGGCGCATACCGGCGGCGACACGCTCGTCTATGTGCCAGCCGACAAGGTGATTTACACCGGTGACATATTGTTCGTGAACGGCACCCCGATCATGTGGGCCGGGCCGGTCCGCAATTGGCTCGCCGCGTGCGATCTCATGCTGGAAAAGGATATAGAAACAGTAGTTCCCGGTCACGGGCCGGTCACCGACAAGGATGGGATCAGGTCAATGCGTTCCTATCTCGCTTATGTCGAGCAAGAGACGAAAAAGCGCCATGTGGCTGGTTTGACTGCTTGGGAGGCGGCGCAAGACATTGCACTCGCAGAATTCGGCGCGTGGGAAGACCCGGAACGCGTCGCAGTCACAGTGGATACGATCTACCGCGAGCTGAATGCCGACACCACCCCACGCGATATACTCGGACTGTTCGAAAAAATGGCCGCGCTGAATAAGGTCTACAGTCCAGCCCGCACCTGCGCTGCGGGGCACAACCATTGATATGACGGACGAGCCTGAAGCACCTGGCAGATAACGGAGAGAGAGATGCAACGGTTTTTGAGGAGTAGCTGGTACTGCACAGGATGGAGCTCCGACATATCCGACAAGCCGCGCGGCATTAAAATTCTGGACGAAGACATCGTACTGTTTCGGACGTCCGAGGGAAAGATTGCCGCTCTGAACGGGCGCTGCCCGCATCGCTTCGCCCCCCTTTCGATCGGATGCGTAAAAGGTGATGTCATCGAATGCGGCTATCACGGCCTCCAGTTCGACAGGAACGGCACCTGTACGCTCAATCCTCATGGGGAAGGTATTGTTCCTCCAAGAGCCCACACCAAGGCTTTTCAGGTTGAAGAGCGTGATGGAGCCTTATGGATTTGGATGGGTCAACCCGGTACCGGCGACCCCAGCGACATATTGGATCTATATTTTACAGGCGGCAAATCCGGCTGGGAGACGGCAACCGGTTATCTGAAGATAAATTCCGATTATCAACTCGTGATCGACAATCTGCTCGACCTGACCCACGGCACATATTTGCACCCCACGACTGTCGGCGTCGGCGCCGAGCATTCCACGGGATCGGCAATGAAATATGATTTCAAAACCGAAGGGAATGTCGTGCATTCCAACTACACCTTTTTAAATTCTCCGCCGACGGCCTTGTTCCAGCCTTTCTACGGCAAGGAGCGGTGCGATATTTATGCTTTCATGCGTTGGCAGCCCGCAGGATCCCTGATTCTGGACATCAGTGCGACAGATGTTGGTCAGCCCAAGGGAACCGGCGTTATGCTACCAAGCTGCCACTTGATCGTGCCGGAAACAGACAACAGTTGCCATTATTTTTGGGCGATAGCGCGCAATGTGGAACTCGGTGACGAGGCCAAGACCCGGGCGATGAAAGAGGCCGTCGCATATGCATTTGAGGTGGAAGACGAACCGGTGATTGAGGCGTGCCAGAAAATGATGAATGGAGAAGAATTCTTCGATTTGGAACCCGCAATATTGTCGACAGATGTGGCAGGCATTCAAGCCCGCCGCATCCTGAGCAAGCTGATTGCGCGCGAGGCAAAAGCCCACATCTAGCTTGCAGACGACTGCTCGGACGATCTCGAGTCCAATCCCGCCAGTCCAATCGCCCGTACGCCCTCCACCGGCTGATCGTTTGAAATGGTCGCATTAATTCGGGTCGATCGCCTCCCCCTCAGGGTGCCAACGCGGCCTCGACCGGTTCGGGCGGATAGATCGAAGGTTTGCCGGGATCGTAGACGCGGGTGAGCACGTTGACGAAATCGGGGTCGCGGATCGGGTCCGTCGGCATGGTGAAGCGTTCACCGCGCGCGTGCAGGTCAGCGATGAAAATGTCGAAAATCTGCTCGTGGGTCAGATCGTCGCTGTGATCGAGGGCCACCTTCAGTTCGTGGTAGTCCATGAAGATGTCTGCTCCCCAATGAAGGAGGAAGCGCATCTCGTCTGCAGGGATATGCTGGATCACCTCGTCGCCGGTAGTGATTTGCCAACCATCACCGGCGGGATCGGCGCCCAGCCGTGAATCCAAGGCTAGACCCTTGGGATGGCGCAGCGCCGCCGGCCCGGTCGCCTCGGCGGTGTGGTACATCAACTCGTTCTCGACCACGACTGCGCGTCCCCACATCGGCGCTTTGATCTGGCGTGGCGGAGCGTGGGGGCCATCAGGCCAGCAGGTAAAACCACCACCGACCCGTCCCTTGTAGTACCATGTGATGACCTGCGCCTTCTTGGCCTTCCAACGGGCGAATAGACCTGACTTGACCATAATGAAATCGGGGCCCGGCGCTTAACCTTGACATAACAGCCCCTAGTCTTCCATGGAAGGTTTTATCTGATTGAGGAGAAGAAAGTGGAAGGCTATCTTCCCCGCCTGCGTCTGGACGGCCAGGGCATTGTCGTACTTGGAGCTGGTGCGGGGATGGGAGCGGCTTCGTCTCGCGCGCTCGCAGAAGCCGGAGCGCGCATTCTGTGCGTCGACCGGGAAATGGGCCTCGCCGAACAGATCGCCCTTGAAGTCGGCGGCATCGCCTTTGCGGCCGATGTTACCGATAGAGCCGGAATGGAAAATGTCTTCGGGACCGCCCAGGCACATTTTGGCGCCAGCCTGAAGGGCGTCGTCGACATCGTGGGCGTTGCCCTGCTCGACAAGGTCGAATCGTTCGATGACGCGAGGTTCGATGCCCAGTTCGAGGTCGTGCTCCGCCACGCGTTTCTGGCGATTCAGATTGGCGCTCCCATCCTTTCGGCCAATGGCGGCGGCGCCATGACGTTCATCGGTTCGAACTCCGGCATGAAGAGCGTCCCTGGGCAAACGATCTACGGCGCCGCCAAGGCTGCGCTTCATCATATGGTACGGTGCTCGGCGCGCGAGTTTGGCGATCGGGGCGTACGAATGAACGTCATTGCACCCAGCTTCGTCCGAACGCCGCGTCTTCTGGAGAAATTGGGTCCGGAATTCTGGGAAACCGTGGACAGGACCGCGC
>Ga0207675_100002199_pt1 | contig 19373 bp, 15 predicted proteins | sample KBSSwiS42_FD_184305 | JGI IMG/M metagenome (GOLD analysis project Ga0207675, IMG submission 184305) | Switchgrass rhizosphere microbial communities from Kellogg Biological Station, Michigan, USA - KBS Switchgrass S4-2 (SPAdes) (version 2) | ecosystem: Host-associated > Plants > Roots >...
CAACGACTTCAACGAGCAGTTCAACATCTGGACCTCGGCGGGGTACACGCGCCGGTCCTACATCACCACCTGCTTCCCTGCGCAGTTCTAAGGTCGTCTTTTTTCGTTCTCTTTCCGAAGCCAATCATTCAGGAGGCCGTTCGATGAACAGCCGTCCGTTCGCCCTCGCCCTCGCGGCGGGGGCCGCTCTCGCTTTCTTTTCCAGCTGCGGGGGGAGCAAGACCTCATCGACTCCCACCGCGGTGGCGACGCCGACCCCGGCGCCCGCGACCGTCCACACCGACCTCGGCGGCACCAACTTCAACGTGCGCGTCGGCCGGTCCAGCTTCGCGAACGTGGATTTCCCGCCCGCGGGGACGCTCGACGTGACCGCGAGCTGGCCGGGTGACAGCAACATCGACATCTATGCGACCGACGCGAGCTGTCCGGGCTTCGAGTCCGTGAGCTCCGGCGCCTGCGCGATCCTGGCCAAAGGCGTCAGCCCGAGCGCCAAGCCCGAACGCATCACGTTCCCGACGCAGACGGGCAAGATCTACACCATCTGGACGGTGAACCTCGGTGCCACCACCGAGCCCGTCAACCTGCAGTTCGGCATCACGACGGTCGGACCCGTCCAGCAACCGACGGCGGGGCAGCCGACCCCCGCACCCGTCGCGACACCGGGCGCGCCGCGTGCGTCCCCGACGCCCTCGGACCTTGCCCCCGGGCCCGTGACGCAGCTCAAGGCCTACATCAAGACGATCGACCGCGGCAACTTCACGTACCGTCCCGGCGAGCAGGACGAGGATGGGAACTGGATCCTCCATCCCGGCGAGTTCGTGGTCTTCGATCTCACACAGAGGAACGGCGCCGGGCTCATCTGCAGCTGGCAGGTCGATCCGGAATGGCAGGTCGACGACCCCGACGGCGTGTTGCGGATCAGGGAGAGCAGCCACCCGTTCTTCCTGCGCGTCTCGGTGGAGCACAAGGGCCACTTCGAGCTGCAGGGAACGATCGACGGAGTCGACTCCAACGTCCTCCGGGTCTCCTCGGTCGCCAACGGCAACTAGCCGGCTGCTGAAGAAACGCTGGATCCTGGACGGACTACTCGTTCCGGAACGAGTCGCTTCCGGCGGTGCCCTCCGGCCGCGCTGAACGCGTGGCGGCCGGAAGGCCTGATGAGGGAAGCGCTACTGGTAGCGGAACTCCGTGCAGAGCTCGTTGGACATGATCTTGTCCAGTTCGGCATGGGCGCAGAACATCCCGTCCCGTCGCGCCTTGAGCCGCGGGTGGTAGATGTTGCTGAGGTTGTCTTCCTCGATCAGGTTCTCGTCCCAGTGCCAGATGACGTTCCCGCTGCCCTTCGTCTCCTTGTTCTTCTTGTCCTTCGCGATGATGTCCAGGCGGAAGTAGTAGCCGACGGGGATAAGGGGAAGCCCTTCCGGGTTCTCCCGGTACTGGTACACGCCGCCCTTGCCGTCTTCGACTACGAACAGCCGCAGCGTGATCCGCACGGGCTCCGTCTCTCTCTCGACGGGGGGCTCGCCCTCGGGGGTCGGCTCAGGCGTCGGAACCGGAGTCGGCGTCGCCACCACCACCGGGCTGGGGGTGGGCGTGGCCACCGCCACGGGTGTGCTCGGGCTTCCTCCACCGCAGGAGACCGCCGCCGCTCCCAGGATCGCCGCCATCCACTGCTTGTACGACTTCATCGCGCTGCTCCCATGCTCTACCTCTTCGACCGACCGTTACCGGGTCTGATCCGCTGCCGCAACTGGGCCGTCATTTCCTCGGGTCCTTGTCCTCGCGAATGGTCGAGGCTGAAGGCCCACTCTTCCCGCCTCTGGCCGGGACCTGTCATCACCACACACAGGACCCTCGGCTCGGACCGCAGGATCACGCTCCAGGGTCCGTATTGTAGGTCGTCGCCGAGAATCTCCACGAAGGCCCTGGCCACCAGATCGCGGAATCGCTCGGACGGGCTGTCGTTGGTGATCTCCAGGGACAACTCTTCTCTCCCAGCCGATCCGGACATCCTAGCGCCACCTGAGCGTTCAATCAAGTCATTCTTTCGCAACGGTTTATCGCCACTGTACAAGCGATCGGCAGGCCTGGACAGGGGCCGCCTGGACCCCCGCGCGTCGGCGACGGTGGGCGTCCACGAGCGAGAGTCCGTCCAGGGCTCGTCTTCCGGAAGATCGCCGTGACGGCCGTTTGACACCGCTTTCACCCGGGTGTACTTAAAGCCCAACCTTTTCAGCCGGCGTCGGGGGATCACTAAGCGAGGTCAAGGATGCGGCGACAACTGTCGGCGTGTGTCGGGCTCTTCCTGCTTGTCGCGACCAGTGCCTGGGCGCAGCTCTCGTCTCAGACGGCCCTGGTCGGGACGGTGACGGACAGTGGGGGATCGGTCGTCCCCGGCGCGCAGGTGGTCGCCGTCAACGTGGGCACTGCGGACAAGTACGAGGTGACCACGAACGCGGAGGGCTATTACAACATCCAGTTCGCCAAGCCCGGCCGCTACGACATCACCGTCAGCCTGTCCGGCTTCTCGACCTACAAGGCCACCGGCATCGAGGTCGCCACCAACCAGGTGGTGCGCACGAACGTCGCGCTTCAGGTGGGAGCGATCACCGACAACGTGACCGTCGAGGCCAAGGCCCAGGTGATCGACACCGACCGCGTCACGGTTTCCGCGACCATCAACGAGCGGGCCGTGGTCGAGCTGCCCCTGAACGGGCGCAACGTCTGGAACCTGGCCGCGACCACGCCCGGAGTCCTGGGCGGGCTCAACAGCGACATCGGTCTGAGCTTCCGCGGCGCCGGACAGCGCGAGATCCAGAACAGCCTGTCCCTCGACGGCATCAACTCCACGGCCAACCTGCTGGCCGCGACGAGCATGAAGCCGATCGCGGACGCGGTGACCGAGATCCAGGTGCAAACGGGATCCACGTCGGCCGAATACGGCGCCTATCTCGGCGTCGCCGTCAACGTGGTGACCAAGAGCGGGACCAACAAGCTGCACGGCTCCGTCTTCCACTTCCAGCAGGACGACGCCTTCGACTCCCGCGGCTACTTCGACAACCCAGCCCTGCCGAAGAATCCGCGGTCGAGCAAGCAGTTCGGCGCGGAGCTGGACGGCCCCCTGATGATCCCCGGGCTGTACGACGGCAAGAACAAGACGTTCTTCATGGTCGCGTACGAAGGCGTGCGCGGGGACGCGATCCAGAGCCCCATTGCCTCCGTCCCCACCGCGCTCATGCGGCAGGGGAACTTCTCCCAGGTGACCACGCCGATCCGCGACCCGCGCACGGGGCAGCCGTTCCCGGGGAACATCATTCCGGCGAATCGGCTCTCCCCGACCTCGCTCCAGCTCCTCCAGTACTATCCGGAGGCCAACCTCGGGGGCACGGCCAACAACTTCCAGGGTCCGAGCACCTTCAACGACAACGTGGATCAGTTCCTCGGCCGCGTCGACCAGAACCTCGGCAACAAGGTGCGCCTGAGCCTCCGCTACAACTGGCACGACAGCTACACCACGAACCCCCTGAACGCGCTGATCCCCGTGGCGGCCGTGACCCAGCCGCGCACCAACAAGAACTGGCTCTTCGGCTACACCCACACCCTGCGGTCGAACCTCCTCAACGATTTCAGGATCGGCTACCACCACATCGACTTCGACACGCTGAACCAGTTCTCGGTGAGCGGGCCCGACGACGCGGGCACCTCGCTGGGGATCCCCGGCTTCAACGGCGACACCCAGTTCTCCAACCCGGGCCTCCCGAGCGTCAACATCAGCAACTTCACCTCGACCGGCGCCGGCGGCACCAACTGGAACCAGTTCGACACCACGTTCCAGATGTCGGACGTGCTGGCCTGGACGCGCGGCTCGCACTCCATCCGGGCCGGCTTCGACCTCCGGCGGCTGAGCACGGGACGGCGCGCGGCCAACGACCCGCGCGGCCGCTTCGACTTCACGGGCGACATCACCGGCTACTCGATGGCGGACTTCATGCTCGGGCTGCCGCGCACCGTGATCCCGCCCACGGACCAGATCCTCGGGCACGTCGGCGGCTGGCGCAACGGGCTCTTCGCCAACGACGTCTGGCAGGCGACGCGCAACCTCACCCTGAACCTCGGATTGCGTTGGGAGATGAACTCCCCGGTGCAGACCTACGAGGGGGTCGCCTCGATGCTCGACACCGACTTCGAGACGATCATCCCGTCGGCCACGGCGGCCGGCTACCCGGTCCCGGGGTTCGAGTTCACGGAGGGCAACTACACGGACATCGGCCCGCGCCTGGGCGCGACCTACCGTCTCGGCGAGAAGACGGTGCTGCGCTCCGGTTTCGGCATGTACTACAACCCGAACCAGATGAACTCGTTCACGTTCCTCACCAACAACCCGCCGGTGGCCCCGGTCACGACCTACACCTCGGACCCGGCGAACCCGACGCTGTCCTTCTCGAACCCGACCGGCCAGCTCGCCGCCCTGCCCCGGCCCGACATGATCTCGCCCACGCGCAAGCTGCCCAGCGCCCGCAAGACCCAGTGGAGCTTCGACGTCCAGCGCGAGCTGTTCCGCGACGTCGCGGTCACCCTGCAGTACGTGGGCTCCAACACCGTCAACCTCGACCGCAGCTTCTTCAACAACACTCCGGCGCCGGGTCCGGGCGCGGTGGACCCGCGCCGGCCGAGCCAGAAGTTCCGCTCCCGCCGCATCATCTCGAACGATCTGCGCGCGGACTACGACGCGGTGAGCATCATCCTCCACAAGCGGATGAGCCACGGCCTGCAGGCCGACCTGCACTACACGTGGTCGCGCACGCAGGACGAGGCCACGCACTCCAACGGCGGCGGCCAGACGATGGACAACTACGACCCCATGAGGGACTACGGGCCGGCCAACTGGGACGTCCCGCACCGCTTCGTGGCCAGCTACATCTACGAGGTGCCGTTCTTCAAGCAGTCCTCGAACGCCTTCCTCAAGTACGTCCTGTCCGGCTGGCAGATCGCGGGCGTGACCACACTGCAGAGCGGCATCCCCGCCAACGTCACCATCGCGGCCGACCGGGCCAACATCGGCATCTCGGGATTGCAGCGTCCGGACCTCATCGGCGGCGTACCCGACCTCAACTGCCAGCCCAACAGCGGGGGAGCGACGGAGGCGGCCCGGAAACAGCTCATCAACTGCTTCGACCCGTCCGCCTTCGCCATGCCCGCGCAGTTCACGTTCGGCAACACCTCGCGCAACATCCTGCGTGGTCCCAACTTCAAGCAGACGGACATCACGCTGATGAAGGACATCCCGCTCGGCAAGGAGGTCCGCCTCCAGCTCCGCGCGGAGGGCTACAACGTGTTCAATCGGGCGAACTTCGCGAACCCGAACACGACGTTCGGCGCGGCGGCGTTCGGCCAGATCACCGCGCTGGCCACGGGCGCGACCATGCGCCGCATCCAGCTCGGAGGCCGGCTGATATTCTGACGGGCTGACGACGACCCTCGCGTACGACCGCCGGATCCCGGTCAGGGGTCCGGCGGTCTCGTTTTTTCAGTTTTCCAGCGTCTCTAGAGACCCTCACGTGGCTGGGGGATGCGAAGCGCGGTGGATCCGCCGGAACCGCGCCATGACGGCCTTGCCGTAGTCCCTTTCCGCCAGATACACGTTGTGGGTCCGGCACATCAGGCGGATGTTGCGGGGTGAAGGATCGCCCCCGCGCGCCCACGCCACGACGTGATGGAACTGGACGTCACGGTAGGTGCCGCAGCGCCGCCCGCCGGAGCTGACAAAGCCGCACTGGCCATCGTCCGATGAATGGGAGTCCCGCCGCACCGGCGCCGGAATGTAGCGGGAGCGCGAGGCGGAGCTGCTCGTGTTCGCCAGTGCCTTCCGCGGCGTCTTGACCTTCGCGAAACGGCGGGCTTCACGTCGTTCGAGCGCCTCCGTCACTGCCGTCTCGAGGATCCGCGCGAGGTCACCGTCGGGCACCGACGACACCATCAGGGCCTTGAGCCGCTCGATCTTGTCGCAGAAGGCGGCACTTGCCGTGAACTGGACCTTGAAGCGGCTGGAGCCCAGAGGTTCGACCAGTCCGGAAGGCCTTCCCGGCACCGATGGCGTCGTGAGCGGCCCGAGGCTCAGCAGCGAATCGGACAGCGTCGTCGAAACTGGGTCCGGACCGAGTTCGTCACCGGACGGAGTCGCGGAGGAAACCGCGGCGGTTATGGGCCCGCGATCCGGCAGCTTCCGGATCAGCGCCGGAACGTCCGGCCGCGGTGCCAAATCCGCTACGAGGACCTCGATCTGCCGTTTCGACTTGTGAGTCGCACGCTCGAGCAGGACATCCCGGTTCGCCGGAGTCAAGTGCGGCGCCAGCTTCGCGATGCCACTGAGGTGGAGGCGTCCGTCGCCCAGCATGGCCAGGAGCACTGGATGTTCGCGTGCCGCCCGCGCGGCGGCGATGCGCAGGTAGGCCTCGTGTTCGGACAGGTGCAGAACTTCCGTGCAGTAGACGAACATGGAGTCGCACGCCTCGCGGGCAAAGAGACGCCGTTCGTCGACCTCGCCGATGTGGGCGATCAGCTCCCACTCGATGCGCCGCGACTGGCTCAACAGGGCGGATAGGCGCCGGAGAAGCTCGTCATCAGAAAGCTCGCGGAGAGCCGACCTTGGCATCTGTTTCACAATGTCATCCTTTGACGGCACCTCTGAAGGGTCCGAGGCGATGACAATTGTCATCTATCAATCTGTCAGATCAGGACCGCATGGCGAAAGAAGTGAGAAGGGGGCGCGACCGGTGGGGCAGCGCGGAAGCGCGCGCAACTCGGTCCGGACCGAGTCCGCCAAGGAATCGCGCCCGCCAAGGACTCGAGTTCTTCAGCAGCCTGCTAGGTCGCCATCTCCGGCGGGTGGTCGACGATCTCCTCCGTCCGCGGGTTCCAGTACAGCTTCCGTCCCTCCCGATACGCCCGCGCGGCCATGATGCAGGCCACGGAGTGGGCGAAGCCGTGCCGTACGGTGGCGTTGGGCGCCTTCCGGCTGCGCAGGCACTCGATCCAGTTCGTCATGTGGGACAGGTCGTCGTCGCTGATCGAGGTGGGAGGGATGCGGTCGTCGCCGGGCAGCGTGACGTACTTCTCCGCCCGCTTCACGTCGGGATCCGACTCGTGCGTGCCCTTCTCCTCGACCCACTTCCAGCGCGGGCTTCCCTCACCCCCGATGTTCACGAGGGTCGCGTTCTTGCCCATGATGCGGCTGAAGCTGTCCGCGTCGTTGCCGAAGCTGGTCGCGTAGCTGACCAGGAAACCCTTCGGGTATTCGAGCAGGGCCTGGAAGGTGTCCGGGTTCTCGCGCCCGTCCTTCCAGGCGAACACGCCGCCGCTCGCCATCACCGAGCGCGGGAACTCGTCCTCCAGGAAGTAGTGGACGAGGTCGATGCCGTGGCTCATCCACTGGTCGGCGATGCCGCTCGAGAAATCCTTGTAGAGACGGAACTCGAAGTACATTCGCGGGTCGAACGGACGGTAGGGCTTGCCGAGCAGCCACCGGCGCCAGTCCGTGTCCTCCTCGCGCAGCTGCGTGACTTCCTCCCGCCCCCGCCAGCGCGGCCCGTGGTAATTCCAGACGATCTCGACCTTGCTCACGTCTCCGAGCGCGCCCGACTTGATGAGCTCGCGGGCCGCGATCTGGTAGGGCTCGCTGCGGTGCTGGGTGCCGACCTGGACGATGCGATCCGACCGCAGCACGGCGTCGCGCGCGGCCTTGGCCTCCGCGAGGTCGTTCGCCATCGGCTTCTCGCAATACGCGTCCTTGCCCGCCTCGACCACCGCCTTCAGGTGCGTCGCGTGCTGGAAGTCCGCGGTCGAGATCAGGACCGCGTCCACGTCCTTCAGGGCGAGGAGGTCCTCCATGTATTGGAACGAGCGCGGGGCGCGGCCGTACCAGGACTCCGTGCGAGCCGCCGCCGCCTCCCGGTTGACCTTCCAGAGGTCACAGACCGCCGTCATCTCGAGGTTGCGGCCCTTGAGGCCTCGGGCGATCGTCTGAAGACCGAGACCCCGGCGACCGCACCCGATGTGCCCCAGCGAGATGCGATCGTTCGCACCCAGGATCCGGCCATAGGAGAGCGCGGTGCGGCCGAGGGCGCTGGCAAAGGTCGCCGCCCCCGCCCCCGCGAGGAACGTCCGCCTGTCCGTCGGCTTGGATTTGCGCATGCCGAAGCATACGCCCGCCGTACCGGCCCGCTCGGCGTCCTATTCGGAGAGCGCGATCGCGGGATCGATGGCCGCCGCCCGCCGGGCGGGCAGGGCGCAGGCGACGAGCGCGACCGTGCCCAGCACGGCCGCGGCGGTGGTGAGGACGAGGGGATCCGTCACGCGCACGTCGAAGAGCTGGCTCTCCAGGCTCCGCTTCAGGAGCGCGGTGCCGATCCCGCCGAGCGCGAACCCGAGGCCCACGAGGAGCAGTCCCTCCCGGAGGACCAGGTCGAAGATCCCGAGGGGGCTGCTCCCGAGGGCCATGCGGATGCCGATCTCGCGCGTGCGCTGGTTCACGAGGTACGCGAGCACGCCGTAGACGCCGACGGCGGAGAGGAGCAGAGCCACCAGGCCAAAGGTCAGCGAGAGCATCGCGGAGGAACGGCGGGCCACCAGCGCCGTCTCCGTACGCTGCGCCAAGGTGCGCACGTCGAAGAGCGGCAGCTCCGGGTCCAGCGCGGCCATTGTCGAGCGCAGGCCGCCGGTCACCGTCTCCGGCGCTCCCGATGTCTTCACGGCGAAGGTCAGGAACGACGACGTGTTCTGCGACATGGGGAAGTAATAGGCGCCGACGCCCTTCTCGCCTTCCGCGATGTCGCGGAGCTTGACGTCCTTGATCACGCCCACCACGTCGAGGAAGACCGTCTTGTCGGTGACCGCGAGCAGGTGGTCGATGTCGGTGGGGAGGAACATGCGGCGGCCGATCGGGTCCTGATCCGGCCAGAAGCGGCGCGCCAGCTTCTCGTCCACGATCACGACCGGCCGCTGGCCCCCGGCGTCGCTGTCCTGGAAGAACCGGCCCTTGGCCAGGCGCACGCCCGTCGCCTCGAAGTAGCCCGGTGACACCGTGACCTGGCTGGGAGAGATGATGGACTCTCCCGGCTTCATCTGGTAGCCCTCCGCGATGATCACGCTGTCGCTGTTGTAGCCGCCGAACGGGATGGTGTCGGTGGCGCCCGCGGCCGACACGCCGGGCAGGGCCCGCACCCGCCGCAGCGCCTCGTCCGTGAACGCGCGGCGCTTGGCGTCGTCGTCGTAACGGTTGCGGGGCAGCATCACGGACGCGGTCAGGACCCGATCGGAGACGAAGCCGGGATCGACGGCGGCGACGCGCCGGAAGCTCGCGAGCAGCAGGCCCGCTCCCACCACGAGCACGAACGTGAAGGCCACCTGGGTGACGGCGAGAGTCCGGCGGACGATGCGCCCGCCGCGCCCCACGCTGGTCCCGCGTCCGGCGTCGCGCAGGACGATGGAGAGGTTCGCGTGCAACACGGCGGCCACGGGGACGAGGCCGAGCACGATGCCGATGGCGAGCGAGATGGCCAGCGAGTAGCCGACGGCGATGGCATCGAGATGGATGTCGCTCCCGAAGGGCAGGCCCTGGAGGTCGAGCGCGGCCAGCGCGCGAAGCGCCGCCATGGCGAGCAGGAGCCCGGCCCCGGCCGCGACCAGGGTGAGGGCCAGGCTCTCCGCGATGAGCTGGCGCGCGACCTGCCAGCGGCCTGCGCCAAGAGCCAGCCGGGTGGCCAGCTCCTTGAGACGCGAGCGCGCGCGCACGAGCGCGAGGTTCGCGACGTTCACGCAGCCGATGAGGAGCACGAACAGCGCTCCACCCCAGAGGAGGTACAGGGTCGGCTTCACGAAGCGCACGAGGTGGTCCTGGAACCCGATCACCTGCGTGCGGAAGCCCGCGTTGATCAGGAGCTCCTTGTATTTGGGAAAGCGCTCCAGGTTGGCCGCGTTCAAGGCGTCCACCTGGGCCTGGGCCTGCGCGAGCGTCGCGCCCGGCTTGAGCCGTCCGACGTTCCAGTAGTTGTTGCTGTGCCGCTGCTCGTCCGAGCGCTGCTCCGCGGTGAAGGCGAGCGCCCGCCACAACATCACCTCGGGGTCGAGGCCCTGGAAGGTCCGCGGCATCACGCCGACGATCGTGTAGGGCTGCCCGTTCAGGCGCAGGTCGCGTCCGACCACGCCGGGATCAGCCCCGAACTGGCTGTGCCAGAGCGCGTCGCTCAGCACGACCCGCTTGTCGTTGCCGACTTCGCCTTCGTCGTCGGTGAACACACGGCCCAGGGCGGGGGACACGCCCATGACCCGGAAGTACGACGGCGTGGCGTCCACGATCTGGAGTCGCACGGGCAGGCCTTCGCGGCCGATGCTGACGCTCCGGGTTTGGAACATCGCCTGGGATTCGAGGACGGTGACGGCCTTGAGGCGATCGTAATAGTCGGGCACGCCGGAGTTCGAGCTGTCCGTGGCCCCCGCCTTCGGGTAGAGGTTGCTCATCAGCAGGATCCGGGACGGCTCGGGGACGGGCAGGGGACGGAGCAGGACGTGGTGGACGACGGTGAAGAGGGCAGCGTTGGCCCCGATGCAGACGGCCAGGGTCGAGGCGGCGGTCAGGCTGAAGGCCCGGTCGCGGGCCAGGACCCGTGCGGCGACGCGCAGATCGCGGATGAGCCAGTCCAAAAGCACCCCCCGAGGCGGACTACGGCCTCAATGGTGCGTAACGCGCGGGGCCGGGCCCGGGTTCCGGATTCTTCGACCCGCCCGAAGGTCAGTACCGGTTGAACTTCTCCAGCGCCTTGCCCATCGACCTCGTCTCCCTGATGAGCGGCACCATCCGCGTTTCCTTGTCGTCGTATTGGCGCAGGAGCTTCAGGACCTGCGGCAGGGACTCCACCGGTACGACCACGACCCCGGTCTTGTCGGCCACGATCCAGTCGCCGTTGCGGACGAGGACGCCCCCACAGGTGACGGGGACGTTGCGGGCTACGGGGATGTAGCGGCCGACGGACGTGGCCGGGGTCTGGCTGCGGCTCCAGACCGGGAAGCCGATCTCCTCCAGCTCCTCGATGTCGCGGGCGCCGCCGTCGATGACCATGCCGGCCAGGCCGCGCACCTTGGCGGTGGTCGCCATCAGGTTGCCGACGCCCGCGGTGTCCAGGCCGTCCTCCAGGACCTCGACCATGACGCTGCCGGGCGGCGCCTCGTCCAGGGTCTGGATCTGCAGGTTCGGCCAGTCGCGCTTGTCGTTGCGCAGCGCCTTGCGCAGGAGCACGGTCACCGCGGGCCCGATGACCTTGGCCTTGAACACGGGCTTCATGTCCCGCGACATGAAGCCGCGGAGGCCGGTGGCTTCGTCCACGGCGTCGGCCACGTTGCCGGTGCTGGCCTTGCCGAACGTCTCCATGATCTCGGCCGGGGTGGGCGCGGCGGCGGTTGGTGCCGCCGGCGGTTGCGTCGCGGCGGCCGTCGGCGCGATCGCGAAAAAGGCGGGCGCGCCGAGGAGGGCCGCCGCCAGCCACCACGCCACGGAGACCCGGCCACTTCTCGTGTTCATTCGGGACCTCACTTCGTGAACCGCCCGAAGCCTACCATCCGCAACCTGTAGTGGCACGAAAGTTCGGAGCGGACGGACGCGAGCGAGTCGGGTCGTGTGCGAGCCTCGCGTCCATGGCCCACGACTCGGACGAGCCGCAGGAGATCCCGGATGGAGACCTCGAGCAGTGGTATCGCGTGCACAACGGGCGGGACATGGACGGACGCCCGGCCGGCATCGGCATCCAGGCGCGAGACCGTTTGATCCGCCGGCTGGTGGACGAGGTGCGAAGGCTGCGGGCGCGGGTTAGCGGGGGGCGCGGGGATGGGCCGCCGAGGTCCGCTTGACCGCGGCCGGCTTGCGCTTGGCTCGCTTGGCGCGCTTGGCGGCGTGCGCCTTCTTGTAGGCCCGGCTCTCTTCCGCGCGCTCCGCACGCGCGGCGTCCACGAAACTGCGCGCGGCGTCGACCATCGCTTCCGGCGGCCGCGTGCCCTCGGCGAACGCGTAGATGTGGATGTGGCCGCGGTTCTCGCGCAGCGCCTCCACCTTCTGCTCGTCCTCGAGCTTCGCGACCAGGTTCATGACGAAGTTCTGCTCGTCGGGGGCCATGTAGCGGTACGAGACGTCGAAGGCGTCGCCCGTGGTGTGGGGTGCGATCTCCACGCGCGTCGCGTTCGCGTTCACTCCGCCCAGGCGCCGCTGGTAACGCTCGGTGCGGACGACGGACGTGACGGGCAGGAGCCGGTCGAACTGGCGATGGTACGCCTCCGCCACTTTCAAGAGGACATCCCGCGCTTCCGGGCGGATGTAGCTGAGGAGGTCGCGATGCATCCGCACGCGGTCCGCGGCATCGGTGAGGGCGTAGCCGTTCTCGGCCGCGAAGCTCGCGACTTCCTGGTACTCCTTGAAGAGGACGTCGCGCCCGGCCGCGTCTCCGTAATACGTGTCCAGCACCGCCGTCTGGGCGCGACCCTTCACTCCCTCCGTCTCCAGCTCCGCCTTCTTCTGCTCGACCGCTTCCATGGACGGCAGGAGCGGGACGTCCTTGTTCTTGTCGGCGTCGTAGTGGATCAGCGGGTCGTCCTTCGCGTCTTCGCCGATCTCGTAGAGGAGGTACGTGTCCGTCATCGGGGCCAGGCGCACGAGCTTGCCCGCGCGGATCATCTCGACGAGCTCGGCGTCGTCGTGCGGAATCTTCAGCGCCGCCTCCTGCGCGTCGGCGATCTGGAGGGCGAGGAACCGCCGCGTGTCCGGATAGTGGCGGAGCTCGGAAGGCGTGGCCACGCCCCCGGCCGAGCTGCGCTCCTCCTCGATGCGGTCGATCGCGTCTTCCAGCTCCTCCGGAGACGGGGTGGCGGCGACCGAAGCGGGCGCGGCCGATTCCGTCGCGGGTGGTACGGATGTGACCGCAGGGGCGGGAGCCGGATTCGCTTCCGGCGCGGGGGCGCGGCGGCACCCCATGAACCCGACGACCACGGCGACGGCAACGAAGCCAGCGGCGGGGATGGCCCTCATGGCGGCATGACCCAGCAAGATCCAGGCCAGGCCTGCCAACGGTTTGACTCCGGGGGTGGCGTCCACGTATACCTCCGCGCGTGAGCGATCGCGCCGCGCGCCCGAGTCCGTGGCTGTTCGTGCTCGCGGGCGGCCTCGTCGCCGGAGCGCTCGACATCCTCTACGCCTGTGTCTTCTGGGGCGTGCGCCGCGGAGTCCCCGCGCGGAGGATTTTTCAATCCGTGGCCGCCGGCGTGCTGGGCAAGGCGACGTTCGACGGCGGCGTGAGCACGGCGGCCCTCGGCCTGGCGCTTCACTTCTTCATCGCGACCAGCATGGCCGTCGCCTATTACGTCGTGGCCCGCCGCTGGCCGCTCCTGTGGCGGCAGCCCTGGCTCTGCGGCGCCGTGTACGGCCTGTTCCTGTACGGCTTCATGAACTACGTGGTGGTCCCGCTCTCGCGCGCGGGTGGCGGGTCGAAAGACGTCCTCTGGGTCACGCTCAGCATCGTCGTCCACGTGGTGCTGGTGGGGATCCCCTGCGCCGTCTTCGCGCGGCGCGCGGTGATGGCGGCGTCGCCGGCGTCAACCCCCGCTTCCGCGTAGGAAGAGGACCTCGCAGACTCCGGCGGGCCGGTAGCCGAGCCGAGCGGCCAGGCGCTGCGACACGGGGTTCGACGCGCTCCAGCAGGGGAGGAGCCCGCGGTCGAGACAGTGCCCCATGAACGCCGCCGCGGCCGCGGCGGCGAGGCCCCGCCCCCGGAACTCGGGGCGCGTGGCGATCGCGACCTCCGCTCGCCGCGACGACATCGTGTACGACGTGGCGGCGCAGGCCAGGCGTCCATCCAGGGCCGCCCCGAAGCCGAGGCCGTTTGCGGCGAAATCCGCCGGCCCCTGGAACACCTGCAGCGCATGCGGGATGAGATCGTCGTCGAGCTGTCCGGCCAGCTCCGCGTCGATCCGCCGCAGCGAGAACGGCGCGGGCAGCGCCTGTTCGGTGCGGCGCAATGCCGCGCGGTCGAGACCGGCCGTATCGAAGTCACGCATCGGCCGATCGATTACGGCGGCGCCATGGACGTCGAGGATGAGCCCGCGCCACTCCGGCTCGTTGCCGTACACGAGCTCGCACGGCGCCTCGACGTCCGCGACCAGGCGGCGCGCGCCCGCGGATGCCGGGTCACCGCCGAAGACCTCGTAGCACCCGAGGCTCAGCCGGGCGGCGCCGCCGTCGCGCGTCGCCTGCCCCTGGCGGCCTTCCAGGACGGCTTCGACGACCGCGCGCAGCTCGCGGTGGGACGCGAACAGCGGGCCGAGCGCGGGGTCGATCATCCGTTCAGGGCGCGGGTGGCAATGCCAGCGAGGCCTGTCCGAACACGTAGCGCCAGCCGGACGCCGTCCGCACGTACGTGTCGCTGAACCAGAGCGTGCGGTCGAACGCCTTGCCGTCCCGCGTCCCCTTGACGCGCAGCTTCGCGGTCACGACCGCAGTATCGCCCCACACGCGCACCTTCTGCGAGCCGTCGATCTCCCGCTGCACGTCCCAGGTGATGGCCTTGCTGCGCGCCTCCGCCAGCAGCTCCGCCTTGTCGTGGACGCTGCCCGTCCCCAGCACGAGCACGAAGTCGTCGGCCAGGATGCGGTCCATGGTCGCGGCATCGTTCTGCTCGACCGCGGCCTGGTACGCGGTGTCGAGCGCGGCGACCTCGGCCGCGTCCCGCTCGGGAGAGCGGGCGGGAGCGGCCGCGGCCAGGATTGCGGCGGCGGCGAGCGCGGCGAAGGGGACGATCGTCTGCATCATTTCCAGACACCTCCAATGCTGGACTCTACGCGACCCCGTCGCATTCGACCCGCCGCTTTCGGACATGGTCGGTTGACGGGCCTAGCGATAAGCGGCGGCCTGGATGCCGTAGAGCTCCGCGTAGGGCCCGCCCTTGGCCATGAGGTCGGCGTGCGTCCCGACCTGGGCGACGCGCGCGCCGTCGAGGACGACGATGAGGTCGGCCATGCGCACGGTAGAGAAACGATGCGAGACCAGGAGCGTGAGGCCCTCCCGCCCGCGCGCCGCCGCGGCGTAACGCTCGAACAGCGCGTGTTCGGTTTCGGCGTCCAGCGCGGCCGTGGGCTCGTCGAGCACGAGCAGCAGCGGACGCTCGCGCATGAAGCCGCGCGCGAGCGCGATCTTCTGCCACTGGCCGAACGAGACCTCGACTCCGCCCGGCCAGGTCGGTCCGAGCTGGGTGTCGAGGCCCTCGGGCAGCCGGGCCACCACGTCTTCGGCTCCCGCGCGCGCGACGGCCGTCGTGACCGCGGCGACGTCGTCGACATGGGGCACGTCGCCGACGCCGACGGAATGGCGGGCCGGCAGCTCGAAGCGGAAGAAGTCCTGGAAGGCGCCCGCCAGTCGCGCGCGCCAGGCCTCCGGCCGCATGCGGTCCAGCGGCGCACCGTCCACGAGGATCCGCCCCGCCGTGGGCTCGTAGAGCTTGCAGAGCAGCTTCACGAGCGTGCTCTTGCCCGCGCCGTTCTCGCCGACGAGCGCCACCACCGCGCCCGCGGGCAGGTCGAGGTCGATGGACTCCAGCACACGCTTGCCGGTGCCGGGATACGCGAACGAAACGCCCTCCAGGCGAATGCCTTCGCGCAGCCGCTCCGGCGCGGGCTGGTCCGCGGTGGCCACCACCGACGCCGCGTAGTCCTCGAGCCAGGCCAGGCGGCGGGAGCCGTCGAGCCAGATCCCGCGCAGGAACCCGATCTCGCCCACGGTCGCGCCGATGTACATCGAGAGACGCGAGCCCGCCGCGAGCACGAGCAGCACGTCCGCGGCCGGAGCCTTCAGCGTCGCGGATACGAACACGATCGCGCCGACGTAGGCCCCGCCGAAGATCGTCCAGGCCAGCGCGTGCCAGGCCGCGCTCGTCCCGCGCGCCCCCGCCACCGGCCCGTACCATCTCTCCCAGGCCCGGCGCCGCTCCTGGACCAGGCGCGCGCCGATGCGGGTCACGCGCACTTCCTTGCCCGGAGCCGCCGTGGTGGCGGTGGCGAACAGGTGGCGGGCCAGGCGGCTCGCGGGCGCGCCGCGCTCCTCGGCCGTGCGCTCGACGCCCGGTCGCCAGGTCGAGGTGAACACGGTGGGCAGCGCGAACACGGCCAGCAGCGCGAGCGCGGGATGGATCGACATCAGGAGACCGATCACCACCACCAGGCGCAGGATCCACCCGCAGGTGGAGAAGACCGACATGTACATGTGGTCGAGCACGAAGACCTGGTCGCGCAGGACGGAGAGGCGATCGAGGTATTCGGGGCGCTCCTGGTGGGCGATCGTGGCAATCCCGGCCTGCAGCCGCGCCACGTGCGCCTCCAGCGCGATCGTGACCTTGTCCCGGAACCGGCGCTGCACGCGCGTGCTCACGGTGAGGAGGAACCAGGTGGCGGTTGCGGTCAGCCCCAGCGCGAGAGCCATGATCACGAGGAGCCGGCGGTCGCCGCGCAAGAGCGCCTCGCCCAGGAGCTTGAGCCAGATCGCGGCCAGCGCGTCGGGGAGCGCGGCGAGCTGGGACAGTCCGAACGACGCCAGGAGCATCCCCGGCTCGTGCTGGTAGCCGAGCCTGAGCAAGCGCCACATCGAAGAGAGCGCGGGCGGGAGGGCGTCGGCCTTGGAGCGCTCAGGCGAGGACGTCGTAGGCCGCTCCTTCCTCGTCCGTGCTGGCCCCGAACCGCTGGGCCTGCAGGTCGAACATCGTGCGATAGCGGCCGCTCCTGGCCATCAGCTCGTCGTGCGTGCCCAGCTCGATGACGCGGCCGTGCTCCAGCACGCAGATGCGGTCGGCGAGGCGCACGGTCGAGAAGCGGTGCGAGATGAGGACCGTGGTGGCCTTGCGGGTGGCGGCGAGGAGGCGCTCGAAGATCTCCGACTCCCCGCGCACGTCGAGCTGCGCGGTGGGCTCGTCGAGCAGGACGAGGCCGGCGCCCTGCCGTACCGCGCACAGCGCGCGGGCCAGGGCCACGCGCTGCCATTGCCCGCCGGAGAGCTCGGTGCCCCCTTCGTATCCGCGGGCGAGCGGCGTGTCGAGGCTCGCGAGAGACGAGGCGCCCGCGTCGGCGAGGGCCGCGCGCACGAGGTCGTCGGGAGCGCCGCCGGGCGCGACGTTGTCGCGCAGCGGGAGCTCGAAGCGGATGAAGTCCTGGAAGACGGCGGTCACGTGTGTGCGCCAGGCCTCGACGTCGAGGTCGCGCAGGTCCACGCCGTCCACCTCGATCGCGCCCTTCTGCGGGTCGTACAACCGGCACAGGAGCTTCGCGAGCGTGGTCTTGCCCGCGCCGTTCTGGCCGACGATGGCCAATGATGATCCGGCCGGGATCGTGAGATCGAAGCCCTCGAGGACGGGCTTTTCCGCGCCGGGATAGGCAAACGTCACGTCGCGGAAGCGGATCTCGCGCGCGGGCGCATCCGGAGAGGGGCGTGCGGGCGTGGCCGGCGTGATCAGCGCCCCGCGCGCGCCCATGACGGGCTGGAGGCGCAGCACGGCCGCGACCGGCGCCGCCGCGCCGTCGAGGGCCCAGCTCAGGCCCCCGAACGCGATCGCGCTGGTGCCCGCCGCCACCTGGGCGAAGACGACGAGGCGGCCGAGGTCGAGGCGCCCGTCCGCGGCGGCGGCGGCGAGGGCCCAGAAGACGGCGACGTTGGCGACGGTGACGATGAGCAGGCTCCAGGCGAGCGGCTTCTCGCGCAGCCGCGTGGCCTCGTACTGGAGCGCGTGCAACCGCGTGCGGCGCGACACGAAGCGCTCCATCACCCAGTCCGCCAGCCCGAACAGGCGCAGCTCCTTGGCCGCGGGCGGGTCGACGGCCAGGCGGTACGCGTATTCGGCGTGACGCTGGGCTCCCCGCACCTCCTCCGTGTTCCGGTCGAACCAGACCGCGCTCTCCCGCAGCAGCCAGTGGGTCGAGAGCCACGCGCCGGTCAGGACCAGCGGGGCCCACCACGAGAACGCGAAGAGGACGGCCGCGGAGCAGAGGCCGGTGACGGTCAGGACGAGCCCGCCCGCGATGAAGTCCATGTTGATGTGCATGGGAGGCCCGGTCATCCCGAGGTCGAAGTCACGAGCGACGGTGAGATCGCCCGTGAGCTTCGGATCTTCGAGATGCCCCAGGCCGGGGGGCCGGACGCAGGCCTCGACGAGACGATCGTTGAGCCAGGCCGCGACACGGCTGCCCAGGTTCGCGCTGACGGCCTGGTGGACCGGCGTGAGCACCTGCAGCAGCACGAAGACGATGCCCACGATCGTGAGAGGCGAAGCCAGCGGCGCGCCGCGCTGGACGGCGCCGACCAGCGCTCCCACCGCGATGGCGAGCCCGGCGGCGAGCACGCCGCGCAGGATGAGCACCGTCCACCAGACGAGGGCGAGCGCCCGATCCGCCCGCGGCAGGATCGCGAAGAACTTCCACTCCTGGCGGTCTCGAAGCTTTCGCCACATGGTCGAGGGGATCGGAGCCTTCAGCGCCGTGTCGGGTAGGGATAGCCCTGCGCGAGCACGGCGTCGAGCTGGCGGTCGTCACCGTAGATGTCGCTCACGAAGAACACGACGCCCTCGGAGTTGACGTGGACGGTGTCGTAGAAGAGGACCACGGACAGCTTCTGCTTGAGGTTCACGCGAGTGGGACGCTCGCCCTGCATGGCGGCGTCGATCTTCGCACGCGTCCACTCCGGCTGGTCGCGCAGGACCCATTCCGCGAGCCGCGCCGGATCCTCCAGGCGAATGCAGCCATGGCTGAAGTCGCGGCGGGCGCGGGCAAAGACCTGCGGGGCGGGAGTCCCGTGCATGTAGATGTTGTCGGCGTTGGGGAAGATGAACTTCGCGAGGCCGAGCGAGTTGCGCGGCCCCGGCTTCTGCCGCAGGCGCAGGCGCCCGGCCAGGACGCCGGAGAGGTTCTCGGCCGTGGTGGCGAGAGCCTCCGCGCCGTCGTCGCCGCTGGCCACGATCTCCATTTTCTCGCGCGCGAGGTAGCCGGGATCGCGCCGCGCGTGGGGCACGATCTCGTTCACGATGATGCTGTAGGGCGGGTTCCAGTAGGGACGGAAGATCACGTATTCCATCTGGTCGAGGAAGACCGGCGTCATGTGCCCCATCGACTTGCCGACCACGACATTCATGCGCACGGGCTCCTCGCCGGTCTTGGGGTCGGAAGCCCAGAGACGGAAGAGGGGCAGGTTCACGAACACGCTGGGGCGCTCGGACATGTCGGGCAGCCAGCGCATGCGCTCCATGGCCAGCTCGAGCTGGCGCACGCGCTGGGCCAGGCTCACGTCGAGGGCGGCCACCGTGTCGCGT
>Ga0207675_100002200_pt1 | contig 19369 bp, 23 predicted proteins | sample KBSSwiS42_FD_184305 | JGI IMG/M metagenome (GOLD analysis project Ga0207675, IMG submission 184305) | Switchgrass rhizosphere microbial communities from Kellogg Biological Station, Michigan, USA - KBS Switchgrass S4-2 (SPAdes) (version 2) | ecosystem: Host-associated > Plants > Roots >...
TCCACTACAACTTCCCTGCAACATCAAATTTACCACGCCATCATCATAACTTTTAAATTGAATAGCGCCACCATCCATTTCAACTGCTGGCTTCACATAATTCTCCAATAATTCTTTAATACGTTTTACCACATCATCGTCATCGGCGCTGATCTCATTACTGCTTTCTTTTTTTACAGTGATCACCTCTTCCTCATTGATCACCGCCTTTCCTTCTTCCAAGTACTCTTTCAAAAACTGACGGATCGTTGGGATCACATCATTCCAATCTGTATCAGGCGTTTTGCTCAGCGTCACAAAATTGCTTGCAATAAACACGGCCCTGATAAAAGGATAACCAAACAACTCGGTTGCCAGCGGTGATGGTTTTGCACTTTCCACATCCGGAAAATCGATGCTCTTGCCAGGATATAAAAGCTTGTTGGCCACAAACTTCATTGTCTCCGGGTTAGGCGTCATTTCCGTATAAATGCTAATAATAGGATTCCCAGTTTTTATCATATCTCACCAATTGAAACACAAAAATAACAAGAATAAAAAAATGAGGTTTACGAAGGCCGGAAAGAGATTTTTGATACCAGCTTTTAAGCCTTGATTTAACACCTGTTGCGACGCTCCATTCAAGGTTCTCATTACAATTGATCAATAGCGTCGCAGTTTATCCTGAGCTTGTCGAAGGATCACAATCCTTTCGTCATTCTGTAATTCTATTCATCAAAAGCCTGATAACGTTATTTTCGCAACTCAATGGTTAATAAAATGAAAAAGATCTATACGATTGGCCACTGTACTACAAGTCTTGCCATGTTTGATGAAACCGGTCTTAATAAACTGATCGGTTCAAAGTTTACTCTTCAGAATATAAAATTTGAAAAAATTACTCCTGCCCAATTGGATGAAATGAAAAAAATGGCTGGTAGTTATGAAGCATTGTTTAGCCGTCGTGCTATAAAATACAAAGAACTGAAACTAAAAGATAAGAAACTTACAGAAAAAGATTATCGTGATCATATTTTAGAGGAGTATACTTTTTTAAAAAGACCAGTCATTATTTGGGATGATAAAATTTTTATTGGTAGTGAAAAGAAAACAGTTGAAGCAATAAAAAGGGAGCTGCAGTAAATGCAGCCCCTCCGCTCTCATAGAGCTGTCCGGCTATTGCGTGACTAGAAACTTATTTTTGCGCCGAACGTCGCATAGAATAAATTTTCACCTCTCTCAGAAAGATCGGGTCTTCCTTCAACAACAATCAAGTTTTGCGGCATCACATAAGCCGGCGTGAACAGTAGCTGAAATTTTCCTGTTGCAAAAATTACAGGCGCAGAAATTTCATAAGAAAGAATATTGAACTTCTGTGCTGATTCTGTAATTACTTGTTCATTTCCCGGGAAGAATATAAAGCCGCTATTCTTTTTTAAATAACTTTTTGTGAACTGTTGCGTACCTGCATTAAGAGTAGCAGAAGGATCGATCACGATAACAGATTTATCATTTATTTGATGCCTGAAAATATGATCAACACCAGCAGTAAGACCAAAATCTGTTTTGTCGCTAAACTTCACATCACCACCGGCAGTTACATTTAAAACTTTATTCAATAGAGTGATCGACATTCCGGCTTGAGCCTTTAATGCTGATTGAACAAGCTCTGAACTTTGCTGGTAAAAAGGCTTAACTATATAAACGTTTCCAAGAATTTTATCATTCGATTTGAATTGATAACCTGCAGAAGCAACTGTTCCTGCATATTGAAATGAAGCAACAGAATTATTTACAAACACCGGTGCAGCATTTATATAGAATTTATCATTGAACCATAATTCAGCTAATGGGAAAAATCCGCTGCTATGTAGACTATCAATTCTTCCGTAGTAATTAAGTCCTGTATTGTAATTAGCACTGATCTTAAATTCTGTTTTTGACTTTTCAGTTGAATCCGTTTGCCCGTTCGCCATACAAACCGAAAACAGACTAAGCAATATAAATCCTATATGTCTCATATATATCATGTGACAATTTTGATTTTAAAGATGATCTGTCCCGTTTTACCGGGACAGATCATTATCGGATGAAGGATAACGAGAGAAATTCAGAATATGGATTTAATCTTTTGAAGCTTTCACTTTGGTTTCGGATTTTACTTCACTTGAAACAGAAGCATTCGCTTTAGGCTTCGCAGATGCAGCTGTTTCTTTTGTGGCTTTTACATCTGACTTTACTTCAGTTTCAGTTTTTGCTTTTATCTCTTTGGTTTTTTCTACTGTTGCTTCAGTTTTCTTTTCAGTAGCAGCCTCTATATTAGATGCTGCTTTCTCAGTTGTTTCAATTGTGTTCTTGCCGTTTACATTTACTTCTGTTTTTGCATTGGCAGAAGTATTTGTGTTCACATCAGCATGCACAACCGAGTTAGGTGCTGCGTTTTCCTGCGCCTGTGTTGAAGCATTTGATGAAGCTTGTGCATTTGCAGCTGCTGTTGCATTGATATCAGCGCTGCTCTTTACATCATTTTTTACTTCATTAGTAGCATCTACTGCTTTTGTTGTTTTTGCATCAACAGTTGTTACAGTTTTTGTTTTTACTGCAGCACCCGTATTTGTTGTTGTTGATACGGCTGCTCTTGTTGATTGAGCGGCTGTAGTTACAACTGGTTTTACTCTTACTGCATTTGCATTCACTGTTGCATTTGTTGCTGCCTGCGTTGTTGATCTCAAACCAAGATTTACTTGTGAAAATCCAACAACTGAAAAAAGAACTGTTACTGCTAGGGCGATTGATTTTTGCATCGTCTTCATAGATGATAGTTTTTGTTTAATAAATAAAAATTTCAACTAAGGACTTTGCTGTTGCTACATACATTAAAAATTGTGCCAATCAGCAAAGGGTCGTATAAATGCGATTCTTCAGTTTGAAAATCAATTTGTTCTTAGAGTGGAGTATTGTTCGTTGGTGTATTGCCTATTAAAGACGAGACAAAACCTAGAGGGTTTAAAAGACGGGGATAAATGTATTTTTTATTTTTTTAAATCTATGAATGAAGTTTTTTCGTATGAAAATATTTTTTCAACAGCATTAAACCTTTTGCAACTTGTATCCATTGTGGTAATGCGCTTTTAAATATTGCTCATTCAACTTTTCATTTGTCAATTGCTGTTTTGTTTTGTCCCAGGTAATTTTTTCCTGGCAGCGATATGCAATATTTCCTAACTGACAAACAGTAGCAATATGTGCACCTGTTGAAATTGGACAATTCAGATCATCTTGTTTTCCTGATTTGATTGCTCCAACAAAATTTTCCCAATGCTGCACCAATGGATTATCGGTTGGTTTTCTTCTCTCCACCTTAACCTTGTCCTTACTTCTATTTTCTTCTATCACTTCCCAACCGCCACGATCTAATTCTAATGTTCCATTATTTCCAATGAATGCAATGCCATGATCTTTTCCAAACAAACCGTTGTCAATTCCCATGGCATGGTCCCATATCAAATTGAATTTATCAAATTCATACAATGCTCCCATTGTATCCGGCGTTTCCTGGTAAAGGTCAGGATAAGCAAACTCTCCGCCCAGTGCAGAAACAGTTTTTGGAACATCTGCATTCATTCCAAATATCGCATAGTCCATTAAGTGAACTCCCCAATCTGTCATTAATCCACCAGCATAATCCCAGAACCAGCGAAACTGAAAATGAAATCTTCCACTATTGAATTTTCTTTTTGTTGCAGGTCCCAACCACATATCGTAATCAACACCAGGTGGTGGATCAGTATCAGGAGTTTTGTCTGAAGGCTTACACCATCCCTGGTAACACCAAACTTTTACTGTTCGAATATTACCAAGTTGTCCAGTTCTTATAAAATCAACTGCATCCCGGAAATGTTTTTGACTTCTTTGCCACTGACCTGCTTGTACAATTTTATTATACTTCTTTTGTGCAGCAACCATTGCACGACATTCTTCAATTGAATTACCAACAGGCTTTTCTACATATACATGCTTACCTGCTTGAACTGCATCGATCATGATCAATGCATGCCAATGATCAGGCGTACCAATGATCACGGCATCGATATCTTTTTGTTCCAATAGTTTCCTGTAATCACCATAAATTTTCACTTTTGATACATCAACATTCATCTTTGAAAGATCGGCCATTCGTTTATCCAAGACATTTTTATCAACATCACAAAGGGCAATTACATTTACGCCTTTAACTTGTAATGCTGCAGATAAATTACTCCAACCCATTCCATTTATACCAATGGCGCCAATGTTCAATTGATCATTTGGCGATACTTTGTTTTTAAAAATGGCGAAAGGTTCTTTGCTGAATGAAGAAAGTAATGTGCTTCCTGCAACCAGTGAAGCAGATGTTTGTAAAAAACGACGACGATCAGACATAAGATTGTTTTTGGGATGTGCTGATGAAGTTAGGATTATTTTAAAACATTATCTTGTCGATGATGGTTTCTATTTCATGGTCTACATATCAAACGATCTTATACAGCTGGATAGGCCTGGCTGTCATTGTATTTATTCTTTTATTAAAAGTAACCGCACCATACGGCCGTCATAGTTCTGCAAAATGGGGACCGCTTATTCCAAACAAATGGGGATGGATGATAATGGAGTTGCCGGTATTGATCGTTTTATATCTACTGATCTTTCCCGATATCATATTATTTTCTTTTCCTTATTTAATAATGATAGGGTTATTCAGTCTTCATTATATCAATCGCGTCTTTATTTTTCCTTTCCGGCTACACACTAAAGGCAAGAAGATGCCAATAACTATTGTGTTTTCTGCGATCTTATTTAACATTATGAATGGATTCTCTCTTGGATATTACTTTTCTCACTTTGCTTCTTATACAAATGATTGGCTATTTGATCCCCGATTTATTATTGGAATAGTTTTATTTTTTTCAGGACTATATATTAACTGGAAAGCAGATGATATTTTAATTCATCTTCGAAAACCACATGAAACGAATTATAAAATACCCGATGGTTGGTTATTTAATAAGATCAGCTGTGCAAATTTATTTGGTGAGTTGATAGAATGGTTAGGTTTTGCGATCCTGTGTTGGAATCTTCCTTCAATCACATTCTTCATTTGGACAGCAGCTAATCTTATTCCCCGAGCAATAGCACATCATAAATGGTACAAAGAAAAGTTTCCAGATTATCCTTTGAATAGAAAAGCTATTATTCCCGGATTATTGTGATTTATTCTTGGCGATTTTGCGGTAACTATTATGAAAATCGTTTTGCATTTAAGAATCCGATCGGCAAATTTGTTTTTCCCTCAATAGCAAGATCAGCTAAAATTTCTCCAACAACAGAAATGAATTTAAAACCATGACCGCTGAAACCACAAGCTATTGAAACATTTTCCTCATAGCCCGGAAGCTTATCAATGATAAAATTCTCATCCGGCGAGTTACCATATAAACAGATCTTGGTATGAAGAACTGAATCAAATATTCCGGGCAGGTATTTATCCAAACAATATTTTAAATTCTCAATGTCTTCTTGTGTTGTTTCCCTGTTCACATTATCAGGATCAGTTATTTGGGATGGAAAATGATGGGCCATTTTCAACCCTGCAGGATCGCCAAACTTTTTTGTATTCAGTAAAGGAAATCCATAATAACAACCATGCTTATCATCATCACCGATCATCCAGCAGGGAAAATTATTTAATTCAAACTGTTTACCATTCTTTGTTTTGATCCAGGCAACAAACTGTCTTGTTACTTTTATTTTGCTTGAAAAGCCCGGGATCATTTTCCCTGACCATGCACCTGCAGTGATCACAAGTTTATTACATTGATAAACGTTCTTATCGGTTTTTACAATTATAAGATCTCCTTCTTTTTTCCATTCAATAACTTTTTCATTTGAATGAATAGTTGCTCCCCATTCTTTTGCTTCGGATGAATAGAGCCTGATCGCTTTTTCAGGAGTAAGAAGCCCGGCTTCGGGTTCAAATAATATTTCAAAGCTTTGGGGAAAATTGAATTGACGATAATGATCGGGTTTTAAATTTTCCAATTCGATATCATATAAGGAAGCCGCAAGCTTTACTCCTTTTATTATTTCATTGTTTGAATCACCTGCATATAATAAACCTGTTTTAAAATAAAGTTTTTCTCCAGTTTCTTTTTCTATGTGTTTCCAGTTTTGATATGCTCTTTCCATTAATGGCACATAGTCGGGATGCTCAAAATAGGCTTTTCGAATGATCCGGCTTTGCCCTGCATGTGAACCGAATTCATGAGAGATATCAAATTGCTCAAGACCTAAAACTTTATAACCTCGTTTCGCTAAATAGTAGCAGGTTGTTGATCCCATCGAACCAACACCAATAACGATCACATCAAATAAAGAATTGGCAGCCATTAAACATTTTAAAATTACAGTTAGCTACTGAAAAATAATTATCTTTTGAGATTATTCCTCCACCCTCTTAATACAGTCACCATCCGGGCCAATGAATTGATCTTATTTACCAATAAAAAGTTTGCATGGAAGTACACCACCACACACATAGTGAAAGAAAGAAATGGCATCATTACTTCTGGGAATTTTTTATGCTGTTTCTTGCGGTCACACTTGGTTTTTTGGTCGAAAACCAGCGTGAGCATTTTATCGAAAGCCAGAGAGCAAAGAAATTTGCCGCCTCCCTTATAAGCGATTTGCATAGTGATACGGCTGAGATGAAATCCAACATAGAAATGATCGAAGGATTTTATCAATCGGCAGATATGGTAATTTCGGAATTGAGGAAACCTCGTTCTTTCCGGAATGACACAATTCTGCAGGTACAAGGGTTATCAGACCTTTTCAATTTTGATTTTTTTGACCCGCAACTGGGCACCTACGAGGAAATAAAAAATTCCGGGTCACTGCGCTATTTTAATCGCGAGCTTGTCAATAAATTGAATAGTTATTATTCTGAATCACAAAGACTGTTGCAGCTAAAACAGGATTATTTGAATTTTATGAATGCGATTGTCACACCATTCATCATCAAAATGCTTAATAATGATTTTATTGATGCCATAAATAATAAGGCAACCTATAACGGCCTTGTTTTTATAAGAGAACCTGATAACGCCACGATAAGTGAATGGAAGAATGTTATGAGTATGATCCGGGTAAAACAGGAAGTTCAAAAAGCAACTGTAGAATGGCACAGAGAGCAGGCCTTAAAATTAACGGAGGAGTTGAAACAAGAATATGACCTGAAATAATTTTTATGGAAGTACACACACACACCCATACCGAAAGAAAAAAATGGACTCATTATTTCTGGGAATTCTTTATGCTGTTTCTTGCTGTTACGCTTGGTTTCCTGGTAGAAAATCAACGAGAACATTTTGTGGAGCATAAAAGGGAGATCCAATACATACGATCATATGTGGAGGACCTGCATACAGACATTAAAGTGCTGGATAGTATGATCGGTCGTTGCAAAGATAGAAATCAAATGGTTGATTCACTTACCTACCTCCTGGATCAACCAGATCTATCTAAATATGGGAGTGATATTTATTATAATGCAAGATTACTCACTCTCAATTTCCCATTTTTCAGCATCGATCGTACCATTCAACAATTAAAGAATGGCGGAAACCTCCGCCTGATCTCAGAGCAAAAAGTTTCTGATGCCATGATGAATTATGACAGACAAATACGTTGGCTGGAAAATATCCGGGAAAGAGAAGAAGACTATGTGAGAGAGTATGTAAAATTTTTGGAAGTAACCTGCGATGATCGTGTTTTTAATAAAATGACCGTCCCTGGCTTTGGGTTTATTCGTCCCCCCGGAAATCCACACCTTCTTAAAGAAGATAAAGCAACGATACTTGAATTTATTGGCAAACTGCATTTCCTCCGTTCTGCCAATTCATATTTATTACTCAATTATCAAAAGACAATTGAAACAGCAAAAGAAGGATTGTCTGTTATCGAAAAAGGATATCGCTTGAAATAAGAAATTATGGAAGTACATGCACACACTCATACTGCACGAAAAAAATGGACACACTATCTCTGGGAATTTCTTATGTTGTTCCTTGCGGTATTCTGTGGATTTTTAGCGGAGTACCAGCTGGAACATAAAATTGAAAAAGACAGAGCTAAAGAGTTGGCAAAAAGTTTTTATGAAGAATTAAAGAATGATTCTGCTACTGCGATCATTAAAATGCAGAACAGAAAAAAACAGGAAGATGCATTGAGATTTTTAATGCGTTATTTTAAAGACAGCAGCTTGGTGAATGTGTCAAAAACTTTTGTAGTTAATTTCCAATATGGAATAAACTTCAGATCACCTTCTGTTTTTGAACCGAGAACCACAATGCTGGAACAGTTAAAGAATTCAGGTTCGTTGCGATATTTTAAAAATGCAGAATTACAAAAGCTTATTGGCGACTTAACTGTTACAATAAAAAATATTTATGACCGGCAGGAACTGGAAACACAAAATCGTGCCCTCTACATCAATCCATTAATTATTGAGCATTATGATTTTGATTTTGATGTCGCGGTAAAGAAATTAGATACTTCTGTATTTAATGCTACTAAAAAATATGAAGATAGCAATATGACGATCCCATTCCATTTCAATGGAGCTGATCAATTTGACAGGAAGCATACAATAAATCTACTAGGATTTTACAATGCAAATGTGATCAATTCAACACGGATCGTGTTCATTCAAAAATATACAGAGCTGAATAGTGAATTATTGAAACTGTTGCGAAAAGAATATCACCTGGAATAAGGAAAGCCTTTAGCTATTAGCTTTGAGCTACGAGCCAAAACATCAAGTATTGAACCTCAAATCTGAAACGATAAATGGAAGTACATCATCACTCACATCACGGCAAAAAGAAATGGACAGCATATTTCTGGGAATTCTTTATGCTATTTCTGGCTGTGACATTGGGCTTTTTGGTGGAGAATCAACGTGAACAGATTGTTGAACATCACCGGGAAGCAAGATACATGCAAAATCTTTTACAGGATCTCAGCAGGGATACTGCTGCTATGCAATTGCAATCAGTTTTTCAGAAAAGAGCTGTAGTATTTGCGGATTCTTTGGTTGACGACTTAAATAGTGATGATAGAAATAAATATTCCGAAAACATTTACTATTACGCAAGAGTTCTTACTATTTATAATCCTTTTTTTTATTCCAATGCCACAATCAATCAATTGAAAAGTTCGGGGTCATTGCGGTTGATCAGGAAGGAATTTGTTGCTGATAGTATTGTACAATATGATATATGGTCACAACGATTGGTAGCAGTGGAAGAAAATATCAAGGAAGTTATACAGGAATTCAGACGCAATATGGGAAATATTCTGAATGCTGCAGTTATTAAAAGTATGATTGACACAGCACGGCTCGGTGGTTCGTCTGGTTCATTCATCAAAAGACCAGGCTTCCCGGTGCCTCTTGTGACAAACGACGAAAAAAGCATAAACCAGTTATGTACCAATGCAGATTTTTTACTAACCTTATATCAATATCAATTTAAGGTCATGAATATTCAAAAAGCCAGGGCCAATAGACTCATTGAATTGCTTAAAAAAGAATATCACCTGGAATAAAATTTATGGAAGTACATGCCCACACCCACACCGCAAGAAAAAAATGGACCCACTATCTATGGGAGTTTTTAATGTTGTTCCTGGCTGTGTTCTGCGGGTTTTTAGCAGAGAATCAAAGAGAACACATAGTAGAACGTCAAAGAGAAAAAAAATATATGTTAAGTTTAGTAGAAGACCTGAAGGCTGATACAGCGTTTATCAATAATGACATAATAGACAAATGGAAAAAAGTAATGGGCCTGGATTCCTTAATAAGAAATTTAAATTCAAAAGATGTTTTCTCCAAACAAGTCGAGATATACAGACAATTTAGAACTTATAATCCGATCTTAACTCCTTTGTTCAACGATCAAACAATTTTCCAGTTGAGAAGCTCTGGTAATATGAGGCTGATCCGAAATGATAGTGTTATAAACCTGATCTCTAAATATTGGAACAAAAAAAACACCTTGATAAAAATAGCTGAAAGAGTTGAGCAGAGAATTGATTTTGGAAGTACTTACAACATAAAAATCTTCAATAGGAAATACACCGAGAGAGAATATCAGGATCCAAATTTTGAAGGAATGGATGTTGATTCCAGTATGAATATTGACCCGAATGCAAGGTTTATGACTTCTGATATTAGAGAATTAGAAGAGTATGCGAATATTATGTTTAAAGTTTCTGCCAGTATAAAAATATATATAGACCGGCTCAAAGACATGAAAGAAGACGCATTAAAGCTTTTGAATTTTGTAAAGAAAGAATACCACCTGAAATAGATTTTATGGAAGTACATGCACACACCCATACCGAAAGAAAAAAATGGACCCACTATCTATGGGAGTTTTTAATGTTGTTCCTGGCTGTGTTCGCTGGTTTTCTTGCTGAGTACCAGCTTGAACATAAGATAGAAAAAGAAAGAGCCGAGAAATATTTGCAAAGTATGTTAGTTGATGTAAGGACAAATATTAAAAACCTCGATTCACTTTTAATACAGGATAATAAGATCATCAACAATCATGATTCATTGGTTAATTGGTTGCTGCAGGACAGTACAACGATAGACCGTGCAGCTTTTGCCAGGAAAATGGGTGCCGTATGGGTTAGAAATTTTTTGGTACGTAAAGAAACGTATGAACAAATGAAATCATCGGGCTCTCTTCGGTATGTTGGCAATATAGAATTCCTGAAAAAGATGATGGATTATGAACGCATCACCAACTTTGCTCAATATCGCAACCAGGAGTTTGAAAAAAAATATTATACTGAATTATTCATACCGGCTATTTATAAAGCATACGATCTTTCCTGCCAGCTTAATCTTGATACAAGCAATCATTCTGATCCATTTAAAATGGAAAAGATAGTAATGCACCACGATGTATTGACCGGGAATGAAGCAACTGAGTTCCGTAACAATATGGGAGCAGCCCTTACACTACGCCTTGAAAGATTAAGACGTAGTCTTGATGCATTCAGAGATGCAAAAAAATCTTGTGTTGAAATGGAAGAGTTGATAAATAAAAGATTGAATTAGTTAAATATTAAACATAAAGTATGAAAAAGATCTTCTTGTTTTTATTGCTGCCTCTTTCGTTAGTAGCGCAAAAAAACTATCCTCAATTGCTGGATCAGTATATGCAGGCACAGGCAGACATTCGAGGGTTTAGTGGAACTGTACTAGTAATGAAACAAAATAAAGTATTGCTGAGAAAAGGATACGGGTTGGCGGATAGAGAATGGAATATTCCAAATACACCTGATGCAAAATTCAGGATCGGTTCTATCACCAAACAATTCACGGCAACATGCATACTTCAATTAATTGAAGCCGGGAAGTTATCAGTGGATGATAAGCTCAGTAAATTCTATCCGGATTTTCCTAAAGGAGATAGCGTTACTATTCACATGCTATTAAATCATACTTCGGGTATTGCTAGTTATACTGACCAGAAAAATTTTATGGAGGTAGCAACGCTTCCCTGGTCAAAAGATTCGATCATCGCCTACTTTAAAAAAGTACCTTATAATTTTTCTCCCGGTACAAAATGGGCCTACAATAATTCAGGTTATTTTTTGTTGGGCTGTATCATTGAAAAAGTAAGCGGCCAATCATATAGTGATTACCTGAGGCAACACATATTTGACAAGCTCGGTATGAATAATTCAGGAGTTGATAAACTGGATAGTGTTCTTGCATTCAGGGCCAATGGGTATTCAAAAGCTGGCAAAAAAACCATCAATGCTGATTACATCAGCATGGCATGGCCATTCAGCGCCGGTGTATTGTATTCTACTATTGATGATCTGTATAAATGGGACAGGGCTTTATATGGAAATACAATTCTTTCTGAAGCTTCGAGAAAAAAAATGTTTACGCCGGGAAAAAGTAATTATGGATATGGGATCATTATCGATTCAATGGAAAATCATTTGCGTATTTGGCACAATGGCGGTATTCCGGGTTTTTCAACTAATATCAGTCGCTTTGTAAATGATGATATCTGTACAATAGTTTTATCGAACAATGAATCAAATGTTGATTTTGTTTCCATCGCTCTGGCGGATATACTATTTGATCTGCCGGTCGAGATACCTTATGTACATAAAGAAATAAAAATAGATCCGGCAATATTAGACAGGTATGTTGGAAAATATTCAGGAGGTTTTAATCTGGAGTTGATCAAGAAGGATGGCAAACTCTATCGCCATCGCGATGGCGTACCGGATGTAGAGCTAAAACCTGAATCAGCTACAAAATTCTTTTATGCAGATGAATCAGACAGACAACTGGAATTTGAAGTGGATGCAAGCGGTAAAGTGACAAAAACATGGTTTTACAACAGCGGGCAAAAAGGAGAAATAAAGAAGATACAGTAAAAACAAAATTTATGGAAGTACATCATCACTCACACCAGGGCAAAAAGAAATGGACAGAATACCTCTGGGAGTTTCTCATGTTGTTCTTAGCTGTGTTCTGTGGATTTCTTGCTGAGAATTTAAGGGAGCACAAAGTTGAAAGAGAACGGGAGAAACAATACATGGAATCTCTGTTAATTGATCTGAAAAAGGATACAGCTCTTCTTTCTTCCAGGATACAGTTCCGAAATGAAAGAGTAATGAATTTTGATACTCTTTTGTATTGGTTGAAGAATAAAGACCTGCGGGAACATACAGGATCAGTTTACCTGGCCGGCTTCTTAGCACCAGTTATAAACCGCTTCCTTTCAAATGATGGCACTATGCAACAATTAAAGAATGCCGGAGGGCTACGGCTGGTTAGAAAAAAAGATATAGCAGACAGTATCCTTGGATATGACAGAGAAATAAATTGGGTGGCGGATTTTGAAAACTGGGAAAAAGAACGGTTTGCTAATTTATCGGTATACGAAAAAGTTTTCGATGCTGCTGTCTTTGAAAAGAATTTGATATATGTAAATGGCAGAGCCCCACTGACAATTAAAACTCCGGATGGAAATCCGCTTCTTCTTTCATATAATAAAAATGATTTGGACCAATTGTATAACAGAGTTCATATGCAGAAGCGGGTGAATATTGTTACCATCAACACTTTTAGGGCACTTTATGAAAAAGCAATCGCATTGATCATCCTTTTAAAAAATAGATATCACCTGTCATAAACAATATTTATGGAAGTACATGCCCACACTCACACCGAACGAAAAAAATTCACTCATTATCTCTGGGAATTTCTGATGTTGTTCCTTGCGGTGTTCTGTGGTTTCCTGGCAGAGAATTTTAGAGAGCATCAAATAGAGCACAAACGGGAAAAGGAATATATGCACTCGCTGATCTCTGATCTCGAAAATGATACTGCTAATTTGCTGGCAGGTTTTCAGGTCAAAGAAGAACGCATCGCGGCTATCGATTCAGTTTTCCTGTTCTTTGAGAAAAATCCATCAGTATCAGTGATCAATGGTGTATTACATAGACAAATACTCAGAACAAATTGGGACCGTCTTTACAAGAGAAATACAACAACGCTTGATCAGTTAAAATATGCCGGCGGTATGCGGCTGATACGGAAAAAAAATGTGGCCGATTCCATTGCTGCTTACGATCTGAAATGGATAAGAGCTGAATTTTGGAAAGAGGCATATGTTAATCAACAGGAAAAAGAAAAGGAATCACTCAGCAACATCATGGAAGCGGCTGACCTTTTAACTGCGTACCGCACCAATCCTGATCCTTTACATATGCCGGCAATAGCTGATTCGATAAAGATCCGTATAGACAGAAATTTTCTGAATAAGTTTCTGAATGAACTGACCTTTCAGAAAATAATAACTACCCAGGATGTCAAAGCGTATAGAGTATTGGAAGCAAATGCCGAAATGCTGATCAGGTTGATCAAAGATGAATATCATATTCAATAAGAATTTTTATGGAAGTACACCACCACTCACATACAGAAAGAAAAAAATGGACACATTATTTCTGGGAATTTTTTATGTTGTTCCTGGCAGTTACACTTGGTTTTATTGTAGAGAACCAACGTGAGCATTTTATCGAGCATAAAAGAGAAATCGAATATGTTCATTCTATGATAGAAGATCTGAAAGAAGATACAGCTTCCTTCGATCGGCTTATCAAAATTAATGCGGAGTCCAATGAAAAAATCGATACGCTTATCGGGTTGCTTAAGGGAAATGAAAGAAATGCTCGGGCCAGGAAAATCTATTATATGGCAAGAACGATCCCTATATCAGACATCGACCTGGTAATTCAAGATAAAACCTTTGAACAACTGAAAGGATCTGGTGGTCTGCGGCTTATCCGCAATCCTCTTACACAAAACAAAATCGGCACCTATTATCAGAATAATAAGTTCCTTGAAACAGGATTTGTGCCTAACCAATTTCAGAATCGCCGGGATCTTTTCATTGCTTTTGAAGAGTTGTTTGACGCCGCATTGCTGCAGGAGATAATGAAGTCACCAAATCTTTTACCCCCAGACACTTCTTATGATCATTATAAGCTGCTTACTAATGACCCCGCTGTTATCAACCGTTTCTGTACACGTTATCACATTATGTATAGTACCAAAAGGGTAACGAGCATTTATGCCCGGCATCTTTTTGACGAGGCCACTTCATTGATCAGGTATTTACAAAATGAATATCATTTTAAAAGTTAGAAATAATGGAAGTACATGCCCACACCCACACCGCAAGAAAAAAATGGACACATTACTTCTGGGAGTTCTTAATGTTATTCCTTGCTGTCTTCTGTGGATTTTTGGCAGAAAATTTCAGAGAGCACCAGGTTGAAAAAAACAGGGCAAAACAATATATAAGATCATTTTATGAGGATTTGAAAAACGATACTACCCGTTTAAATACTTTAATTATATACGATGATGAAAAGATCACCGCTTTAAAAACAATGTATGATTGTTATGATACAGTGTCACAAAATTTAACAGCAACAGGTTGCATGGGGGTCTTAATAAAACATTCGAGGAGTAACAGAGGGTTTGTATTAACAGATCGTACGTTGAAACAACTGGCTAATGCTGGTGGTTATCGCTTGCTGAATAAGGAGGAAGCAGATAGTATTATAGTTTATGAAAACATGTATAAAGCATATCTCGATTTTCAAACTACAGTATTCCAACAAGCCCAGGATAATGTGCGGAACACACTGAATGAGTTAGCAGCTTTTAAAATAATAGCCCCTGTGCAACTGACTACTGCAGTAATGGGTAAGGATACAACAAGTGAACAATTAAATGGTCCCTTATTGTTTACTGATAATAAGGTTTTACTCAATCAATGGTTTAATGAACTGGCCATGTATCTGAGAACTACCAATGGTCAGCGTAATTCTGTTACAAACATAAAAGACAAAGCGATCAGCCTTATTCGATATTATAAAGACAAGTATCATTTTGAATAAAAAACATATGGAAGTACATGCACATACTCATACGGAAAGAAAAAAATGGACACATTATTTCTGGGAATTTTTAATGTTATTCCTTGCCGTATCATTAGGGTTTTATGCCGAAAATCTAAGAGAAGGCATGATCCATAAAGAGCAGGTAAAAACAAACATGAGATCACTTTTATCCGATCTTCAATCTGATGTTCTTGTCTTTGATTCAGTGATCGAACGAAATCAGTATGCATATATAATGGCTGATTCATTGATCGAATTATTGCATAATGATATTTCGAATACACCAGAGATCTACCTTACAGCAAGATCGGTAACAGCTAATATTGGTTATTTCTACTCCAACTCAAAGTCGTTTGATCAAATGAAAGCTTCTGGAATACTAAGGTTCATTCATCCTCATGACTTATTAGATAGTCTTGGTAATTATTATGTTTCATTTCAATGGCTCGCTGATCAAACCGACCTGTTAAGATTTAAATTGGATGCGATACATAAAGGCAACAGTGTATTGTTTGATAGCTATATTTTTTTTCAGATGATGAAAAACATGCAGATCTACAGGGGAAGCTTTAACGGCCGTTATAATATTGTCAATAAACCGGAAGGACATCCTGCTTTGCTTTCAACAGCTCCAAAAGATGTGAATGAAATATCGCTGAATTATCATTACTACTCTTCTACAGCTAAATTTTATAACCGCACTGCGATTGTTCAGCGGCAACGGGCAATTAACTTAATTGAATTCATAAAAAAGGAATATCACCTTCAATAATTTTATGGAAGTACATCATCATTCACACACTGAAAGAAAAAAATGGACCCATTATCTCTGGGAGTTTTTAATGTTATTCCTTGCAGTGTTCTGCGGATTCCTGGCAGAAAACATACGGGAGCATAAGGTTGAACAGCAACGGGCAAAAGAACTGGCAAAAAATCTTTATAAAGAAATCTATGTCGATTCAATTGCTGTCCAATTAAAAATAGATATCCGCCATAAAAAAGAAGAGCAATCTGCTTATTTTATTAATTATGTAAAAGATAGTAGCCTGGTCAATCTCTCACCTCGTTTTTATCCGGCATTTACATGGACTTTTATTCAATCAGCGCAATTATTATTTGAACCCAATGATGGTATTTTGAACCAACTCAGGAATTCAGGTGAATTACGCTATTTTAAAAGTAATGAACTACAGGCCATCATTGGTAAGCTGAGTGTGGCGATAGCTAATGTAAGAAGCCGCAATGAAAAAGAATATAGTTTTATAGAAATGAGCCTCAGGCCCTTTTCATTAAGGCACTATGATTTTAATTGGTATAAAGAGCTGACACAAGATGGAAAACTCACTTTGCTTAATGCATTGAACCAAAATATACAGGTGTCATTTACTGGTAAAATAATAAACCCTGAGCAGTTCAAAAGACAGGAAGCAGAAAACATAGCCTCTTATTATTTGCTTATGTTGCGGGGAACACGGCAAACACAATACATGCCATATGCAGACATCAACCATCAATTATTGGAGATACTGAGAAAAGAATATCACCTGGAATGAAAGACGAGCTGTTGGCCTTTATCTATGAGCTGCGAGCTTCTTAACTCAAAACTTACAACTTATAACTAAATATGGAAGTACATGCACACACACATACCGAAAGAAAGAAATGGACACATTATTTCTGGGAATTTCTTATGTTGTTTCTTGCTGTGTTTTGTGGTTTCCTTGCAGAGAATCAGCGAGAGCATATGATTGAGCATCAGCGGGAGGAAAAATTCATCCAATCATTGGTCAGTGATTTGGACGCCGACATTAGCCGGCTTTACTGCAAGGCAACAATTTGTACTATTATAATTCTTTTGCCACCCGTGGGGTTGCTTTTCGGTTTACACCGGTGGATGGTACTATGCAGCAATTAAAAAATGCAGGTAACCTAAGACTTGTCCGGAAAAATTTTGTAAGCGACAGTATTATTTCCTATGATGTATCTGTTCGGGCATTTATGTGGGGTACACAAGATGAAGAAAATATGATGAATAATTACAGAAGTATCGCCGAAGGCATTTTTGATGGTGTGGTACTGAATGACATGCGGGACGATGATAATAATGTACACCGGATCAATTATATCCCGGCGCTTCGCCTGACAGATGATGCAAAATTCAGGCTTAACTACCGAATACATATGCTGACAGTATTTAATAAAACAATGCGGAAGGAGGCAAAAAAATTGCTTGACAAAGCACAACGGCTAAGCGAGTTGCTTAGAAAAGAATACGTCAAATAATAAATAATGGAAGTACACCACCACTCACACACCGAAAGAAAAAAATGGACACATTATCTCTGGGAATTTTTTATGTTGTTCCTTGCAGTAACCGCCGGGTTTTTTGTCGAAAACCAACGGGAACACATGGTAGAGCATCGCAGAGAAAAAGAATTCATGGTTTCACTTGTAAAAGATCTTGAATCAGACACCGCTCAATTTTCTCGGATAAGGTTATACCGGCTTGACCGGTTGCGTAATATAGATTCAATAATTATTTTCTTTCTTGATCACCCGGGTATGTCGGTTCCGGCCGCTGGTTATACATTAGCGGAAAAACTTTTTGGTCACGTTGCTTTTTTCCAGAACAGCGGCACACTTGACCAGCTTAAAACTTCAGAAGGACTTCGATTGATCAGGCAAAGAAATGTTGTGGATTCCATACAATCATATGATCAGCAAATAAAACGACTGGCTTTGCGGGATATTTATGAAACCAATTTTATGGTTGAACAGAATAAACTTCTACAAAATTTATTTGATGGCAGAGAATTGTTACGACTGTATGCAGACACCACGTATGACAGTAAACCACCCAAGCCCTTTACACCCATAAAAATCGAGGCACAATATGTCAATGAATACCTGAATGGTTTAAAAACTTTTCAGCTCCTGGTAAAACTGGATATGGAACTTCAAACGACAATAAAAGTTAAAGCGACCCGGCTGATAGATTTGATAAAAAAAGAATATCACCTCGAATAATTATTTATGGAAGTACATGCACACACTCATACTGAAAGAAAAAAATGGACACATTATCTCTGGGAGTTTTTAATGTTGTTTCTTGCTGTGTTCTGTGGTTTCCTTGCAGAAAATTGGCGAGAACATATAGTGGAACATCAAAGAGAAAAAGAATACATCAAGTCCTTTGTAGACGATCTAAAACAAGATACAGCCCAGCTGAGAATGATCATTGAAAAGTTCGATCGGAAACTTGCTTTTCATGACAGTCTCTTGCCGGAATTAGAGAATCCTATGGTGTTTAAAAGTTCTTCAAGAGCTCATTATTTTTTTGAAATGAGCAGACATTTTCCTGATTATATATATACAGACCGTACGATTCAGCAATTAAAAAACGGGGGTGGCATGCGTCTTATAAGAAATAAGGCGGTTTCAAATAGCATAGTTGATTATGATTCAAAAGTGAAAACGTTAGCCATAGGCGAAGCACAGATGAATAAGCTTGTTTTAACTTTTGGATTAGAAAAAAATAAACTTTTCCAAAACCGTTTATTGGACACTCTAAATAGTGGATTTCATGACCCACCCATTGCATTACTTTCTCAAAACAAAAACGAAGTAGAGGAATTTTATAATAACATGAAAGATCAACGAACAATATTTAGTTATATAAAGCGGAACGATAAAGATCTGCTGGAAACAGGAACGAGAACAATTGAATTCATCAAGAAGGAATATCATCTAGAATAAATTTTATGGAAGTACATGCACACACCCACACTGAAAGAAAAAAATGGACACATTATTTCTGGGAGTTTCACATGCTGTTTCT
>Ga0207675_100002201_pt1 | contig 19369 bp, 16 predicted proteins | sample KBSSwiS42_FD_184305 | JGI IMG/M metagenome (GOLD analysis project Ga0207675, IMG submission 184305) | Switchgrass rhizosphere microbial communities from Kellogg Biological Station, Michigan, USA - KBS Switchgrass S4-2 (SPAdes) (version 2) | ecosystem: Host-associated > Plants > Roots >...
CAACCGGCCCGGGTACGGCCAGTCCTGCGCCGGCCAGAAGATCGCCTGGAACATCCGGCGAGCGCTGACCTACGCGCGCAACGCCACGAACTGGCAGGGCCCACCCAGGGGAACCAGCAACGGCTTCTTCACCCGCCGCCGCTGACCAGCTCGAGCTCGAAGAAGTCGTACGGAACGGGCGGCCAGCCCGGCAGATCGTCCCGCCTGACCAGAGCCCACTCGCGTACGGCGACGACAACGCCGGTGAACCCGGACGGGGTGCGCACGCAGGAGCCGATCTGCATGTAGGCAACGTAGGTGCGCCGCAGGGCCGGAGCGATAGGCGGGCGCTAGCACCCGATCGCAAACCGCGCTCGCCGAGCGGCGCCGCGACCCGGAAGCTCCGTCCATGGTTGCTTCCCGTACGAGGTACACACTTGCCGCGGCCGCTCTCGCGCTGATCGGCCTAATCCTGGTCCTACTCGCGGCCGCCGGCGTATTCAGCGGCGGCTCCGACACGATCGGACACGTCGAGATCGTGCCCACCGCGTCGACGTCGACCCCGGCCGCGAACAGCCAGACATATCCGTTCGGGAAGCCCAGCGGCGGGCCCGACTACACGGTGCCGCAGCCGCCCGGACAGCCCACGCTCGTCCCCACCATCGGCACGAAGACGACTCAGCGGCTCTACGGAGAGGACCCGTTTCAGGAGGCCGTGTCGGTCACGCAGCACGTCTGGCCCGCGGCGCTTCCGGAGAACGCTCCCAACGAGAACAACAACGACCCGGACCGTCCGTGGGGAGTCACGCTCCTCACCCCCGACGATCCGCTCACGGCGATCAGCGCCGTGCCGCTGCTCCACTTCCCGGACGACGCGCCGGTCCTCTATGTGACCAGGCACGGCATCCCCAAGGTCACGCTGAACGAGCTGAAGCGCCTCGGTGACACCGGCATGTCGCGCTACCACACCGTGGACGCGTTCGTCGTCGGCGCGGCGGCGAACCCCGGCGTCGAGCGCGACCTGAAGGCGCTCGGCATGAAGTACGCGACTGTCACCGCTCCCAACGTCCCGGCCCTTGCCAACACCGTCGACAAGCTCTACGGCTCGATCGAGAACCCGGACACCGGCGTCCCGAACATGGACAACGGGGCGCAGAACGTGATGGTGGGGTCGATGGATGCCTACCGCTATCTGCTTCCGGCCACGCACTGGGTTGCGCACATGGCGTCCGGTCTCCTGTGGGTGACGAAGGACTCGATCCCACAGGCGACGATCGACGCGCTCGAGCGCCGGAACGGCCAGGCGCGCATCTACCTGTTCGGCGGTCCGCAGCAGATCTCGGGCTCGGTGGCCGACCGGCTCGCGAGGTACGGCACGATCGTGCGAGTGACGAACGACGACATCGTCGCGTTCAACGCGCCGCCCAAGGACAGCCCCGTCGATACCGCGATCGCCTTCGCGAAGATGTGGGACGGGGACGGCGAGGTCGGCTGGAAGATCACAGGGCCGGGCCACGGGTTCACGTTGGTCCACGCGAGCGACTGGCAGGGCGCCGTCGCTTCCGCGCCGCTGTCGCACCTGGGCTTCCACGCCCCGCTCCTCATGACCGACAGCTCGGGACAGCTCCCGCCGCAGCTCGACGCCTACTTCAAGTCGGTGGCGCCGACGTATCTCACCTCGCCGGCGGATGGTCCGTACAACATGACCTTCGTCATCGGCAGCTGGGATCGCCTGACCTGGCCGCTACAGGCGCACGTCGACTACATCTCCGAGATGGCGAACCGGCGGACCTGGAGCACGGCGACCGGCGGCCGGTACACGGACTCTCAGCCGTAGCCATGACTCGCCGTCAGCTGCAGATCGCGCTCGGGCTGTTGTGGCTCCTCGACGGGGCGCTGCAGGCGCAGCCGTTCATGTTCACGAGTGGCTTCGCCACACAGGTCATCGCCCCCGCCGGACAGGGGCAGCCGGAGCTCGTCGCGGCACCGGTCCACTGGGCGTCGACCGTCATCGCGGCGCACCCGGTTCCTTGGAACGCTGCGTTCGCCGCCATCCAGCTGCTGATAGGGGCGGGACTGCTCTTCCCGCGCACCGCCCGTCTTGCGCTCGCGGCGTCGATCGCCTGGGGGCTCGGTGTGTGGTACCTCGGCGAGGGTCTCCTCGGGCTCGCGGGAGGTGACGCCAGCCTGAACGCAGGCGCGCCTGGCGCCGCGCTGCTTCTCGCCGTGCTCGCCGCCGCCGCGTGGCCCGACCGCGACGCGTCCCGCGAGCGCCCGGCAGCATGGCTGCCGCTCGCCTGGGCGATTCTGTGGATCGGGGGAGCCGTGTTCGAGGCGGTGCAGGACGGCAGCTCCCTTCTCGTCGCCGCGGAGTATCTCGTCGGAGTCGGCGCGCTCTATGCACGGACCCGAGTGCCGGCCGCCGCCGTCGGCCTGGCGCTTTCGCTCGTGTTCTGGGGGTCCGACCAGGCCTTCGGGAGCCTCACCAGCGGTCAGGCGACGGACCCGAACAGCGGGCCGGTGCTCGCTCTGATGGCGCTGGCCGTGATGGCGACCCGGATGGCGCCGGTCAGTCGCCGAGCAACGCGGCGAATGGGCTCTCGAACGGCTGGACCGGCTGCGGGAACTTCTCCTCCGCTCGTGCCACGTTCCGCCTCGTGACGACCTGAATCGGCGCATCGACGTGGCCTGGGAGCGATTTGCCCGACGCAGCGGCGAGACACGCCTCGACGCCTAGCCTGCCGATGGTGTACGGGTACTGCGAAACGGTGGCCGACATCTCCCCGTGCTGAACCGCGGCGAGCGCCTGCTCGATCCCGTCCACGCCGACGACGGCCACGTCGCCCTTCCGTCCCGCGTCGGCCACCGCCCTCGCGACGCCGAGTGCCATCTGGTCGTTGGCCGCGAAGAAGCCGGCGATGTGGGGCTCGTCGCGGAGCAGTGAGCTCGCGGCGAGCATCGCCTTGCGCTCGTCCCAGTCCGCGCTGACGTGCTGGAGCGGCTCGAACTGTCCCTGCGCGCCGGTGCGGAACCCGTCGATCCGGGCGGCGCTGGTGGCGTCGCCAGAGATGCCGCCGATCACGCCGACGCCGGCGCCCCGATGCACGAGCGTTCCCATCGCGTCCGCGGCCAGCTTGCCCGCTGCCCGGTTGTCTGTGCCGATGTAGGTGGAGATGTCGATCCCGAGGGCGCGTGCCTCATCCGCTCCCACCGGCGAGTCGATGTCCACGATCGGGGTGCCGTCCGGCACGTGCGACAGGGCGCCCACCAGGTTCGACTGGTTGATCGGGTTGACGACGTAGCAGTTCAGCCCCTCCGCGATGAGGGCCTCGAGCTTCGAGGCCTGACCGGCGGTGTCCTCGAGGCCCGTCGCCGCGCGGAGGCTCAGGTCGGCCTTCCGGTCGTCCGCTTCGGCCCGCACCCCCTGCTCCATGGCGGCGAAGAACGGGTTGTCCAAGCCCTTGATCACGACGCCGACCCGGTCGCCGCCGCCCGAGCCGCTGCCCGAGTCGTCGCCGCACCCCGCCGTAACCAGGACGACCACTGCGAAAGCGAGAACGTGACGCGCCTTCAATGCCCGAAGGGGTCGTCGAACTGCTCGACCGGTTTGGGGAAGTTGGCCTGCGCCCGGGCGATGTTCTCGGTGCTGACGACCTGCACCGGAGCGTCCACGGTGGCGGGCACCGGATCGCCACGGAGTGCCGCAAGGCACGCCTCGATCGACAGCTGGCCCATCGTGTACGGGTACTGGGCGACGGTCGCCGACATCGAGCCCCGCCGGATCGCTCTCAGCGCCTCCGGGATGCCGTCGAAGCCGACCACCTTCACGTCTCCGTCCCTGCCGGCGGCTCGGACGGCGTCCGCCGCGCCGAGCGCCATCAGGTCGTTCACCGCGAAGAAGCCGTCGATGCGCGGATCCTCCCGCAGGAGCTCCGCGGCTGCCTGCCGCGCCTTCTCGCGCTCGAAGTCGGCCGCGACCGTCGCGACGATCTCGAAGCGTGCTCGGTTTCCCTCCTTGAATCCTCCGGCGCGGAGACCGCTTCCTACGTCGCCGGGAATGCCCGTGATCACGACGACCCTCCCGCCGCGGCCGACGAGCGCAGCCATCGCGTCCGCACCGAGCATGCCGCCGGCATGGTTGTCGCTGCCGACGTAGGTGGTGATCTGAACACCAAGCGCCTTCGCCGCGTCCTCGCCGATCACCGAGTCGACGTTGACGATGGGCGTCTCGTCAGCGACTCGAGCGAGCGCGCCGACGAGGTTCGTCTCATTGATCGGGTTGACGACGTAGCAGCGCGGATGGCCGGCGGCGAGGGACTCGAGCTCGGCGGCCTGCCCGGCCGTGTCCTGCAACCCCGAGGGCGCGGCGGCGACTCTCAGCCGCGCGTCGTCGCGCCGGGCCGTCGCGACGAGACCCTCCCGCATCGTCACGAAGAACGGGTTGTCCAGCGCCTTGATCACGGCAGCCAGTCGGACGCCCTGGATGTCTGCGGCCGAGGGATCGTCGTTACCGCCGCAACCAGCCATCAACGCCGCGAGCAAGCCCGCGATGAGCACAAGGCGGACGGGACGGCGAGTCACAGGAGATCACGCCCTTCGCAGCGTCGTCAGGGAGTACCGTAACTCAGGATGGACGGAGTGTCGCGGCATTCCTGGTTCCGCTCCGCCAGATCGCCGGGCGTCCTGCTCGTCGCACTGATCCTGGTGCTGGGTGTGGGCGGCTACCTCCTGACCAGCACGACGATCCGCCACGACCGGGACGAGGCTGCGGAGCAACGCGCCCAGATCGAGACCGTGCACGCGCAGGAGGTCCTCGGCCGGGCGCGGGCGTACGTGGGCGGCCTCGCCGACGTGCTGGCACGGGAGCCCGAGCCGGGACAGGCGCGTTTCGCGAGTTGGGCGGGTGCCACATCCGCCAGCGTCGGATTGAACGACGTCCTCTGGGTCGAGCGCGTGCCGGCGTCCGAGCGCGAGCGCTACGAGCGCGTGCGCGGCGCTCCGATCACGCGCCTGACGCCATCGGGGAAGGTCACACCGGTGCGGGCGGCGCGCTCGTACCTGCCCGCCACCTACACGAGCCAGACGCGCCCGGAGCTGCGCCCGGGGGTGGACGTGACCGGCTTCCCGGGGCTCGGTGCGGCGATCCGCGACCGCGCGAGGATCTTCGCCGTGGGAGCGAGCAGGCCTGGAGCGCTTGGAGCGGAGCCGGGCTTCTATCTCCTGCAGGCGGCCAGCTTCGCTCGGGGACCGGGACGCGGCGGCTACCTGGTCGCGTTCGTCCCGCGCGGATGGTTCAGCACGACGCTCGGCGGCGATCCCCGCCGCGTGGCGATCAGCGAGGACGGCAAGACGATCGAAGGCTCGCTCGACTCCGTCGAGGCGAGCGCGGACTTCGAGATGCTCGGCCGCAACTGGCGCATCGACGTCGCACGCGAGCCGGCCACGGGCCTGCAATCGACGCTTCCCTGGCTGGCGCTGGCGTGGCCGTTCGCGATCGCGGGAATCGCATTCGTGATCGGGCGCGCGATCACCCAGCGCCGGCGAGCCCAGCGCGAGGTCGAGCGGATCTTCGAGATGTCGCTCGACATGATCTGCGTCGCGGGCTTCGACGGCCGCTTCATGGCACTCAACCCCGCGTTCGAGCGAACGCTCGGGTACCCCACGGAGGAGCTGCTCGCGCGGCCGTTCATGGACTTCGTCCACCCTGAGGACCGGCCGCGCACGAGGGACGTGTTCGCCGAGATTCTCCGCGGGCACGAGATCAACCAGTTCGAGAACCGCTACATCTGCAAGGACGGCTCGGAACGGTGGCTGCAATGGAGCTCACGGGCTCTTCCCGACGAGCGTGTCGTCTACGCCACCGCCCGAGACATCACGGAGAGCCGGCGCATCACGGGGGAGCAAGCGGCGCTCCGACGCGCGGCGACTCTGGTCGCGCAGGCGGTGCGGCTGGACGACGTCTTCAGCGCGGTTACGCAGGAGGCCGGGATGCTGCTCGGCGGGGATTACGCGGGCCTGGCGCGCTTCGACGGCGACGAGGTCGTCACCGTCGCCGTCTGGGCTGCGTCCGGGTCTCATCCGCCGGTGCCTCCGAGCTGGCCGATGCAGGAGGGCGACCCCGCCACGACGATCGCGGAGCGACAGGAGCCGGCCCGCTGGGACGACTGGACGGACGTCCCCGGACCGATAGCGGAGTTCATCCGCGAGCTCGGAATCGAGTCGACGGTCGGCTGCCCGATTGTTGTCGAAGGCGAGCTTTGGGGTGCCCTCGCGGTCCATTCGACGCGCGACGTGCCGCTTCCGGCGGACGCTGACCTTCGCATCAATCAGTTCAACGACGTGGTGGCCATGGCCATCGTCAACGCGAGGGCTCGCGGCGAGGTCGCGCGCCTCGCGCAGGAACAGGCGGCGCTGCGGCGCGTGGCCACGCTGGTCGCGCGTGACGCGCCCCAGGAGGAGGTGTTCTCGGCGATCGCCGACTCGGTCGCGGAGCTGTTCGTCACCGACGACATCTCGATGACGCGCTTCGAGGGCGACCGCACTCGCCTCGTCGTGGCGAGCTCGGGCAGGTTCGGGGGACCCTTCCCGGTCGGCTCCCGTCAGCCTCTGGGCGGAGACAACGCCGGCACCCGCGTCTTCCGGACCGGCAAGCCGGTGCGAATCGACGACTACGAGAGCGCGACCGGTCCAATTGCGGATGCGGCTCGGTCGATGAGGATCAAGTGCGTCGTGGCGACGCCTATCGTCGTGGAGGGGCGGCTGTGGGGCGCCCTCATCGTCGCCACCGGCGGCGACGAGACGCTGCCACCCGAGACCGAGGAGCGACTGGGCCAATTCACCGAGCTGATGGCCACGGCCATAGCGAACACGGAATCGCGGGCGAGGGCCGAGCGGCTGGGCGACGAGCAGGCGGGGCTGCGACGCGTCGCAACTCTCGTGGCCGAGGGCGCCTCGCCCACCGAGTTGCTGAACAAGGTCGTCGAGGAGCTCGCGAGCGTCCTCGAGGGCGCGGACTGCAGCATGTTGCGCGACGTGGGGGATGACACGGCGATCGTTGTGGCCGTCTCGGGCGCCACGCTGTCGGCCGGCACACCGGTTGGCACGCGGTTGCCGGTCGAGGGCTCCGGTGTCATCGCCACCGTGCTGCGCGAGGGCCGCTCGGTTCGAATGCACGACAACCCGGCGGCCACCGGCGCGATTGCAGAGCGTGGCCGCGCGCTCGGGATCAAATCGGCCGTGGGCTGCCCCGTGGTGGTCCATGGGCGCATCTGGGGAGCGCTCGGCGCTGCGGCGTACGAGCGCGAGGGTCTGCCGCCCGACGCTGAGCGCCGGATCGCGCAGTTCGCGGACTTGGCATCCACTGCAATCGCCAACGCAGACGCCCGGGGTGAGGTCGAGCGACTGGCGCAGGAACAGGCCGCTCTTCGCCGGGTCGCCACTCTCGTGGCCGAGGGGGCGGAGCCAGCGGAGCTCTTCGCCGCCGTCACGCGCGAGGTTGCGCGCCTGTTCGCGGACGTGGATCCCGCGCTCGTGCCGAGTGTCATCCGGTTCGATCCAGGCCCTGAGTTCGTGCTCGTGGGTGCTGCGAAGGAGGAACTCGAGCGCGAGGTGGGATCGCGGTATGGGCGCAAGGAGCTGTTCGTGTCGACTCGCGTCCTCCGCGACGGCGCCTCGGCTCGGGTGGACGCGGCGGAGCTCGACGAGGTGGGAGGGCCCGATGCCGAGTTTCTGCGCCGCGAGGGATTCCTCCACCAGGTCGGCAGCCCGATCGTCGTGGAGGGGCGCCCCTGGGGCGCCATCACGATCAACTCCGCGAATGCGCTCCCGCCCGACGCGGCCGAGCGGCTCGAGAAGTTCACCGACCTGGTGGCGACGGCAATTGCGAACACCGAGTCCCGCGAGGCGCTCGCCCAGCTGGTGGAGGAGCAGGCGGCGCTGCGCCGCGTCGCCACGTTGGCCGCCGAGGGCGGAGCCCCCAGCGCCGTCCTCGACGCTGTGGTCGCCGAGATGGAGACGCTGCTGGACGCAGACCAGGTCGCGCTCAACCGCTTCGAGCCTGGGGACGAGATCATCGTGCTGGCCCACCGCGGACTGGATGTGGAGCGGACGCCCGTAGGCTCGCGCGTGAGCACAGAGGGCGAGAGCGTCACCGCCACGGTGCGTCGCACCGGACGGCCGGCCCGGAGTGAGGACTACACCACTGGGCAGGGAGCCCTCGCGGAGCTTGCCCGCGAGACGGGCCTGCGCTCGAGCGTGTCCGCGCCGATCACGGTCGAGGGCGAGCTCTGGGGCTTGATCACCGCGAGCTGGAAGACCGAAGCGCCGCCCCCGTCTGACACCGAGGAACGAATGGTGAAGTTCGCCGCGCTGCTGGACACCGCCATCGCCAATGCCGAGGCACGCACGGAGATCGAGCGCCTCGCCGACGAGCAGGCCGCGCTGCGCCGGGTCGCGACGCTGGTCGCTGAAGGGGCGCTGGCCACAGCGGTCTTCGACGCGGTGGCGGCGGAGATGGGGAGGGTGCTCGGCGCTGACGGTGTAACGCTGAACCGCTTCGAGCGGGGCGACGAGGTCACCGTGCTCGCCCACCACGGGTCGGACCAGCAGACGGTGCCGCTTGGCACGCGTGTCAGCCACCGGGGCGAGAACGTGACCACGATGGTGCGTCGCTCCAAGCGGCCCGCCCGAATGGAGCATCGCGAAGGGACGCACGGTCCCCTTGGCGTGCTCGGGGACACGTCCGGTGTGCGAGCGAGCGTCGCAGCGCCGATCATCGTCGAAGGCCGGGTGTGGGGAGCCGCGATGGGGAACTGGAGGGGCGAGGCGTCACCGCCGCGCGACACCGAGCAGCGGATGGCGCAGTTCGCGGGACTGCTCGCCACCGCCATCGCCAACGCCGACAGCCGCGACCAGCTGGCCGCCTCGCGGGCCCGTCTCGTCACCGCGGCGGACGAGGCGCGGCGGCGCCTCGTGCGGGACCTCCACGACGGCGCACAGCAGCGGCTGGTCCACACGATCGTGTCGCTGAAGCTCGCTCAGCGAGCGTTCGGGGGAGGGGACGGGAAGGCCGAGCTCCTCGTCGGGGAGGCGCTGCAGCACGCAGAGCGGAGCAACGCTGAGCTGCGCGAGCTGGCGCACGGAATTCTGCCGACGGTCCTCACGCGCGGCGGCCTCCGGGCGGGCATCGACGCGGTCGTGTCACGGCTCGACGTGCCGGTGCGTGTCGAGGTTCCGCCCGACCGCTTCCCGGTGGAGATCGAGGCCAGTGCCTACTTCATCGTGGCCGAGGCGCTGACGAACGTCATGAAGCACTCGCACGCCACACGTGCCGAGGTCCGAGTGTCCGTGCACGACGGCACGCTGCACGTGGAGGTCCAGGACGACGGGATCGGCGGCGCCGATCCGGCTGGCCACGGCCTCGTCGGGATGGCCGACAGGGTCACCGCGCTGGGTGGACAGCTCACGCTCGAGAGCCCGTCCGGCGACGGCTCGCTGGTCGCCGCAACGCTGCCGCTCTCCAGCAGCTAACGCGCAGGGGCGCGGGCGCCTCGAAGCCGCTCCGTGAAGGCCAGCGAGCTCATCACCTCGGAGAACATCGGATAGTTGAACCTGATCGCGTTGGCGTGCTCCTCGGTCGACGTGCCCGCGACGCAGTCGGACAGGGCGATGACGACGTAGCCCTTCTCGTAGCCGCTGCGCATGGTCGACTCGACGCAGCAGTTCGTGAGGAAGCCGGCGAGCGCGATCGTCGTGATGCCGCGGCCACGCAGGATGAAGTCGAGGTTCGTCGTGGCGAACGAGTCGAGACCCCGCTTCCCCTCGACGACCACGTCGCCCTCCTGCGGCGCCAGCGTTTCGACGATCTCGGCGCCCCACTCCCCCTTGACGAATGCACCCGCGTCGACCACGTCCTTGAGGATGCCGTAGGGGTGGAGGGCGAGCTCGCGGTAGCCACGGACGTACGAGATCGGAGCGTGAACGATCGTCGCCCCGGCGGCGCGCGCGCGATCCACCAGGCGGCACGTGTTCTCCAGCATGCCGGTGCTCTCCATGACATCACGCACCGCGTCGTGAAGGGCGCCGCCCTTCGATGCGAAGTCGTTCTGGTACTCGATCAAGACGACGGCGGTGCGCTTTGCGTCGAGTGTCACGAGGGATGTCTTACGCCGCTTGTGCCAGGTCGGCTACGAGCGCGCCGAGGCGCTCCAACGCGTCGGACCGGAGCTGGCTCACACGCGAGGGCGTGACTCCGAGGACCTCGGCGGCCTCCTCAACGGTGATCCCGTCGAACCAGGTCGCCCGGATGGCGAACCGCTGACGCTCGGGCAGCAGTGCGATCGCCGCGTGCAGCCGCTCGGCCTCCTCGCGCGCCACGACGAGGTCGTCCGGAAGCATGTCCTCATCGGGGACGACGTCGGCCATCGTGAGCTGCTCGCCCTTGGTCGATTGGCGGTCCACCGGGTCGGTCAGGCTCGCCGCCGGGCGGCAGCGCTCCTCGACGTCGCGCAGCTCCTGTGTCGACAGGTCGAGCCGACCGGCGAGCTCCTCCCGCGTCGGTTCCCTGGCGAGCTCCGCCACAAGGGCGGTGCGCGCGCGAAGCACCTGTCGCTGCGCGCTACGCCACGAGCGCGGCACATGATCCATGGCTCGCTGGCCGTCGAGCAGCGCCCCGCGGGCGCGCAGGTACGCGTGAGTCGCGAAGCCGGCCCCGCGCTTCGCATCGAACGTGCGGGCGGCGCGCAGGACCCCGATGACCGCGTCCTGCTCCATGTCGTCGACGTCCACCACGCCGTTCCGCGCCAGCGGCGTCCTGCGCGCCATCCTGCGCACCCCCGGCAGCACCGCTCCGATGTCCACACCGCTCATCGCTGCAAAGTAAGGTCGCGACATGGGGCTCTGATCGGAAGCGGCGATCGTGCGATAACCGGGTGGAATCGGAGGCGCCACCGGCGTCGCGGAGCATTCGGCAGGTGATTCCAACCTACAGAGCAGCGCTGGTCCTCGCCGCGCTGACCCTGATCGGGCTCGGAGCGGCGCCACTTGCCCGGCCCCGTGTGAGCCAGACAGCGTAAGGAGCACGATGACCCGAAGCACACTCGACACCGTCAGACTCGGAATGACCCGGCTCGACGTTTCCCCGATCGCCTTCGGCGCCTGGCAGCTCGGTGGCGAGTGGGGACAGTTCGACGCGGACGAGGCGGTCGCGGCGATCAGACATGCGCGCGGCCTTGGCGTCAACCTCTTCGACACCGCGCAGGGCTATGGATTCGGTGCCTCGGAGCAGGTTCTCGGGCAAGCGCTTCGCGACGATCTCGACAGCCGCCGTGACGAGGTTGTGCTCGCCACGAAGGGCGGCCTGCGCATGACCGACGATGGGCTCGTTCGGGACTCGAGTCCTGAGTGGCTTCGCACGGGAGTCGACGACAGCCTGCGGGCGCTCGGAGTCGACCAGATCGACCTCTACCAGGTGCATTGGCCCGATCCTGCGGTGCCCTTCGCGGAGACGGCCGGGGCGCTCGAGGAGCTCGTGCAGGAGGGCAAGATCAGCCATGTCGGCGTCTCGAACTTCGATGCCGCCCAGATGGCGGAGTTGGCCCGCACGCGCCCGGTCGAGACGCTTCAGCCGCCCTACCACCTGTTTCGCCGCGACATCGAAGCGGATGTGCTGCCCTACTGCCGCGAGCACGACATCGGCGTGCTCGCCTACGGCCCCCTGGCGCACGGACTGCTCACCGGAGCGCTGGATGAGGACACGACCTTCGCCCCGGACGACTGGCGCAGCGGAGCGCCGTTCTTCAAGGGCGAGGAGTACCGCCGCAACGTCCAGGTCGTTCGCGAGCTGGAGCGGTTCGCGTCCGAGGAGCTTGGCGTCTCGGTGAGCCAGCTCGCGATCGCGTGGGCGCTCGCCAATCCGGCCGTCCAGGTCGCGATCGTCGGCGCACGGAGCCCGCGCCACATCGAGGACAGCGTCGGCGCGGCGAAGCTTCGCCTGAGCCCGGACGAGCTCGAGCAGATCGATCGGATCGTCTCAAGCGCCGTCCCGCTGCCCGGTCCCTCGCCGGAGATGATGCCGGAGTGAGCGCCGCGCGCGACACGGCGACGACGGAGCTCGGGTTCGTGGGTCTGGGCCGCATGGGAGGGAACATGGCCGCGCGCTTCCTCGACGCCGGCTACCCGGTCCATGGGGAGTCGAGGAGCAGGGCTCGCGCGCAGCACCTGGTGGACGAGGGACTCAGCTGGTGCGAGACGCCGCGCGACGTCGCCGAGGCCGCCGAGATCGTCTTCACGTCGATCCCCGACGACGCGGCGCTCGAGGAGGTCGCGTCCGGCCGCGACGGGATCCTCGCCGGCCTCGGGTCGGGCAAGATCTGGGTGGAGCTGAGCACGGTCAGCCCAGAGGCCAGCCGGGCGCTGGCGGAGCGGGTGCGCGAGCGCGGGGCCGCCATGCTGGACGCGCCAGTGTCCGGCAGCGTCCCGCAGGTGCAGGCCGGGACGCTGACGATCATGGTCGGCGGCGACGAGGAGGCCTATCGCCGCGTCGAGCCGGTCCTCCGCGAGCTGGGAACGCCCACGCGCATCGGCGGCAACGGCCACGGCCTGACCCTGAAGCTGGCGATCAATCTCAGCCTCGCGGTCCAGATGCTGGCGCTCTCCGAGGGCGTGCTGCTCGGGGAGCGGGACGGGATCGACCGCGGGCTGGCGCTCGACGTCATGACGTCGAGCGCGATCGGCTCGCCGATGCTCAAGGCCCGCGCTCCGTTCGTGCGGGAGCTGCCCGACGAAGCCTGGTTCGACGTGAGCCTCATGCGCAAGGACGTCCGCCTCGCGCTGGAGGAGGCGGATCGCCTCCACGTATCGACGCCCTCGGGGCGCGCGGCTCTGAATGCGCTGACCCGCGCAGGGGAGCTCGGCTACGACCACCGCGACATCGCGGCGCTGTTCGAGGTCCTCGACAGCACCTCCTGACCCGTGGACCGCGCCGACCAGCTTTACGGTGGGCGGTATCGGACGATCGATCGCCTCGGCGCCGGCGGGATGGCGATCGTCCATCGCGCTCGCGACGAGCGCCTTGAACGGGATGTCGCGGTCAAGGTGCTGGCGCAGCGCTTCCGCCAGGACATGCTCGCCGTGCGCCGCTTCCGCCGCGAGGCGGAGCTGGGCGCCCGCTTGTCGCATCCCAACGTCGTCGCGGTGCTCGACGCGGGAGCGGAGCCCCACCCGTTCATCGTCATGGAGCTCGTTCGCGGCCCGCACGCGGCGGCGCTGGCGAAGACGCATGATCAGCAGCCGCTTGCCGGCGCGCTCCGGGTCTTGACCCAGGTGGCCGCGGGGCTGCAGCACACACACGACCGCGGCCTTATCCACGGCGACGTCTCGCCGCGCAACGTGCTCATCAGCGAGCACGACGGGACGGCGAAGCTTGCTGACTTTGGTCTCGCGAGCGCAGTCGAGGATGGTGTCAGGGAGCTCGCTGGAGATTTCGGGGGGACACCGGGATACATGGCGCCCGAGGTGCTCGACGGTGCTCCGCCGTCGCGCGCGTCGGATCTGTACTCGCTCGCCGCCGTTGCGTCCCTGCTCATCGCTGATCCGCCGCCTCGTGTGGGGGAGGTGCTCCGGCAGGCGCTTTCCGGCGACCCGACCAGGCGACAGGCGTCGGTCGGGGAGTTCCGCGCCGGGCTCGCCGGCCATCAGCTCGCTCCGGCACGGCCAAGGGCTGTTGCGGCTTAGATCTCAGCGCTCGAGTGTGCGTGACAACACCCTCGTATCGAGCGAGAGGCGGACGGCCTCGGAGCGTGCGTCTGAGCTCTTAGCGTTGAGGCACGATGGCCTCAACCACCGTGTCGCAGGCCGTCCGCTCGACGCCCGCGCTCTCCCGCGCCCAGCGCGTGCAGCACGCGGCGCTGGGCGCCCTCTGGGCCTTCGTCGTGGTGAGCTTCTGGGTCTGGTGGCTCACGCCCGCGCGCCGCGGGGCGCTTGGCCTGTACCTGCCCGCGACCCTCGCTCTTGCCTACCTGACCACGGTGCTGCCGAGCCTCTACTGGCTGTTCGTGGCACGGATGCGGCGGCCTGTCTACATCGCGCCGGCCCCGGGTCTCCGCGTCGCGATGGTCACGCTGTGCGTGCCCTCGCACGAGGCGTTCGAGGTCATCGAGGGACAACTTCTGGCACTCACGCGCGTCTCGTACCCGCACGACAGCTGGGTGCTGGACGAGGGCGGCGACCCGCAGGTCGAGAGGCTGGCCCGCCGCCTCGGCGTGCGGTACTTCACGCGCAGCGGCATGCCGCGCTACAACCAGCCCTCGCCTCCGTTCCAGGCCAAGACCAAGGCGGGGAACGTGAACGCGTGGCTCGACCACATCGCGTCCGCCGGGATCGACTACGACGTCTTCGTCCAGCTCGACATAGATCACCGGCCGCGCCGCGACTACCTGGAGCGCACGCTCGGATACTTCGACGATCCGCGCGTCGGCTGGGTGCAGGCGCCGAGCGTGTACGCCGACCTCGCCCCGTGGCCCGCACGAGGGCTCACCGAGCAGGACCTCCTGTTGCAGGGACCGCTCCAGATGGGCTTCTACGGGAACAGCCGCACACCGTTCATCATCGGCTCGCACACCAGCTACCGCATGGAGGCGGTGCGGGAGATCGGGGGCTTCCAGCCGACTCGCGCCGAGGACCACCTCGACACGATCGTGCTCGCCGCGGCCGGATACACGGGCGTGTACGTCCCCGAGATCATCGCCCGCGGAGATGGGCCTGAGGACTTCGGCACCTACCTCGGGCAGCAGTTCGCCTGGGCCTATTCGATGGTGCAGATCTTCCTGCACCACACGCCGCACCTTGTGCGCCGGTACACGCCGGGTCAGCTGCTGCAGTTCCTGATGGCGCAGAGCTGGTACATGCTCTGGTCGCTCTCGCTCGCGACGCTATGGCTCCTGCCGATCGTCGCGCTGCTCAGCGACCATCCGATCTCCAACACCCCCCTCGGCGAGTTCCTGGTCTACCAGCTCGCCGTGGTCCTGACGTCCTCGCTCATGTGGTGGTGGACGCGACGCTGGTTCCAGCCGCCGGGGGTGGGGTTGTCGTGGCGCGCCCTGGTGCTCGAGGTGGCGCGGTGGCCGATCGTCCTCTGGGCGGTGGCCAACGTCCTGCTGGGGATCAGGCGGCCCTACATGATCACGCCGAAGGGAAAGCGTGCCGACAGGCCGCCGTCCGGGGGGCGGCTGTACGGCCTGTACGCGGCGCTCACCGCGGTTGGGCTGGCCGCGGTCGACATCGCCAACGTCGCGAACCGGGCGGGAGGGACACACGGCTATGTGGTGCTCGTCCTCTTCAACACGCTGATGCTGGTCGTGCTCCTCATAACCACGCTGTCGCTCGAGGTCCGCGACCTTCGGAGGTCCACCGGCGCGCTGCTACGCGCACTGCGCCTGCGAGCGTGGGCGCTATGCGGCCTGGCGACGATCCTCGCCGTGGCCGGCGCCTCGTTCGTATTCGTGCTGCGCCCGGTTGAGACGGCCCTCGGATGACCGCCGGCCGTTGGACGGGCACCGCAATCTCGTGCGCGCTTGTCCTCGCCATCGCCGGGCTGGTCGCGCTGCAGCTGGCGCGGCCGGGGAGCGCATCCGTCCCGCAGCCGTGGCCAGTGCCGAGCAACCCGCCGCGAGTGGAACTGGGGGTGACCACGCTCGCCCTGGCGCGCAACAGCGCCCGCCCGTGGCAGGCAGGCGATCTGGAGCAGGTCAACGCGTTCGAGCACGACGCGCGCGCACACGCGGAGATCGTCATGTGGTTCGCGGACTGGGCGCACGTCGCGGACTTCGACCCGCGGCAGGCCGCCGATGTCGCGGCCCGCGGGAGCACGCCTGAGATCTCCTGGGAGCCGTGGGACTCGACCCGCCCGCTCGGAACGCCCCAGCCGGGCTTCCAGCTCCGCGACATCATCCGTGGTGCGCACGATCGCTACATCCAGCGCTGGGCACGGGAGATCGCGGCCTACGGGCAGCCGCTGCTACTGCGCTTCGCCCAGGAGATGAACGGCCGGATGTACCCGTGGGCGGAGTCCACCAACGGCAACCGCGCCGGGCAGTTTGTCGCCGCCTGGCGCCACGTTCACGCGATCTTCGAGCGGGCCGGAGCGACCAACGTCCTGTGGGTCTGGTCGCCGGTCGCCGGCGACATCCGGTCCGAGCAGTATCCCGGCCCGAGCTTCCTGGACGTCGTCGGGCTCTCGGGATTCATCGCCGACAGGAGCGTCTTCGGCAGGCCATATCGGTCGTTCACCACCGCGTTCGGCCCCTCCCTGGACGCCCTCCACGCGCTCGCGCCCGACAAGCCGGTCTCGCTCGCCGAGGTCGCGGCCGCCCAGAGCGGCGGCGACAAGGCCGCCTGGATAACCGGGATGTTCCGGGACATCGAGCGCCGGCCCTACATCCAGTCGATCGTCTGGTTCAACGTGCGCAAGGAGGCCGACTGGCGGATCGAGAGCTCGCTCAGCGCGGAGCGGGCCTTCGAGGCCGGCCTTCGCCTAGCCTCGCGATGAGGCGGCGGTAGCTGGAGAACGCAAGCTTCGGACGGTAGTCATCGCGCGTGATCCCGTAGTGGCTCTCGACGCTCGGGTTGCTCGTGTCAGAGTCGCGCAGGGCGAACCAGCGGTAGTCGCTGACGCCGTATCTGGCGCGCGCCGCGGCGACCGCCCGCACCACCGCGCGCAGCACGATCCTCTGCTTCGCCTCGCTCCGCCCGCGCCCGGTCGGGTAGCCGCTCTCGGAGAGGTGCAACGTCGCCCCCTGGAGGCCCGCCAGCGGAAGGAGCCTGCGACGGAGCATCCGGATCGCCTGGAGCGTCGCCCTCCGTGCCGCCCCGGCGGTGTCGCCCGGTGCCAGGAGCGGCCCCCATGTCCCGGGGTAGGCGTCCAGGCCGACCCAGTCGACCGCATCCGCGAACGCGCTTCCGCCCGCCGCGCGCAGCGAGGAGAAGAAGGCCGCCTCGGCGCGGCCGCGCTGGTAGGCCCAGTTGAACCCGATCTCCAGGTCGGCGCGACCGCTGCGCCGGGCCTCCGTTTTCGCCGCGATCACACCGCGCACGAGCGCCATGCGGGCGTCCGGGTATGCGCCGTCTGCCGCTTCCGGCGCCTCTACGACGTTGGCCTCGTTGGTCACCTGCAGGTGCGCGATGTCCGGATTGGAAGCGAGCTGGCGCACACGCGCGCGCACGAAGTCCGTGAACCCGGCCACGTCGCCGGCGCGATCATCCGGGCGGTAGGCGAGGACCAGCTCGACTTGGAAGTTGTCGGCGGTATAGCGAGCGATCTGCGAGGCCAGGCGGGGAGGCACCGCGGCAGCGTCGGACGGTCGTGTGTACGAGTCGTACAGGTGCAGGACGAACGGCCGCGCGTCGCTGCCGCGCAGGCGGCGGAGCGCCTGCCTCCGCGCCCGGGGCACCTCAGGGCGAGCCCGGCCTGAGGGCCCGACGGTTCCGGCAGCACCGCCGGGATAGATCCCGAAGACGAGCGGCGCCGTTGTCGACGGGACATCCTGACGCCACGTGCTTCCAGGCCGCGCGGAGCTCAGGCCGACGGCAAACAGGGCGGTGAAGAGCCCGATGTACAGGACGGCGGATCGCGGGCGCATGCGCGGCCCGCACCCTAGATGCCCCGAGCTGGCTCAGGTCTCGAAGCGCGAGTTGCGGATGTAGTCGCAGAAGCTTGGTCGCACGTACCCGGGCACGGTCGCCTCGAGGATGTCGGTGTTCATCGTCCCGAACGCGGTCTCAGGCTTGTCGCGCATGCCCGCCGAGAACGCCTCCACGATTCCTTCCTTGAAGTCAATGCGTGGATGGGCTCCGAGGACCGCTTCGCGTTGCTCCGGCGAGAGCTCGTCGAAGTGCAGCCCGAGGACGTCGTACTCCACGCCCAGGGTTACCAGCCGCACCTCCGGCTGCTTGTAGCGCGGCACCTCTGGGGTGGTGTGCAGGGCGATTGCGTCCCAGACGGTCATCACCTGCTCCTCGGCGAGCCCATGGCGCTCCAGAAAGGCGCGCGCCGCGTTGGCCCCGTCGATCTCGAAGCGCTCATGCTCGGAGCGGTGACCCTCGACGAGCCCGATGTCGTGGAACATCGCGCCGACGTAGAGCAGCTCCGGGTCGTAGTCCAGGCCGAGCCGCTCGCCCTGCAGCGAACCCCACAGGAAGACGCGCCGGGAGTGGTCGAACAGCAGGGGGGTCGATGCGTCCTGCACGAACTCCGTCGTCTCGCGGGCGATCGTGCTGTCGGGGATCGGGATTCCGGCGATGGTGGTGGCCGCGGCGCTCATGCTCCGCAGGATGCGCGCTCCCGGCGTGCCTCTAATACGCGACCACGATCAGCCGATCGGATAGCGATCCGGACGCCCTCATACGGCGAGTGCTTCAATCTGTGAATCCGCATCCCGATTGGGAGGATTAGCGGTGCAAAGCTCCCAACTATCACCCGAGCAGGAGCGCGAGCTGATCGCCGCGGCCGAGGGCGGGGACGAGGCGGCGAGCCGCGAGCTGGTCGAGTTGTTCCTGCCGGCGATCGGGGGACTCGCCCGCCGCTTCCACCCGGGCGGACAGGTGCAGCGCACCGAGCTGATGCAGGAAGGTGTCGCCGGGCTGCTGTTCGCCGCGCGGCGCTACGACCCGCGCAGGGAGACGCCGTTCTGGGCCTACGCCTCGTTCTGGGTGCGCAAGGCGATGCAGGAGCTGGTGGCCGAGGTCACGCGCCCCGTGGCGCTGTCGGACCATGGCGTGCGACACCTTGCGAGGCTCAAGGCCGCTCGCCGGGATCACGTGCAGGATCACGGGACGGAGCCCACCACCGCGGAGCTGGCCGCCGCGACCGGCCTGGCTCGGGCCCAGATCGACACGCTGATGGCCGTCGACAGCGCGCCGCGGAGCTTCGACGAGCCGTTCGGGGCCGACGACGGCACGGCCGGGACCTTCGGAGAGACCGTCGCCGACCCGGGCGCCGAGCGCGAGTACGACCGGGTGCTGGACGCGATGGAAATCCAGGCCGTCGGCAGCCTGGCCGACGGCCTCGACTTGCGGGAGCGGGCGGTGCTGTCCGCCCACTACGGACTCGGCCGGTCCCCCCAAACGCTGAACGAGATCGGCTCCGACCTCGGGCTCACGGCGGAGCGGATCCGGCAGATCGAGAAGGAGGCGCTCGAGAAGCTTCGTGAGGCTGCTCTCGCGCCGCCGGCCGCCGGTATTTGAATCCGTGTCCTGCGCGCTTACTTGCAATGGAAGCCATGGGCTCTGAGGCTCCACTACGGCACGACGCGTTCGTCTACGAATCCGACGACGAATACGTGGCCCGTTCGGTCGCCTTCCTGAGAGAGGGCCTCGAGGCGGGCGAGGGCGCGATGGT
>Ga0207675_100002202_pt1 | contig 19367 bp, 11 predicted proteins | sample KBSSwiS42_FD_184305 | JGI IMG/M metagenome (GOLD analysis project Ga0207675, IMG submission 184305) | Switchgrass rhizosphere microbial communities from Kellogg Biological Station, Michigan, USA - KBS Switchgrass S4-2 (SPAdes) (version 2) | ecosystem: Host-associated > Plants > Roots >...
GTCTTCAATTCTCAAACCGACGACGCACGCCTGAAATCGTTCGGTGAGGAATGGCAGCGTCGCGACTTTGCGCTCCACGACCAGACCAATTTTCCGTTCAACGTGATGGCCTATGACGGGCCCCAACTGACCTTCAAGCTGTCCTACGACCCGAGCTGTTTTGCGCCGGCCGCCGTCGAGCGTATCGCCGACCTGATGCAGCGAATTCTTGTCGCGATTGCCGACCACCCCGAGACCAGACTCGGCGACTTGCCACGGCTGCCATCGCAGGATGCTCGATCGTCGCTGCAGATCTGGAACGATACCGCCAAACCGCTGCCGGGACCGCACTGTGTGCACGAGGCCTTCGAAGCGCAGGCCGATCGCACACCCGATGCAGTGGCGCTTGTCGACGGCGCCCGCTCGCTCACCTACAGGGAACTGGATAGGCGCGCCAACCACCTCGCCAAGGCACTGATCGCCCAAGGCGCGCAACCCGACAAGATGATCGGCATCTACGTCGAGCGGTCGATCGAAATGATGGTCGGTCTGCTTGGCATCCTCAAGGCTGGCGCCGCCTATGTGCCGATGGATCCCTCGTATCCCAGCGAGCGGATCGCGCTCATGCTTGAGGACTCGCGAGCCCGCGTTGTGGTGACGACGACGAACCTGGCTGGCTCACTCCCGCCGCACAGCCATGCGCTTTGCGTAGACGCGGCCGCGGATGCCGGAGAAGCGTCTCGACCGCGCGTGGCCATGACTGGCGAAAATCTCGCCTATGTCATCTTTACGTCGGGCTCCACCGGCCGTCCGAAAGGGGTGATGCTCGAGCACCGCAACGTCGCCAATTTCTTTACGGCCATGGACCAGGTGTTGGGGACGAAGCCCGGCGTGTGGCTCGCGACCACCAGCATCTCCTTCGACATTTCGGTACTGGAGCTGTTTTGGACGCTGGCGCGCGGCTTCACTGTCGTCATCCAGCAGGAGCCGGAGCGGGTGGCGCGCGCGGCGATGACGACGGGATTGGACGCGAGGCCGATCGATTTCAGTCTTTTCTACTTTGCCGCCGATGCGGCCGAGGCCGCCGGCGGCAAGTACCGCCTGTTGCTCGAAGGAGCGAAGTATGCCGACGAGCACGGTTTCTCCGCCGTGTGGACGCCGGAGCGTCATTTCCATCCTTTCGGCGGCCTGTACCCTAACGCGGCCCTGACCGGCGCGGCAGTCGCAGCCGTTACCCGGCGCATCGGCATCCGGGCCGGGAGCGTCGTACTGCCGCTGCACAATCCGATCCGTGTGGCGGAGGAATGGTCCGTCGTGGACAACCTGTCCAACGGCCGGGTGGGATTGAGCTTCGCCTCCGGATGGCACGCCCGCGACTTCGTGCTGCAGCCGGAAAACTACAAGAACCGCCGTGAGCTGATGGCGAGCGGCATCGAAACCGTGAAGGCGCTCTGGCGCGGCGAGGCGGTCAAGGCTGTTGGCGGCGACGGCCAGCCGGTTGAAGTGAAAACGTTTCCACCTCCAGTACAGCGTGAACCCAAGATGTGGGTGACCGCAAGCTCTGCGCCGGAGACCTTCGCGCTTGCCGGACGGCTGGGCGCCAACGTGCTGACAAACCTTTTGGTGATGAAGCCCGAGCAACTTGTTGAGAACGTTGCCATCTACCGCAAGGCCTGGACCGACGCCGGCCACGACAGGGCGGGCATAGTGACCCTCATGCTGCACACCTTCGTCGGCCCAGACGTGGACGCCGTGCGCAGCAAGGTACGAGGTCCGTTCCTGGAATACTTGAAGACCTCGACCGATCTTATTTCCAAGATGCGGTGGGAGCTGACCGCCTTCGCCAAGGGCGATGACCGAAAAGAACAGGCGGCGCCGAACATGAGCCTGGCCGACCTGGAGCCCGAAGAGCTCGACGTCATCATGGAGCACGCGTTCGAGCGCTACTTCAAGACCGCGGGCTTGTTCGGATCTCCGACCTCCTGCATGGCTACGATCGAAAAACTGAAGCAATTTGGCGTCGATGAGATCGCCTGCCTGATCGACTTCGGCGTTGCGACCGATGACGTGCTGGCCAGCCTTCCCTATCTGGACGAATTGCGTCGCATGTCGAATCCGTCCGGCACCTCGATCTCGAACGAGCCGGTTCTGGATATCCCCTCTCAGATTCGAAGCCACGGCGTGACTCACCTTCAGGCCACCCCGTCCCTGGCAAGCATGCTGGTTGCGGATGAAGGCTCGCTCGAGGCATTAGGCTCGCTACGCAAGCTGCTGCTGGGCGGTGAGCCGCTGCCGCGCACGCTGCTCGAGCGATTGCGGACAAGTTACCGTGGCGACATCCACAACATGTATGGCCCGACAGAAACGTGCATCTGGTCGACCACCAGTCCGGTGGGCGGCGCCGATGATCCGATCACGATCGGAAAGCCGGTTGCGAACACCACGGTCTATGTCGTCGACCGATCGCTGCGGCCGCTGCCGGTCGGCGTACCCGGTGAAATCCTGATTGGCGGAGCCGGCGTGGCGAGAGGCTACCTGGAACGCCCCGAGCTGACCCAGGAGCGCTTTGTTCCCGATCCGTTTGGCGGTGCAGGATCTCGCCTCTACCGGACCGGCGATCTCGGCCAGTGGCTGCCCGACGGGACCATTGCGTATCTCGGGCGTCTCGACCATCAGGTGAAGATCCGCGGCCACCGGATTGAGCCGGGCGAGATCGAAGCCGTATTGAACCGACACCCCTCGGTACGACAGAGCGCGGTCGTAGCCGGACCGGATGCGGCCGGCACACAGCGGCTCATCGCCTACATCGTCGCGCCCGCCCAGGGCAGCGCTCCGACCACGGCGCACTGGGAGACGATCTGGGACGAGACCTACCGGCATGACAGCTCTTCGGAAACCGCAGGCTGGAGGAGCAGCTATACGGGCGAGCCTATTCCCGAAGCCCAAATGCGCGAATGGATCGAGTGCACGGCCGAGCGGATTCAGCGGCTGCGCCCCCGGCGCGTGCTCGAGGTAGGCTTCGGGACGGGTATGGTCCTCTTCCGCATCGCGCCAGGCTGCGAGCTGTATCACGGCATCGATCTGTCTGCGGCTGCTCTGGCGCGGGTGAAGGCTGAGGCCGATCGGCGAGGTCTTTCCGGCGTGGTTCTGGAGCAAAGGGCCGCCGACACGCTCGCCGCGCTCGAGGGCGGGCCTTTCGACACAATTGTTATCAACTCGGTCGTCCAGTATTTCCCTGATGTGGAATATCTCCTCGACGTGCTGACGGCCGCCTTCGCGCGACTGGCCCCGGGTGGCGCGATCTTTGTTGGTGACGTCCGCAGCCGAGCGCTACTGGAGGCGATGCTCTGCGAGATTGAATTGCAGAAGACCGCGTCCGACGCGCCCGCAGGTGAGCTCCAGGCCCGGTTGAAGAAACGGCTGGATGAAGAGTCAGAACTGGTTCTGGACCCCAATCTGTTTGAGTCATTCCGTCAGCGGCTTCCCGAAGTCGAGGACGTGCGCGTGGAGCTCAAGCTCGGCCGCCAGCCGAGCGAAATGACCCGCTTCCGCTACGACGTGGTGATCCGCAAGCGCGGTGGGACGCCGCGACTGCCAGCGGTCACAAACTCCACGCAAGCCCCCTCGCCCTGCACGCTCCAGGCATTGAAGACGATCGTGCGATCCGGGCCCACCTCGTTGCGCGTGACCGGAATCCCCAACGCCCGGGTTTCGGCGCCGCTGACCGCCCTGCGCGCACTCAACGCCCGCTCTCCCGTCGACCGGCTGGGTGAGATTGCCGTGGGCCCTGCGGGGATCGATCCCGAAGACGTGCGCGCACTCGACGCCAATTATGAGGTGGCCATCGAATGGTCGGCCGCAGGACCGGGATATTTCGATGCTGTCTTCAGACCGCGATCAGCGGCAGAAGCTGTTGTGGCTCCGACGGAAATGGCAGCGATGGAAAGAGCGCCAAGTCTTGCTCTCACCTCGGCCGACTTGTCGACCTACGCCAATCGCCCCGCGTTCCGGGCGGTCAGCGGGGCCAATCTCGTGCCCGCACTGCGCCAGCATTTGCGAAGCACGCTGCCGGAGTACATGATCCCCTCGGCATTCGTGCCGCTGGAGGCGCTGCCGCTGACCCCGAACGGCAAGCTCGATCGCCAGGCATTGCCATCGCCGGACGGGGCGCGCCAGGAAACCGCCACGCCGTTCGTTCCGCCTGCCACGGACGTCGAGCGCAAGCTTGCTGCCATCTTCCGAGAATTGCTGGGAATGAACGAGATAGGGATCGACGACAACTTCTTCGATCTGGGCGCCAACTCCTTGATGATGGTCCGGGTCGTTGAGAAGATCCGTGCGGAGATGGGACTCAAGATATCCCTTGTCCGTGTTTTCCAGTTTCCAACGTTGAGCAGCCTGGCCGCCGCCATCGCAGGCTCCGAGACCAATCCTGGCCATATTGCGGTCCCGCCGGAGCAAAACCGTGGCCAGCTTCGCAGGGAAATGATGCAGCGAAGACGCGAGGTGCGCGGTAGTCGTCCCTAGGGTATGGGGCAATTCGCGTTGCCATCCTTATTGGGCACCAAGCCATTGTCGATTCGCCCCAGGATCGCCTGCGCTCCAGCGCTGTCGGAGATTTGGAGGGGGGCAGGTTGACCAACCACAGTCGCCCATCCGTACTGACGGCAATGTGATGCTTGCGGGCCGGTGACTTTATTGCCGATTGCAATCTCTTGTTTTGGCCCAGAGAGCTTTCACCGACCGGCTGTCGAGCGCTGCCGAGGGGCTGGCCTTACGACCGACGACCCGCTCCCGGGCGACCATCAGTGCCACATCGTGGATCGTCTGAAATAAAAACCGCCGCGGCAATTCGCGGAACCAGCTGTAGACGGTCTGCTAGGACCCGAAGTCGACCGGTAGCATCCGCCAGCCGCAGCCCGAGCGCGCCAGATTGCGCACGGCGTTGATGACCTCGCGGAAATCCACCTCGCGTTAGCGACCTCGCCGCCCAGGCTTCGGCATCAGCAGCGCTAGCCGCTCCCATTCTTCGTCCGTCAGGTCGGACGGGTAATGCTTGGTCTTCTTGGCCATCCGGCCGCGGCTCTGTTTTGTCCACAATCCAGAGCTTGAATCACACCCCGCCCAAAACGCAATCCGCTTCAGAAATTTTCAAAACAGACTCGAATAAACAGCATGTGTTGGCGGCACGACACTATTCGCCGAGCCGGACGCGTCGCGAACGTCCCGGATGTGGCTGAAGGGTGGGTCGCGCAATGCGCTGCGGGTTACGGCGTAGTTGCCGCACGTGCCCGTCCCAAGATGCGACGGAACGGTTGCTCGTAGAAGCGCGTCAGCAGAATGGTAAGCACGCCAGTGATCGCCACCACCAGCAATACCAGCCAGACGTCGAGGACTTCCGGAGTCACGCCGAAATACGGCACGATGGCTTCGATGAAGCGGGTGATCGGCACATGGATGATGTAGAAGCCATAGGAAAGCGCTCCTATTTTCAGGCAGGTCCACTCGAAGCGTCCCGTTACGTGCGCGCCGGCGCTGAACAGGATCAGCGCGGGAAAGAACGCGAACACCGCGATGAGCTCGTACCAGGCGCCGCTCGCCGGCATCCCGAACACCACGAGCAGCAGCACGAAGCTGCACCAGGCGGGCATGGGGGTCGGGCGCCAGCGCCGCCACAGCTCGTACACGAGGGCGCCGGAGAAAAAGGAAAAGCCCACGCGCGGAAACGCACCGATAAAACCCTCCCAGAGCCATCCCTCGATGATCGTGCCGTACTCCCAGGCGGTCCAGATCAACAGGCCAGCGAACAAGACGACGAGGGTGGCAAGCAGCGAGCGCGACAGACGCGCCGCGAGCAGCGCGAACAGCAGATTGGCCGAAAGCTCCAGGAACATCGTGTAGGAAGGCCCGACTATAGGAAAGGCGACGCGCGGATCAGTCGAAAGGCCCGGCGGAACCGGTAGGAAGGCAAGCCCCAGGATGGTCGAAGCCAAGTATTTGTTGAGCGGGGCATGGAAACCGCTGCGCATAGCCGCGCCGATCAGGATGAAGGCCAATGCCAGGATGAAGGCCGCCAGGAGCATGGGCCAGAAGCGAACCCAGCGTGCACGCATGAATTCGAAGACGCTGAGACCGTTGCGGAAACGCGCACCATAGGCGTAAGCGATCACGAACCCCGACAGGGCGAAGAAAAAGTCCACAGCTAGAGGAGCTTCCGGAAACAGCGCTTTCCAGGTTGGACTGCTGGCGTGAACGGTGACTACGGCAAAGGCAGCCGCGCCGCGCAGCCCATCGAGCACCACAAACCGCTCGTCAATCTTGCCGCGCATATGGCCCCCTGAATCGAAGGCCCCCGTAGCAGATCGTTGCACGGGGCCTACGAAGTCTGACCCGGCCGAAAGATCTTTGCCACCGCCATCGTTCTCTTGCGATATATCGAGTGCAAAAACAGTCCCCGACTTTGCTGCAACAAGACTTAGCTAATTATCGCGATGTGGCCGAGTTGTAGGATCGCATCGAAGTTATAGCGCGCCCCTCGCCGCGTACGCGACGTGTCTCGTGTCGGACGGACAGTTTGATGTTACTGTCCGCACGGGCGTCACCCTGAAAATTGCGAAACGCACAAAACTGTGGTCAACGAATTTCCTCATGATGGTTCAAGTCATTGAGACGATCTTCGCGAGAAAATGATGCGGCTAAGACGCGAGGTGCGCGGCAATCGCTCACCGCGATGATGGACTTCCCTTTGCGACGCAATAGGTTTTCTCGATCATTACGATAATCTTTCCGATTTAATAACCGCTCGCGAGCTTCGCGGGATGACAGGCGCTGGAGACCGGCCGACGCATGCTACCCGCGTGGCTCATATCCCTGCACGTCTCGCGCGCCGCGCCCATAGATATTTTTGAAAAAGTCTGCGAATTCTCACTACCCACAAAGTAGGCATCAAATTCGCTGCCCTTGGCCCAATCCGAACTCTTATCGCCCAAGCGGCCTCTCTTGCCGCTCTCGAGCTGATCGCAGGGTCGAGCCAATCTGCGAATATCAATGGCGGCTTATAGTCATAGTCGGAGCTGCCTCCGCCGGCGAGCGAGAATTCGCGCGCCGCACGATATCTAATTTCTTTAGCCAAGGCCTTCCGAACCAACAATTCCCACTCCGCCTTTTTGGGAGAAGCCACGGCAAGGAAGAATTGCTCGAACGCTGCCCATTTCTGCTCCATTTCCGCCAAAACGTCGCGCTGATACGTGATCGAATGGTTTAAAGGATGCCGACGATACCGCGCCTGAAGATGGCCAGGCAAATACGCCACGTCGGTTTCCGAAGCAATCCGAAGCCACAAGTTTAGGTCGGATGTGTGAGGCAATTTAGGGTTTACTCCGCCGAGCTTGCGGACCACCCGAGTCCGGACCATGGCCTCGGGCGTAAAAATCGGGTTTATCCCGGTGCGGCAGCGCTCTGTTATCCATGCTTCGCCAGAGTGCACAATAGGTGGCAGTTCGCTCATCGCATCGTCGGTTTCCGCCGGCGCGTCATCTCCAGAGAAGGCATCCGCAGGCCCAAAAACCAAGCCAACATTCGGATGGGACTCCATGACAGAGAGTGAACGAGCAAGAGATCCTGGAGTCAATAAATCGTCAGCGCACAGCAGAACCCCATACTCCCCCCTCGCTTCGGACCAGCAACGATTAATGGACGAAATTATTCCCTCGTTGCTTGCGAAACTTACGAGCCGAACATTGGGATATTCGTTCGCCAAGGAGCGCGCTATTTCCGGCGATCCATCAGTTGAGCCGTTCTCAACTATTACGACCTCATGATCGACGCCCAGTTGCGTGGCAGCGCTTCTGACGCTTTGCCCCAGATATTTGCCGTAATTATAGGATGGAATTACTACCGATATCTTTGGCGACACGTCGACAGTTCCTCTCGTGGACGAGCCATTTGCTCCCGCAGCTACTCTCGAGATGGGCTTCCGTAACTAAATATCGCTGCTGCCCCCGATTGTAGATTGCGGCAAGTTTGCAGGACCTCAGTAAAACATTCAGTAAAACATAAAGTCTTGGTCTCCGCTTTGGAAGCGGTAACAAAATACCTAATAGCGACGCGGCGCCTATGAGTATATCTCCGATAGTTACTCTAGGTGAAAAAAGCTCAGGAACCGTGGCTCCATTGAATGGCCTTACTGAGTGGTAAGAGCCAGCGAGGTGAACAGGGTCATCGGACCAAAAGGTGCGACACCGCTGTCAGTCTGGATTGAGCCCTTTTTCTGGGCGAGCAATGCGTGCGGACGCGAGACGGCACACATGGCGCGGCTATGCTTTTGACGATGATTTACGCGGCCTTCGCACGCAGCGTACCATCCAGGTCGCCTGCTGAAAGGCGGCGCTTGATCTGGCCGAGGCGGCGGTAGCGGTGGCCTTCGATCTCTTCCAAGGAGATGCCGTGATCGCTGTACGCCTTGTAGAGCTGAGCAGCGCCCTTGCGCGCCGTCCATTGCGGGGAAAAGTTCGGCAGTGAACGGGCAATCTTCGAGCAATCGACCCGATAGTTACGCGTGTCAGGCGAAGCATCGCCAGCGAACTCCAGCTCGCAACCCGGCACCGTATCGCGGACGATCTCCGCCAACTCGCGTACGCGGTAGTTTTCCTCTGGCCTTCCGACGTTGAAAGCTTCCGCATGGACCGCATCGCGTGGAGCCTCGAGTGCCGCGATGAAGGCGCGACAAATGTCTTCTACATGAACAATCGGCCGCCAGGGCGTGCCGTCGCTCTTGATCAACACCTTGCCGGTCGCCACGGCATGGGCGGTGAGATTGTTGAGTACGATGTCGCAACGAAGGCGCGGCGAGGCGCCGTAAGCCGTGGCGCTGCGAAGCAGTACCGGCGAGAAGCGCTCGGACGCGAGCTTCAGCAAATCGCCCTCGGCGCGAACCTTCGAAACACCGTATGGCGTGACCGGGTTGAAGGCCGAAGTTTCGTCGAGTACGGTATCACCGGCGGCGCCATAGTTGCTGCACGAAGATGAGAAAAGGAACCGGCCGACGCCGGCATCACGCGCAAGGCCGGCTAGACGTACCGTGGCCAGATGATTGATGTCGTAAGTCAGCTGGGCGTCGAGGTCTCCCAAGGGGTCGTTCGAGAGCGCCGCCAGGTGAATGACGGCATCGAAGCCGTTCAGGAGACTACCATCCACGTCGCGCAGATCGGCGCGGATCTCGCGGACGGGCGCCGGCGCGGCACCAAAATCGCACCCATCGTAAAGCCCGATGTCGAGCCCGGTAACCTCGTGCCCGGCTTTCTGCACGAGCGGGACCATTACCGCACCAATGAAACCCAAGTGCCCGGTAATCAGGACTTTCATGCGTTAATTCCCATTCTGTCTGATGCGTCGCCGGTTGCCAGTTGCTAGCCGTGCAGCACAATGCGGGGACTGCAATATCCTATTCAATCGAAACAGGGGCATTTTGCCCAATAGCCGGAGCGAAACGAGCCTGGCGGATTTTGTCAACAACTATTGGGGATATGGGCCTTTCAGGTTAATGTCCACCTCCAATGCCAAACATGCTTTCTATCCTGCGCGGCTGCCCACTGGAACGATAATTCCGCAATTAACTAAATGCCGCTAACCATTAATTCGCGATATCCGCTCTGCCTGGGCCTATTCGTTATAGTGTTATCCGAAACATAGTATGGAGTCGTCTAATGTCCGCAATTCTTGTAGATCCGCAGCATCCGGAAGCCGCGTTGCGCGAAGCGCTTTACTCGGGCAACACAGTGATGTTCAAGCCGGCCACCGCATCGAAGAAGCTTTGCGAGTTCGCCTGGCAAATGATCCAGGATGCATTTTCGCCCCTGCACCCGGAGCAAGCGCAGAGCGAACTACCTGTCGAGAAATTTTCCGAGATCATTTCGCAGCTGAAGCCCAGATTTACTCATAGTCCCGAGGCGAAGCGCTTTCTGCGCGAGTTATTCGAGGAGCTGGGGTGGGATCCAGCCAAGACCTATTTCGATGTCCCCAAGCTTCGCATTGTGACGCATAGCTCATATCTGACGTCGGGCATGGGTTACGCGTACAAGGCGCACCGAGACGTCTGGTACTCGGCTCCTTCGTGTCAGATCAACTGGTGGACCCCGATCAACGAAATACAGGAGCGAAGCGCGATGGTTATCCACCCGCGCTACTTCGGTCGCGAGGTTCCGAATAATTCATCTGATTTCGACGCATATAAATGGAATGCAGAAGGCAGAAAGAACGCTGCTCTCTACATCAAGAATGATCCCCGTAACCATCCGCACCTTCAGGGAGACCTTGATCTCGATTGGCAGGTCCTCGTCGGCAGGCCAGGGGCGCTCATGCTCTTCTCGGCTCAGCAACTGCACTCAACCGTGCCAAACGACTCCGGAAAGACCAGGTTCAGCATAGATTTCCGGACTGTCCATGAGGACGACATCCTGGCGCACAGAGGCGCAAGGCTTGTCGACTGCTCCTGTTCCGGAACAACTCTTCCGGACTTCATTCGCAGCACTGACCATGGACGCTTCCAGGAAGACGTCGTGTCATCCTATGAAGTGGGTGGTCGAGCGAAAGACGGCGTTTTGGTTTTCAACCCGGGGGCCTGAGCGGCACCCTTACTACCTACGAGCGCTCCGGGCGCGGCGGTCGGCAGCCGCGCCCAAGGAGCGTCGGCGCGGCGGTCGCAGTCTAATCCCAATCGATGAGAGCGAAGCGCAAACATCTACGCTCCGGAGAGCGCTGATGGAAAATCAGCGTGCTCCGGCGCAAATCGCGCGAACTGAGCCACCTGCAGTTGGTGGAATCAGGCCCCGGTACCTCTCAGCGAGTACGCCTGGATCCGAGCAGGTGCTCCCTGTTCACCTGTCCAGAAACTCCTTCAGCAAACTACAGACCCTGTCCACCTGCGCCTCATTGAGCTGAAGCGCTGACGGCAGATTGAACGCTCTCGGGCTTATGGAATAAGCCGCCCTGTTATTTTCCTGCGCTTCCCGCACCTTCGGATATCCGGCGAAGGCTGGTAGCGAGCTCATCGGATGGAAAAACGGCCTCACGTCTATTCCGTATTCCTCGAACTTGCTTCTTATGGCGGCCGTTGTCAGTCTCAAGGAAGGATCGAGGACGACCGTGGTCATCCAATAGCTATTCACAAAGCCCGGCGGCTCAATATTCAAAGTGATTTCCCGAATGTCCGACAATCGCGTCCTGTACCATTGAAAGACGCTGCGCTTTCTTTCTAGAAGCTGGTCAATTCTCTCCAACTGCGCCAAGCCGAACGCCGCTTGCAGATCGCTCATTCTGTACTTGTATGCGACCTCGGTATTGAAGAAATTCCTGTAGTTTGCCCGACTGCGCCCATGATCGCGGAGAAACTGAGCCCTTTCGAAAATGGCCTCGTCATCCGTGACAAACATCCCTCCTTCACCAGTAGTGAGTGTCTTCGTCCCGTGGAAACTGAAGGCAGCGATGTCTGCAGCGCTCCCTGACATCTTTCCTGCGTATTTTCCGCCTAACGACTGCGCCGCGTCCTCGATCAGGTGTATCTTGAACTTTTCGGTGATCTTACGAATTGCCGGCATGTTGGCCGGCAGACCGTAAAGTCCGACCGGTATCACCGCTCGCGTCTTCTCGGTGATGAGCCGCTCAATCGACTCGGGCGAAATGCACCACGTTGCCGGATCAATGTCCGCAAAGACAGGCTGTGCCCCAACGTACGTAACGGGCGCCGCGCTCGCTATCCAGGAACATTCCGGAACTATTACCTCGTCTCCCTTTCCGACTCCTAGCGCCAAGAGAGCCAAATGAAGGGCCGAAGTGCAATGCGGAACAGCAATTGCGTGGCGTACCCCAATATAGCTTGCGAAGGACTGCTCAAATCGCCGGACGAAGGAGCCGGCTCCCTGGTACCAAGCTTCCCGCGCCGCCTCGGCAACATATCTTGCCTCAAGGTCGCTGACCCAAGGTCCCGCGATCGGTATGTTCTCCGTCATGGGATGATCTTTACCTCCGGTATCGGCACGACGAACTTGGCGCCCCACGAGCGGGCATAAGAAAGCTGATCTATGATTTCATCCTTGATGTTCCAGGGAAATATCAGGATGTAATCCGGCTTCACCTCTCTTATCCGATCGGGCTCGCAAATCGGCAAGCGCGAGCCCGGCAATAGCCGGCCCTGCTTGTGCGGACTTCGATCAACCGTAAAGTGCAGCAAATCCGCGCCGACACCGCAATAGCTCAGCAGCGTCACCGCCTTCGCCGGCGCTCCGTAGCCGACAACAACTTTTCCGTTTTCCTCCGCATCGAGCAGGAACCTGAGAAGCTTGCGCCGAACATTGCGAACCATCTCGGGAAACTTCCGGTATCCATCGATACCGAGGAGCCCGGCGCTCAATTCTTCCTCGCGCAGCGAAATGACTCCGGGACCTTTGCTCACGGCATTCTCCCGATGCGTCACGTACAGACGCAGCGACCCGCCGTGAGTTTCGAGCCTCTCGACGTCGAAGATCTGAAGGTCATGGCTCGCCATCAGCTTTTCCGCGGCGAGGAATGAAAAGTACGAAAAATGCTCGTGATAGACCGTATCAAATTGCACGCCTTCCATCAGGCGCAAAAGGTGCGGGAATTCAATCGTGAGCACGCCCTGCGGCTTCAGCAGTATCTTGAAGCCACCGACGAAGTCGTTCAGCTCGGGCACGTGCGCGAGGACGTTGTTGGCAATGATCAGATCTGCGCCGAGCCCCTGCCCGACCAGTTCCTTTGCCAGGGCGCTCCCGAAGAACCTGTTGATCGTGGGGACACCGGCTTCCTGCGCCACCTTCGCGACGTTCACCGCGGGTTCGATGCCAAGGGCCGGGATTTTTCTAGCCACGAATTCCTTCAAAAGGTAGCCGTCGTTGCTGGCAATTTCGACGACCTGGCTGTTCTGATCGAACTTGTACGCGCTGCAGATTTTCTCGACGTATCTCCTCGCGTGCGCCACCCAGCTGTCGGAGTAAGACGAGAAATAGCTGTAGTTGCTGAATATCGCATCCGGAGGCTCAAATGCATCCAGCTGCACGAGAAGGCAGTTGGAACAAAGAAAGAGCTCCAAAGGATAATGCTTTTCGGCCGGGCTGACTTCCTGCGGCTCGATCAGAGAGTTGGCGAACGGCGACGTTCCCAGATTACAAAAACTGGCTTCGAGAACGCTCCCGCAGTGGCGGCATTTCGACGTCATTTGTTGTGGCCTTCCGACTACCATTTCTTCCACGGAGCGTTCCCGCCCCGCCACAGATCCTCCAGGACCTCTTTCTCCCGGAGAGTGTCCATCGCCTGCCAATAGCCTCGGTGCTTGAAGGCCCCGAGCTGTTGACTCCGTGCGAGCCTCTCCATTGGCTCACGCTCCCATATGCAGTCGTCGCCAGATATGACGTCAAAGACCGCACTCGTCAGGACGAAGAAGCCACCATTGATCCAGCGTCCGTCGCCGTCCGGCTTTTCGTGAAATCCATCGACGCGACCATCGCCCTCATCGATCTCGACCGCGCCAAAGCGACCTTGCGGCATTATCGCCGTCACCGTGGCGGCCCTTCGATGCCTCTCGTGGAAATCACGCAGCCCGTTCAGATCGACATCCGATAACCCATCGCCATACGTCATGTGGAACGGACCACCATCTACGAACCGAGCGATACGCCGAATTCTTCCGCCGGTCATGGTCTCCAGACCAGTGTCCACCAAGGTGACGCTCCACGGCTCGGCGAAACCCGCGTGCACATCCATGCGGTTTTCCTTCACGTGGATCGTAACGTCCGATGTGTGGAGAAAATAATTGGCGAAATATTCTTTGATCATATACCCCTTGTATCCAAGGCATACGATAAAATCGTTATATCCGAAGGAAGAATAGTACTTCATGATGTGCCAAAGAATCGGTTTGCCCCCGATCTCTACCATCGGCTTGGGGCGCATGTGCGATTCTTCACTAATTCGAGTGCCGCGACCGCCGGCAAGTATGACCACTTTCATTGAATGCGCTCCTCAAACTATTCAACAGGCGAGGCAGCCCTTTTGTCAGGAAGTGTCGATTGAGCGTCGTAAAACGCGCTGCTTCTATCAAAAATCTCAATCCGTTGAAGCCGCCTTCGGGGCAAAAACGTTGCCGTCGTTCTATCCTTACCTCAGGTATCCCGTCTCGGGATGACGTCAAATAGGGTTAATTGCGGATGGCATCTTGAGGCCGGGCATTAACTTTCGACAGATACCGCTGCAAATGATCAGGCAAAACCCTAGACCGATGTGCATCGGACAACTATTATACGACATTATTGAAACGTTAACGATCCCATTTTGACCAACTTGCTGAATGTTATCGCGTAACGCTGCAAGACGATGTGTAATGCGACCGCCTCGCCATCCGCGGAGCGACTTTTATGCTTGCGTGGACAAGACTGCGATGCTCGCCGAATGCGGGCAGCCACCCGCTCACTACATCGGTTTTTTTCGGCTTTTAGTCATTGTCAAATAACAGCGTAGGCACGAAATGCAATTTAGCTCTCATGCACGCAGCTTCGTTAGTACGACCATCCTGGCGATCTTCAGCACTATTGTCTTAGTCATCCTGGCTGGGATGACCATCTATCTGCTTTGGTGGGACAGCGGCGAGCATCCTCTGCCTGCGTGGGGGATCAAGCTGTTGGCCGGCTCGGCGGCAATCGCTCTGTTTGCGCTTGCTGCAGTTCTGGCCCTCGTAGCAACCGGCGGTCTCGTCGTCATCGTTCGAGACTTCTGTGAAGAGCGAGGAGTACCATATTTCTCAGTCCGACCGCGCGAGCGAATTGCTGGTCCGATCGCGCTTGCAATTCGCCGACTCTTGAATCCCAGAGCGGGTCTGCGCCCCGGTGAAATGGTCGAAGTCCGGAGTCTGCCGGAGATTCTCACGACGCTCGATGAGCGTGGTTGCCTAGATGGGTTGCCGTTTATGCCTGAGATGGCGGCTTTCTGTGGGCACCGCTTTCCGGTCCATCGGCGCCTCGAGAAGGTGTGGGAATATGCTCACGGCACGGGTCTGCGAAGGGTCCGCAACGCCGTGCTGCTCCAAGCAGTGCGTTGCGATGGACAAAGCCATGGAGGGTGCCAAGCAGCCTGCCAGTTGATCTGGAAAGAAGCTTGGCTGAAACGTCCGGGGACGGATAGCCCCGGCGTCCTTGACCTTCCACATCAGGTCGATCTTGTTTCAAACACCCACGTCACTGTTCAGGGAAAGCTACGCTATATTTGTCAAATAACCGAGCTTCAACGCGCCTCGAGCCAACTCCGTTACCGAAGCCTAGGCCATTTCTTGCGCGATCTGAAGGTTGGCAACGTACGGCTCTTTCCTCTCCTCGTTGCAATAAGCGTCAGGCTGTTCAACGCGGCACATTGGCGGCTCGCCGGCCACTTATGGCCTGTCCTGAAGCCTACGAGCAGCGACTCCTCGCCGCAGCAGAATCTTGGCCTGCAGCCCGGCCAACTGGTGCGGGTGAAATCAAAGCATGACATCGAGCTCACCCTCAACCGCCATTCTCGTAATCGCGGCCTTGAGTTCGGCAAGGACATGCTCTTCTACTGCGGCGGCAGCTATCGAGTCGCTGCCAGTATCAATCGCATCGTGCACGAGGGTACAGGGGAGCTGTTGATGCTCAAGACGCCGAGCATTCTCCTCGAGGGCGTGACATCCGTAGGGGGCACCACCCTAAGTCCACAAAACGAGTACTACTTCTGGCGTGAAATCTGGCTCGAGCCGGAGCCTTCTCCCGCCGCTGAAGTACCTGCCGGCGACGGTGAAGTTCTTCTCACAGCCGAGATCAGCAAGGTCGAAGCGCCGATTGCTCGAACCCCTGACACGAACTACACAAAAACCTAGCCCGGGCCCGAGTAAGACCGGCGGCTCTTACTAAACAATCATGACCGACAGATATCACGGGTTACGCACGGCGACCAAATAATCCCGGCGAACTCGTCGACAGCCTCACGAATTTATCTCCTCGGTGGTGAAGTGGTCGCAGCGTTACCGGGCGACGGGCTCGGTCAAACCGGACAAGATGGGCCTCACCGCAAGTCGGTGCTGGACCCGCATGGCGACTTCATCAAGGAGCGGATCAGTCAGACCCCGCACCTGACACTGCACGCCCTGAAGGACGAGTTGGCGACGCGAGGGGCGATGCCTCGCACAATGCGGTATGGCTGTTCATGCGCCGCGAGAGACTGCGGTTCAAAAAAACGCTGTTCGCTCTTGAGCGGGGCCGCTCTGATGTAGCCCGCCGGCGGCCCTGGCGATCGTGGCAGGCCGCTCTTGATCCGCAGCGCCTGGTCTTCATCGACGAAACCTGGATCAAGACCAACATGGCGCGTGGATGGGCGCCGAAAGGAGCCCGCCTTCGCGGCTTTGCACCCACGGTCACTGGCGCACAATGACCTTCCTCGGTGCGTTGCGCCATGACCGCCTTGCCGCTCCCTGCCTGTTCGACGGGCCGGTCAACGCAGAGTGCTTCCGCGCCTATGTCGAGCAACTCCTGCTGCCGTCGCTGAAGCCCGGTGACATCGTCATCATGGACAATCTCGGCAGTCACAAGTCGGTCGCGCTGCGTCGCATTATCAAGGCCGCCGGCGCAAGGCTCTGCTATCTGCCGCCTTACTCGCCCGATCTCAATCCGATCGAGCAGATCTTCGCCAAGATCAAGCACTGGATGCGCGCCGCCCAAAACGTACCATCGACGACATCAGCCGCCACCTCGGCGACCTTATCCACACTATCAAACCTGATGAATGCAAAAACCACTTCGCCAACGCTGGATACGTTTCAATCGCAACGTGAACGCTCTAGGGGCGTCAGCTGTGGCTGCAAGTGGCCGAATGAGCCATGACAATCATCTCCATTACATCCTCACAATTCCTTGGGCGCGATGGTACCCGCGGAGTGGGACCACCGAAGAGCTAGGGCCAAAGAGGAGATCTTTCAAGTTTTCGCATTAATAGTGTCGATGAGTGGCGAGGTCGCGGTGTCAACGGACAAAGGCGGAAAGCAACCGGATATAGTACGACTGGTAGTGCATCGAAGGCTCCGTGATGGCCCACGAGTTCGCGGGCCAGGGATCGTTGTACTGGAGGTACGACTTGGCTGGCGGCTGCTCCAGTGGCGGCTTGAAATCGCGCTGACACAGAGCAACCGTTGGCGAATTATAGCAGCGATAGCCTGGCGACCCAGGAGGCGCGTTGCAGCATGAATCGATCGAGAACTGCGGATTAGGCCCACCGACCAGGAAGCCCGGTGGTGGCCCCGGAAGCTGCTCGGTCACCCGTTGCCAGCGGGTACCGCGAGCAAACCAGGAGTGAAACATCGTCGTCGCGGAGTTGCTGGCGCCGGCTTGCGCCATGTTCGTCAGATAGACGAGGCCGAGCGGATTCACGCCATGGAGATAGTGCGCATATTCGAGCGCCGCGGCGAGTGCGGTCTCGGACAGCTTTAAATCCGCGTCGTAAAGAGCCGCTAACTGGAACAACCTTGCCTGCATGGTCTTCCCCTTGTTGCTGCCCCACGTGTAGTCCTTCATCGGGGCGCGATAAGGGTCCGTTTGTTCCAACGAGGCCTGAAAGGCCGCCGAATCCCGCGTCAAGTTTGCCAGTAAGCGCTCGCGAATCGACTTTGCCACGTCAGGCGTCGCGCCAGGCAGCCGCGCGTAGTAAAGCAAACTGTCCACCACATCGACTTCCCACATCGACGGCCCCCACGGCGGCAGCACCGCGCCGTATTTGGCGTCGGCAAATTGTTTGAACTGCGCCTCACCGGTCACCTCGAACAGATAGGTCGCGGCCTCGAACTGCGCGCGCAGCCGGTCGGTCTCGCTCATTTCCTGCTGCCCGGCCGCGAGCCCCTTTGAACCCGGCTGCTTTGACTCGTCGTTGTTGTAGTAGAGAACATTGGGGTTCGCGGTCGCCCAGGTCCACGCCGCTATCGCGCGTTTCTTGAGATCATCGCCGTATTGCTTGAGATCGGGCTCCGGCCGGGACACGAAAACCTTCGAAGCGTATGCATAGGCCGCTGCCCCCATCAGCGTCGCGGCCGTGGTCGGAGGGCCATAGTAGCTGGCCCCTTTGGCGTCAGACGGCGGGCTTGCGCTGGCAAGGCCCTGAACACAAAGGAGCGAGCCGTCCGAATTCTGCATCCTCACTAGCCAATCCAGACCCCATTTTACTTCATCGAGAACATCCGGAACGCCATTGCCGGATTCCGGGATGCCGTAGTCATCGCTGAAAGCCTGAGGGTGCTCATGGAAAGCGTGCAGCAGTGTGATGATGTAGCGCGCCGTCCAGGAGGTGTATTTGTTGAAGTCTCCGGCATCATACCACCCGCCGCGGAGATCCTTGATCAACGCTTTCGCAGGGGTCGATGATTTCCCCTCGTGCCAGGGGCGCGACTCGGAATCTTGGCCGGGGCCGAGATGGCTTGCCTTGTCGGCCCAGGCCTTGCCTGCAAATTCCGGCTTCTTCTCGAACCCGGCGCGCTGATAAAAATATGCGCGGACGGCATGCGTCATGACATCCTTGTAGACATGCTCGCCGATCGCGAAATCTGCCGATCGAATACCCTTCTCGATGTCCACCACCGCATACTTGCCGGGCACCTCGATTTCGGAGAAGTCAAACCACCAGACGTTGTCGCCGGAGATCTGATCCGTGTTGCCGCCGTTCCAAACCGTCGGAGTACCTGTCTTGACGACCTTGCCTGTGGGTAGCTCAATCAACGCGTAGGATTGACCGGGCGCAAATTTGGCAGAACTGTCATAACCGAGCTGAGGAGCGCGTATAACGGCAACCTTCGTCGACTTTGTCGGATATCCAAACTGATCGATCACAATTGCCGGAATTGGACCATTAGGGCCGATCGTCAGATTCTTCTTCCAGTCGACCGCAGCGAGGCTCGATTGAATTGATTGTCTCGGCGCTTCAGTGCCGCCGACCTGGGCCTGGCTCGTAGAAACACAGACCAGCAATGAAGCGGCGAGGCGCCAGGCACTGTAACGCACGTCTCTAAACTCGCTTCCTGCGCGAACATTTAAACCGCGTCGCCAGCACGCGTGGCCCTACTCGATCAAGCATGCCATTGCATGTTCAATCCCACCCGCCGGCTTGTCGTTATTCAACGCCCGGAGGCACGCACACGGCGTCAGGCCCGCTTCTCATCGCTGTAGTAATCTCGAAAGCGTTTGCCTTTGTAACGCTCGATGCTCCGCAGCGACGAAGGGTCGACCTTATTAAGTACGATGCACGCAATTCGATCCACAAACGCCGAAGCCTCATCGAGACATTCAAGGACCATGCGCTGACTCGTTTTTCCCCACTCGACGACGAAGATG
>Ga0207675_100002206_pt1 | contig 19359 bp, 17 predicted proteins | sample KBSSwiS42_FD_184305 | JGI IMG/M metagenome (GOLD analysis project Ga0207675, IMG submission 184305) | Switchgrass rhizosphere microbial communities from Kellogg Biological Station, Michigan, USA - KBS Switchgrass S4-2 (SPAdes) (version 2) | ecosystem: Host-associated > Plants > Roots >...
CCGTTGCGGTGCGGCACATCGGTTGCTTCCGCGCGCAATCGAGTTTCAGCCATCGTGAGATCGGAAAGACCAGGCAGTGCGGGAGTTCTTGGATGCGTTTCATCACCACGGGTGTGTGCTGCCTCGCGCAGCTCCTCACGATCTCCTTGCTCAGCACGACGGCGCGCGCGCAGCCGGCGGGCGCCCTTGATCCGCTGCTCAGGCCGCGGACCTCACTCCTCACCGGCCAATCGCGCGTGGTCGTCGTTGCGCGCAGCGCGAACTCGCTCAGCACTATCACGCAGCTGATTCAACTGCTCGGCGGGTCGCTCGGCCGGCCGCTGACGTTGATCAACGGGCGCGCGGCGACTGTTCCGAACAGCTCCCTGCTCGCCCTGGCCGGCAACGCCGCGGTTCAGCACGTCGCGCTCGATCGGCTGATTGTCGGCACGATGGAGCGCACCGGCTCGACGACCGGCGCGACGGCGGTCCGCCAGGAGCTCGGCCTCGACGGATCCGGCGTCGGCGTGGCCGTAGTCGACTCCGGCATCGCGGCGTGGCACGACGATCTGGCCGATCCGGACCACTCCTCGCAGCGTGTCGATCGATTCGTGGACTTCGTCAGCAGCTCACCAATTCCGTCCGACGAGTACGGCCATGGCACCCACGTCGCGGGCATCATCGCGGGGAACGGCTTCGATTCGGGCGGTGCACGATCCGGCATCGCGCCGGCGTCGCGGCTGATCGTGCTGAAAGTGCTCGACGGATCGGGGCAGGGCCGCATCAGCAACGTGATTGCGGCGCTCGACTATATCGTCGCGCACCGGGCGGAGTTGAACATCCGGGTCGTCAACCTGTCGGTCGCGACCGGGGTCTACGAGTCCTACGACCTCGATCCGCTGACGCAAGCCGCAAAGCGCGCCGTTGACGCCGGCATCGTCGTCGTCGCCGCGGCGGGCAACAACGGACGAAATCCGGAAGGGCAGACGCGGTATGGCGGGATCACGGCGCCGGGCAACGCGCCGTGGGTGTTGACGGTTGGCGCGTCCAGCCATATGGGGACGGTCGATCGCGCGGACGATACGATTGCGGCGTTCAGCTCTCGCGGTCCGACCGCGATCGATCGCGCGGCGAAGCCAGATCTGGTGGCGCCGGGCGTCGGCATCGAATCGCTCAGCGTGCCGGGCAGCACGCTCTACAACACGAGGTCGGCCTACCTGCTTTCCGGCACGGTGTCGACGTCGTATCCGCCTTACCTCAGCCTGAGCGGCACCAGCATGGCGGCGCCGGTCGTGACCGGCACCGTCGCGCTCATGCTGCAGGCGAACCCGGCGCTGACGCCCAACGCCGTGAAGGCCGCGCTTCAATTCAGCGCGCAGCCTTCCGCCGATTACGATGCGCTCACCCAGGGCGCCGGATTTCTGAACGCGAAAGGGGCCGTCGAGCTCGCGCATTTTCTCGCGGCGCCGTCTACCGCGGCATATCCTGCGGACGACATCTGGGGCCGGCAACTGCTCTGGGCCAACCACACCGCGAGCGGCGGCCGGCTCACCCCGGACGCAAACGCCTGGCTGCCCGGCACGCCCTGGGGCGCACTGACGTCCACCTCGGGTCAGCCGATCGTCTGGGGCGTCCTCGACGACGCCACTGCCATCGGGGATTCGTGGGGCGTGATCTGTCTCTCCTGGAACTGCGGTTCCGTAGATTGGGGCAGCATCGGTTCTCGCGACGTCGTCTGGGGCTCGTTGTGCGGCGGCTGGGATTGTCCGAGCGGCACACCGTGGACCGGGCGCGATGTGGACGGGTCGACGGTCGTGTGGGGCACCGCCGAGGGCGACACCGTCGTGTGGGGCACGACCGAAGGCGATACCGTGGTCTGGGGCACCACTGACGGCGACACCGTGGTCTGGGGGACGAGTTACAGCGATCCGAGCTGCGAACCGGTCATCTGGCCGAGCCCATAAGCATGGCGACCACGACGGGGGCCCCCGACAGGCTGGAGTGGCAGGCGCTGCCGCGTACCGCGCAACTCTACGTGGTCGCGGTGATCGCGGCTGGCATTTGCGCGGTAATCGCCTTCTTCCCGCGCGAATGGCCGCCCGTCGCGATGTTCGCCGCTCTCGTCAGCGCCTCCTGCCTGACGTCAATCTGGAAAGTGAATCTGCCGCTTCCGCTCTCGAGCGGGTCGACGCTCTCGGTGTCGTATGCCGCCGACCTGACGGCGCTGCTGCTGCTCGGTCCCCGTTATGCGCTGCTCGTGGCGCTCGCGGGCGCATGGACGCAGTGCACGTTCAACGTCAAGCGCTCGTACCCGGCGTACCGCACGGCGTTCAGCGTGGCGGCCGAAGCGATCACGATGGCCGTCACCGGCGCGGCGTACACCGCACTGGGGGGCCGTGTGGCGCCGCTCGACTTCGAGGCCATCGCCGGACCGCTGGTCGGTGCGATTACCGCGTATTTCGTCGTCAACACCGGCCTGGTGGCCACCGCCATTGCGCTGTCCACGCGACAGTCCCTGGTGAAGATCTGGCGCGAGGACTTCCTCTGGAGCGGCGCCAGCTTCATCGTCGCCGGCAGTGCCGGCGCGGGCGCGGCGGTCGTCATCGCGCGCGGCCAGCACTGGATGGCGTTCCTGACGATGATGCCGGTCTACCTGGTCTACCGCACCTACTCGACCTTCATCGGCAGGCTCGACGACGAGCGGCGCTACGTCGAGGAAACGCGGCGGCTGCACGGTGAAGCCGTGGCGGCGCTGCTGCAGGCGCGCCAGTCGGAGCAGGCGCTCGCGGACGAGAACGAGCGCCTCGGCGTGATGCTGCGCAGCATCGGCGACGGCGTGATCGCCAGCGATCTGGACGGCGCGGTGCTGTTGATCAACAACGCCGCGGAGGCGCTCACGGGCTGGCGCCGGGACGAGGCGCTCGGGCAGCCGCTCGCCTCGGTCTTTCAGAACGTCGATCCCGACACGCGGAAGCGCTGTGTCTACGCCATCCCCGCGCTGGCCGAGTCGTGCGACGGATCCGGCACCCGCCGCTCGTCGGTGCTCGTGGCGCGCGACCTGACCGAGCGGCCGATCGAGGAATGCGCGGCGCCGCTGCGCGACGGCGCAGGGCGCACGATCGGCATGATGCTGGCGTTCCGCGACATCAGCGACGCGCTGCGCGTCCAGGAGGAGCGCGCCCGTGCCGGCCGTCTCGACTCGCTCGGCCTGCTTGCGGGCGGCATCGCCCACGACTTCAACAACATCCTGATGGCGATCATGGGCAACATCTCGATGGCTCGCGCGACCAGGCCGCAGGCCGCCGGCGCAGCCAAGGCGCTCGCCGAGGCGGAGCAGGCCTGCGTGCGCGCGCGGCAGATCACGTGGCAGCTGCTGACGTTTTCCAAGGGCGGCGTGCCGGTCAAGAAAACGGTGGCGATCGCGCGAGTGATCGAAGAGGCCGCTGCCATCGCGTTGCGTGGCTCGAGCGTGAGGGCCGCGTTCGAGCTGTCGCCGAACCTCTGGCCGATCGAGGCCGACGAGGCGCAGCTCGTCCAGGTGTTCACCAACCTGCTGATCAACGCGCAGCAGTCGATGCCCAATGGCGGCGTCGTCACGGTGCGGGCCGAGAACATCTTCGAGCTGACGAGCAAGTCGCTGCACGCGCTCCAGGTCGGGGCCGGACCGTACGTGCGCGTGTCGATCGCCGACCAGGGCATCGGCATTCCGAAGGAGCACCTGCCGCGTATCTTCGATCCCTACTTCAGCACCAAGCAGCGCGGCACCGGGCTCGGGCTGGCCACGACCTACTCGATCATCAAGAACCACGGGGGACTGATCGGCGTCCAGTCGGAGCCGGGCCGTGGCACGACGATGGAAGTGCACTTCCGGGCGTCGGCCATGACCGACGACCGGGACGCTGCGCGCCCGCGCGCCGTCCCGTCCCAGAACGGCCGTCCGCGCGTGCTCGTCATGGACGACGAAGCGTCGGTCAGGACGCTGGCGGCCAATATGCTCGAGTTCCTCGGCTACGACGTCGAGATCGTCGACAACGGCAGCGCCGCTGTCGAGCGCTTCAAGCGCGCCGCCGGGAGCCAGCGCCCGTTCGACCTCGTGATGCTCGACCTCGTCGTGCCCGGCGACATGGGCGCGAGGGAGACCATCCGCCAGCTCACGGGGATCGACCCGGCGGTCCGGGCGGTCGTGGTGAGCGGGTACGCGCAGGACACCGCCATCTCGTCCTACCGCGACTACGGGTTCGCCGCCGCGATGAACAAGCCCTACACGCTGCAGGAGCTGCGGTCGACTCTCGACACCATCATTGCCGGACCAACATGCCGAATCCACTGAGGCAGCTGGCGCCCGTACGGATCGTGATTGCCGACGACCATCCGATCTTTCGCGACGGACTTCGACGGCTCCTCGAAACCGACGAGCGGCTGCACATCGTGGGGGAGGCCGGCGTCGGGTCGGCCGCCGTCGCGCTGGTGTGCGAGCTGGAACCGCACATCTTGCTGCTGGGACCGGCGGTTGCGACCGGGCCGGCGAGTGAGACGCTGCGGCAGCTGGCCGAGGCAGGCCTCGCGGTTCGCACGATCCTGCTCGTCCGGGCGATCGAGACTGCGGCGGTCACCGATGCGCTGCAATTCGGCGCATGCGGCATCATCTCGAAGGACTCGGCCGCCGAGGTGCTCTTCGAGAGCATCGAGAGCGTGATGGCGGGCCACTACTGGGTTGGTCACGAGCGCGCGTCGAACATCGTCGCCAGCGTGCGCCGGTTCGCCGCCGCCCGACGCCAGGCGCAGATGTTCGGGCTGACCCGGCGAGAGCAGGAGATCGTGCGGGCAGTGATCGACGGCGACACGAACAAGGAGATGGCGCGCCGCCTCTCGATCAGTGAGAACACGGTCAAGCGACACCTGATGCACATCTTCAACAAGGTGGGCGCGTCGAGCCGTATCGAGCTCGCGCTGTTCGCCGCGCACCACCGGCTGCTCGACAATGTCTAGATGTGGTTGCTGTGATGCATTCATGCACGGCCGGCCTGCTGTGGGGCGGCGAGCGAAGAGAAAATGAACAACATGTTTCGATCGACTGATCCCTCGCACGTCGGACGGGCGGGTCGACCGGTCCGCGTCGTGATCGCCGACGACGAGTGCATGTTCAGGGCGAGCCTCCGCCAGCTGCTGGCCGTGCCACCGTCGGTGGTCCGCGACGTGTACGGCGTCGACGTCGGCGACGGCTTCGAAGTAGTGGGCGAGGCGAGCAGCGGCGAGGAGACCATCGAGACCGTCGGTTCCGCGCGTCCCGATCTTCTGCTGCTCGACGTGTTCATGCCCCGCCTGTCGGGCCTCGACGCCCTCCGCGCGATCTCGACGTCGTCCGAGACGACGCGGACCATCATCCTGTCGGGCGGATTGGACAAATCGCAGCTGCTGATAGCCGTCCAGCTGGGCGCTCGAGGAGTCGTGCTGAAAGACTCTGCGACCGAGCTGCTCTTCGAAGCGATGACGCGCGTGATCGCCGGCCAGTCGTGGGTGGGACCGACGCTCATCGCCGACCTCATGGACGTCGTTCGAAATTTCCCGCATCAGACGGCCGGCGCGGCGCCTCCTCGGCCATTCGGTCTCACCCCCCGCGAGCGCGAAGTGCTCTCGCTCGTGGTCGAGGGCTGCGCGAACAAGGAAATTGCGCAGCGCTTCGCGGTGAGCGAGGAGACGATCAAGCACCATCTCACCCGCATGTTCGACAAGGTCGGCGCGGCCAATCGCGTCGAGCTGGCGCTGGCCGCCACCCGCAACGGGCTCATCAACTGAGCCGGACCGTTGTCCACCCACATGCTGGCGGCCTGAACGCCGGCAGCGACAGTCCGCGTAAAAAGTTCGCAGCGCCACCGGCCGGTGCGCGCCGCCGCGTTTCTAGTGTCCAGCCGATTCTGCGCCTCGTGCTGCGGCATTGGTTTTGCCACTACCGCCTGTCGTGGGACTGGCGCAGAGGACAGAAGCCGTCGAGTTGCACGCGCGAGTGTGGTTTCGCACCAGCCGCGACGCCGAATGGCGGATGGGCATCAGCCGTTTGGTGTCGACCACACGCGCGGTGGTTCAGAGCGACGATCTCCCGTTGGTGTTCGACGCGATCGTCGTCGTCATTGCACTGTCGGCGACCGGTTGCCTCGTCGGCCGCGGACACGTTGTCCGCGCCCAGCCGTCCGCCCCCGACAGGCCCGCCAATTTCGCCATCCTCGTCAACCATTACGCGCTCGAGCACCGCGAACCGATCCTGAGCGGTTCTTTGTCTTCAGTCCTAGACCGGCACTAGTTCGTCATCGGCGCACCGGCGCGAGACGTCTTTACGGTGCCGTGATACGCCCGCTGCCGCACGGTGCTACGACCATTGGTCACCTTAGGGTAATTTCAATGGCCGATCGAACTCTCTATTCTCTTCACAGGCGGCGCGGAACGTTTGCCGCCGAACGCAGAGGCCGCGGGCGAGATCGCGGCGGACGCGTTCGCTCTGAGGCAGCCACAGCCAGACGGTCGGTTCGATGCCGACTCGAAAAGGGCAGCAACAAACCTACGGGGGCGAAGCCTTGCCAAGAACCGACCCAACCTCATCACAGGCATCGAGCGATGAATCGCCCGCCCGGGCACAGTGGTACGCGGTGTGGGTCCGCAGCCACTTCGAGCAGCTCGTCCAGGATCAACTGAGCGCCCGAGGGTTCCGCCCGTTTCTCCCGACGATCAAGACCTGGTCGCGCCGGGGCGGGACGCGTCACGTGATTCCCGTGCCGATGTTTCCCGGATACCTGTTCGTGCATCACGCGATGGACAAGCACGGCTACGTGCAGGTTCTTCAGGCCCGGGGCGTCGTGCGGATTCTCGGCGAGCGATGGGACCGCCTCGCCCCCGTCGACGATGCCGAGATCGAGGCTATTCAGCAGCTGTCGAAGACCGACCTCCACGTCCTGCCTCACCCGTACTTGCGAGAAGGGCACCGCGTTCGCATCGTCGACGGTCCGCTGACCGGTCTCGAGGGCGTGCTCCTGCAGGTGAAGCCGGGCAAGGGGCTGCTCGTGGTCTCGCTCGAGCTGCTGCAGCGCAGCGTGGCCGTTGAGGTCGACTGCACGCGCGTGGTGTCGATTGGAACGCCGCCGCCGCCTTCACCGGTGCGCTGGCACACCGCGTCATTGGCGCTGCAGGCATGACTGTCGCGTCTCGAAGGGTCGTTGTGTTCTCCCTCGCCGTGACGTTCGTCGCAGGGCATGGGGCCGCGCTTTCACGCCTTCGCGCGCAGGAGGATGGGGTCAGCCCGTATCGTGTGACCCCGTTGTTCAGCACCAGCCAGCGGTACGACAGCAATCTCTTTTCGACGGCACTGGATCCGCAGGGTGATTTCATCACCCGCGTCAGCCCTGGCATCGAAGGCGAGTATCGCTCGCCCCGATTCAGCCTGATGGGTCGCTACGCGCTCGACCTCGAGCGTTTCGCCACCCACCCTGAACTGAGCACGGCCGACGGTCGCCAGCAGGCCACGATCGATCTTCGGACGAACCGCTCGCGCCGGCTGGAGTTTGCCGTCGACGCCGCGTATACGAGGACCCGGACGCCGGGAGATCTCAGTGCCGGCACTGGATTGACGCTGGCCCGTGCCCAGGCCGAACACGTGGAGGTGCATCCGGCGATCGTGCGACAGGTCAATCCGGTCACCGAAGCGATCATCGACTACACGTGGACCGACGAACGGCTCGTTGGCGGGGTCGCGACCAGTGCCCATCGGGCAGGCATCGGCATCGATCGACACGTCTCGCGGCGCGACGTGGTCGAGGTGAATTACGGCATCCGGATGTTTCTCTTCGAGACAGACAGCCGGCTGACTTCGCACGTGGTGACCGCCGGCTGGTCGCGTCAGATCACCCGCGACGCCGACGTCGAGCTTCAAGGCGGCCCTGTGCTGACCGGCGGGACGCCGTCGCCCGAGGTGCTCGCGTCGATGCGCTACCACCCCGGTTCGGCTGATCTGTCGATCTCCTATGCGCGAACGCAGACCACCCTCGTGGGCTTCGCGGGCATCCTCGACACGCAGAGCGTCACGGCGTCAGCCGGGTACATGCTGCGGCGGCAAGTGCAGCTTCGCATCGTGCCGGGCCTGTTCCAGACGGCCAGCGACACCGGGCGGGCCGACGCCGGCCGCCTGGCGGTCGAGGCGGAACGGCCGATGACCGGACTGCTGTCGTTGCGGGCGACCTACGAGGCCACCTTTCAGCGGGGGAGCCTCACGGCGACGCCGGCTGGCAATTCCATATCCCGCCACCTCGTGCAGCTGAGCGTGGTTGCTGCTCGGGCAAGGCGGCACGCGGGTGGACGTTGACGAGATGACTGCTCCCACCGGATCGATGAGACGCTCGGTTGTCATCGCCCTGGCTCTCGTCGCGGCGATCGCGACGGTGCGGCCGCTGCTCGCGGCCGGGCAAGAACCGCCGGAAGCCGGCAGCCAGGGGATCGACTACGTCATCGGTCCGGAGGACGTCCTGGACATCGCGGTGTGGGACAACACCCAGCTGACGCGGACCGTGCCGGTTCGGCCCGACGGCAAGATCTCTCTCCCGCTCCTGAACGACGTGAAAGCGGCGGGCCTGACGCCCATGCAGTTGACGCGGTTCTTGACGACCGCCCTCGCCCCCTACATCCCGGTCGCGACGGTGTCCGTGATCGTCCGCGAAGTGCACAGCTTCAAGGTCACCGTGATGGGAGAAGTGAAGACGCCGGGCCGCTACGAGCTGAAGAGCCAATCGACGGTGCTCGACGTGCTCGCGATGGCGGGCGGCCTCACTCAGTATGCGGACCGCGGCCGGATCGTGGTGCTTCGTCGCCAGGGAAGCGACACGAGGCCAATTCCGTTTGCCCTGGACAAGCTCGACACGAGAAATAGTTCCGCCGCAAAGCAGGGCCTGCACCACAACTTCGACCTGGAGCCAGGCGACATCGTTCTCGTTCCGTAACTCTGATGCAGCGCGCAGACAAGCTCATGTATCAGTTCGCCGCACACACACTGACCGCCCCCTTGCTGCACGCGCTCACGACGGTGGTGGGCGCAAGAAGTCTCTCCCGTGAACGGATTCTCATGCTGGGGCGGACGCCGCTGGCTGAACGGATCATGCGGGAGGCCGAAACCCGTGCCGGGGTCTGCGGTTCGATCGTCGGCGTCGTCGACGACCTGCCCTGCGTGGACGCCGCTGATCCGCCTCTGCTCGGACCCATCGGTCGGCTGTCGCAGATCGTCGACCACGTTCGCCCGGATCGGATTGTCGTCGCGCTCACCGAGCGGCGCGGCAGCACGCCGATTCAAGCGCTGCTCGAATCGTGCCTCGTGCGCGGCATCGTGATCGAGGAGGCTGCGCAGTACTACGAGCGGCTGACCGGTCAACTCGCCATCGAGTCGCTGACGCCCACGAGCATCGTCTTTTCGGGAAAATTTCCACCGTCGGCCGTTCACGAAGCGGTCGCGCGCGTGGTGAGCCTGCTGGTTGCGGGCGTCGGGTTCGTCTGTTCACTGCCGCTGATGGCCCTGATCGCGATCGCCATCAAGCTCGACTCCAATGGCCCGGTGCTATTTGTTCAGGCGCGGATCGGCGCGAACGGACGGCCGTTCAAGCTGGTGAAGTTCCGGACGATGCACGTCACCGTGGCGCCGCATTCGGAATGGGCGGCTGATAACGAAGCCCGTGTCACACGAGTTGGGAAGTGGCTTCGGACGCTGCGCCTCGACGAGCTGCCGCAGTTCATCAACATCCTGCGCGGCGAGATGAACCTCGTTGGACCGCGCCCCCACCCGGTCTGCAACCACGAGCTCTTCACCCTCGTCACCCGCAACCTGAATGAAACGACCGGTTCGTCAGTCAGCTACTACCACCTGCGCTCGATGGTGCGACCGGGCCTGACTGGCTGGGCGCAGGTCCGCTACCGATACGCCAACAACCTCGAGCAAGAGCTCGAGAAGCTGCGGTACGACCTCTATTACGTCAAGCACGTCTCGGTCTGGTTGGATCTCCGAATACTCGCGGACACGTGCAGAGTCCTGGTCTCGGGTCGCCTTCCCGACGGGGTCGAGGATGCCGCCCCCGGGAGCAAGACGGTCCGGGCGCCTTCGTTCCGCGCTCCACGGAAGCTCAACCCGACGAGGGCGGCGTGATGGCTCACGGCGTCGCCGAGGCCCAGAGTGGAGTGGCGTGCCCCGTCTGCGCCGAAGAGGATTGCGTCCTCCATCGCGGCGTCTTGATGCTCGCTCAACTTGTGAACGTGATGGTCGGTCTGGCCGCCTTGATCGGGTCGATGGCCATCGCCTGGACCTGGGTATCCCGAGGTTCGACGTTTTGACGCTCCGAGGCATGTCATGAGCGCACCGACGCCGCGAATGGAGCTCGAGTCGGGAGTGACGCCTGACTCCGTGCTGGAGGCGTGGCACCGCCGCAAATGGCTGGCCGTGCTGGTGTTTGTCGCAGTTCTTGGCGCAACGATCACCGCAGCGAAGTCGCTCCCGGATCTCTACCGCGCGTCGGCGACGGTGCTCGTCGACCGCCAGGAAGTCTCCGAGGCGTTCGTCAGGCCCTCGGTGACGGCGGAGCTCGAAACCAGGATCCAGACCATTCACCAGCGGGTCACCAGCCGCGCGCGCCTGGCCGACCTGATCACCCGCTTGGGGCTGTACCCGGAGCTGCGAAATGTCGTGCCGGTCGAAGTCATTGTCGAACGGATGCGGCGCGATATCCAGCTGCAGCTCAAAGGCGTCGAGCAATCGACGGGACGCAGCACGACGATTTCCTTCTCGGTGGGTTACACCGGCCGCAACGCCGAGAGTGTCGCCGAAGTCACGAACACGCTGGCCGGATTCTATGTCGAGGAGAACACCAGCAGCCGGGCGCGCCAGGCAGCGAACACGGCCGAATTCCTGAGCGGCCAACTGGCCGAAGCCAAGCGCGTGCTCGACGAGCAGGAACGTCAGACGAGCGAGTTCACGCTGCGCCACACCGACGAACTGCCTGGACAACTGCAGGCCAACATTGCCGCCATCGAACGGCTCAATACGCAGCTCCGATTGAACGGCGAATACCAGCTCCGCCTGATGGAACGACGCGAGCGACTCGAGCAGGAGCCCGCGGCGGCGCGGCCGGCAGCGGCCGGAGCGGATCAGGCGCCCGCGGCGGAGCTCGTCCGACTCCGCCAGCAGCTTGCCGACCTGCGCCGCCGGTTCAGTGACCAGTATCCCGACGTCAGGCGCGTGAGCGCCGAAATCGCCGCGCTCGAGGAACAGCTCGCGCGTCAGGAGACCGTCAACGCCGAGACCACGCCGTCCACCGAACCGTCGGCGCGGGCGAAGGCCATCGACGCTGGCGACGACGAGCTCAAATCGGTCAAGGAGCAAGAGGCAGCGCTCCGCCGAATGATTGCGGACTACGAAACGCGCATCGAGAGCGCGCCGAAACGGCAGCAGGAGATCCAGCAGTTGTCCCGCGGCTCCGACATGACCAAGGAACGCTATCAGACTCTCCAGAAGCAGTACGAGGAGGCGCAGCTCGCCGCGCGGCTGGAGCAGGGCCAGAGCGTGGAACAGTTTCGCATTCTCGATCCAGCGCTTCCTCCGCTGTGGCCTGCGGCCCCCAACCGGATGTGGCTGATGCTGATGGGCCTGGTGGGAGCGCTGGCGCTCGCGTTGGGTGCCGTTGTGGCCGTCGAGCGCTTCGACACGACGTTTCACGATGTCGACGATCTCCGCGCCTTCGTCGATGTGCCGATGCTGACGACGATTCGCCGGGTGGCGACGAAATCGGCCGCGCGCCGGCGGCGGTTTCAGCGAGTGCTGGTGACCGCCTCGGTCGTCGTCGCCCTCGCGCTGATCGTGGCCGGCACCTACTACGTGGCCGCGGGGAATGAGCAGCTGGTCCGAATGATGGTGCGAGGGGCCGCATGAGGCTGGTCGCGGTGGGAGCCGGCCGCGAAACGGGCACGGGCGGTGCCGACGAGCGCCTCCGGCTGGCAGAACCCCTTGTCAGCTTTCTCGCGCCGGTCTCGCTCGAAGCGGATCAGTACCGTACGCTGCGTCAGCTCGTGGAGCACCGGCGCAGCGATTCCGCCTGCCAGATGCTTGCGGTGACGAGCGCGGCGGCCGGCGAGGGCAAGACCGTCACCGCCTTGAACCTCGCCGGGGCGCTGGCCCAGTCTCCGAATTCGCGCGTGCTCATCATCGACGCCGACCTTCATCGGCCCGCAGTGGCGGAGTACCTCGGACTCTCGGATCGGCGCGCGCCCGGCCTGGCCGAAGCCATCCTCCACGACGAGTTCGGCCTGCCTCAGGCGGTTCGCCGCCTCGATTCGTTGAACGTATCGGTGCTCCTCGCGGGCGACGCCAAGCTCGGACCGTACGAACTGCTCGCGTCGCCCCGCCTCGAGAAGCTGTTGCGAGAGGCGCGCGCCTTCTACGACTACGTGATCATCGACACCCCCCCGGTGGTGCCGCTCGTGGACTGCCGGCTCCTGGGACGATTGGTCGATGGGTTCATCGTTGTCGTCGCCGCCAATCAGACGCCCCGTAAGCTGGTCGCCGAGGCGCTGAATCTGCTCGATCCGGTGAAAGTCATCGGGGTCGTCTTCAACGGTGACGATCGACCCCTCGCGGCCCATTACGGCTACTACGGCTACTCGCAACCCTCGGGCAATCGCTCCCCGTGGTGGCGGCGGGTGCTCAGCATGTTTTCTGCCTGAGCGCCCTGATCACGCAGTCACGTCGATTAGCCCTCCTCGCACGGCCCGAACGGTACAGATGAAGATTGGTCGGAAGGTGCCCCCGGCAGCGGCACCGATCGTCTGGAACGACCTGTGGCACGGTGCGATTGGCATCGTGTTCGCCGAGCAGTCGATTCGGCGATTCGAAGACGAAATCCGGGCGCACTTCGGTGTCCGCCACGCCTTTCTGGTGTCGTCGGGAACCGCCGCGTTGACGCTGACGCTCATGGGCTTGAGGTCGACGTCTCGGAGAACGGAGGTCGTGATCCCGGCCTACACCTGCTTCTCGGTGCCGGCCGCCGTTCTGAAAGCCGGGCTACGCCCCGTGCTCTGCGACATCAACCCGTCAACGTTTGATTTCGACCACGCTCTCCTCGAGCGGACGCTGAACGGAAATACGTTGTGTGTGGTTGCCCACCATCTCTTCGGGATTCCCTCGAACATCGAGCGTGTTCGAGCGCTTTCCCGGGCGCGTGGGATCGTCGTCGTGGAAGACGCGGCTCAGGCGATGGGCGTGGAATCACATGGCCGCAGCCTCGGCACGCTTGGCGATGTCGGCCTCTTCAGCCTCGGCCGCGGCAAGACCATCACCTGCGGTTCGGGCGGCATCATCGTGACGAACTCTGCCCAGATTGCCGAGGCCGTCGGCCGGCGGTGCCGCGAAGTGGCGCCGCCCGGTCTCGCCGAGGTGTTGAAGGATTTCGCGACGATCGCTCTCATGGCCCTGTTCATCCGGCCCCGCCTGTACTGGCTTCCCGCCGCTCTGCCGTTCCTCCGATTGGGACAGACGATCTTCCCGAAGGATGTGTCGTTGAAGCGGCTCTCGGGCATGAAGGCGGGAGTCCTCCGCGAGTGGCGGACTCGGCTGAGCGAGTCGAACCGGATCCGGTCGGAGGCCACCGCCTATTTCAGCCAGCGGTTGTCGATCGGGCCGGTGAACGGTCCGGCGCATCCCTACCTGCGGCTGCCGATTCTGGCCGCGACGCCGGCGGAAAGGGACCGGATCTATTCGCTCTCTCAGAGACGGGGGCTGGGAGTGAGCGTCGCGTACCCGGCCCCGATCAACGAGATTCCCGAAATCAGCGGCGCGTTCAACGGCCAGCGCTTTCCCTCCGCCCGGCGTGTGGCCGAACAGCTCCTGACCATCCCGGTTCACCACTGGCTCTCAGACGACGACAAGCGAGCCATTGCCGAATGTGTCGGGACGATTGGCAGCGCGTTACGTCCCCAGGCGGAGCGGCGCAAAGCTTCCTGACTGCTTCCCCATGATTGTTCAAGCCGCCTTCTGGTGCTCCGTCGCGCTCGTCTTCTACGCCTATCTCGGGTATCCGATGGCGCTGGCGATGATCTCGCTCTTCAGGAACCGCCCGGTCAGGAAACGGAAGATCACTCCGCGCGTCTCGTTCATCATCGCCGCCCGCAACGAGGAAGGGCGCATTCGCGACAAGATCGACAACACGCTTGCGCAGGACTATCCGCCGCAGGCGCTCGAGGTCATTGTCGCGTCGGATTGCTCGAGCGACCGAACCGACGATATCGTCAGCGCCTACGCGCCTCGCGTCCGCCTGGCCCGGGCGCCGGAGCGGCGAGGCAAGGAAGCCGCCCAGCAGATCGCGCTCGAGTCGGCGTCCGGCGAGATCGTGATCTTCTCCGACGTCGCCACGGCCCTCGCACCCGACGGCGTGTCGACGATGGTCGCGAACTTTGCGGATCCGACGGTCGGCTGCGTCAGCAGCGTCGATCGCTTCATCGATGCCGATGGACGAGTGAGCGGCGAGGGCGCGTACGTCAGGTACGAGATGTTTCTCCGCGGGCTTGAAACCCGGGTCAACAGCCTGGTCGGGCTCAGCGGTTCGTTCTTCGCCACCCGCAGGGAGGTGTGCCAGCGCTGGTCCGCGGATCGCCAAAGCGATTTCAACACGCTGCTGAACGCCGTCGATCTGGGCTGGCGCGGGGTCCTCGACGTCCAGAGCGCCGGCTACTACAGGAACGTCGCCGACGACCGCCGGGAGCTTCAACGAAAAATCAGAACGGTGGTGCGAGGGATCTTCGTGCTCGCGACCAATCGGCGAATGCTCAACCCGCTGCGCTATGGGATGCTGTCGTGGCAGCTGGCCAGCCACAAGTTGTGCCGATGGCTGGTGCCGTTCGCGATGATCGCGGCACTCGGCAGCAACGCCGCGCTGGCCTCGCACTCGCCACTCTATTTCACGACGTTCCTCATGCAATCCGCCTTCTATGCCGCAGCCCTGTGCGGCCTGGTGGCCCAGGTTCCCGCGCTCAAGATCCCGACGTTCCTGTTCGTGGCGAACCTCGGCGTCCTGGTGGCGTGGGTCCGGTTCGCCCGCGGCGATCGGATTGTGTGCTGGAGTCCCTCCGAACGCGTCAGCCCGCTGGGCGAAGCCAGCACCCGCTAAACCGCACCCACACCAGTTTCCGAGGATTCGACCATGATTACCAACGCCCTCAGCGTCGATGTCGAGGAGTACTACCACGCCGCGATCTTCCGCCATGGAACGCGCGGGCTGGGCACGGGAGGCTTCGAGAGCCGGGTCGAACAGAGCGTGGAGCGGCTGCTGGAACTCCTCAACGATCACTTTGCACGAGCCACCTTCTTCGTCCTGGGCGAGATCGCGATGCACCATCCCGGCATCGTGCGCAGGATTGCGGCGCAAGGGCACGAGATCGCGTGCCATGGAAACGGGCACGACGATGTCTATCGCCTGAGTCCCGGCGAATTCCGGGCCGACATCCGCAAGGCCAAAGCGCGGATCGAGGACGCCGTCGGCGATCCCGTCACCGGCTATCGGGCGCCGAATTTTTCGATCGGCCAGGCGCAGAGCTGGGCCTACAAGATCCTGCTCGAGGAGGGATTCCGCTATGACTCGAGCACCTACCCGATCCTTCACGACCGATACGGGCAGCCCCGCGCGCCGCGCGTCCCGTATGAAATCTGGCGAGACGGGTCGGCGAGCCTCATGGAGTTTCCCATCGGCACGGCGCGTCTTCTGGGCGTGAACCTTCCGGTCGGAGGGGGCGGCTATTTCCGGCTGTCCCCCTTCGCGCTGACGCGGTTCGGGATCCAGGACGTCAATATCCGGGAACGGCGGCCGGTGATGTTCTACCTCCATCCGTGGGAGCTGGATCCCGGGCAGCCACGCCCGCCGATGGCGTGGCGACATCGCTTCCGTCACTACGTCGGCATCAAGAAGGAAGTGGCGAAGCTCGATTGTCTGCTCGCACATTTCTCCTTCGGCACGGCACGCCACGTCCTCGACGTGTGGGCACGACCGGCGCCGCTCGTCGCGCAAGGTCACGCGGCGTTCCCCGCCGATCAGCCGGTCGTTCCAGCATGACGACCGCCACGGGAAGCGGGGTCCGGGTGAGTCGGGTGCGGCCGGAGGCCGCAGGCGGCGTATGGCAGCGCGTGGCCGGCACGATGAGCCAGTCGCACCTGGCGCACGCGCCGGAGTGGGCCACCGTGATCCGGCAGGGGTACGGTCACGATCCGCTCTATCTCGCTGCCGAAGACGACGCGGGAAGCCTCGGCCTTCTCCCGGCGTTCATCGTGAGGAGGCCGCTCGTCGGCACCATCGTGACGTCGATGCCGTTTCTCGACGGCGGGGGTCCGTGTGCGGGCTCCGCCACGTTGGCCGCCGGACTCGTCGAGCGCCTCGTCGAAGAGGCGCGCCGTGAGGGGGCCGGCGTCGTCGAGCTCCGCTGCGCACAGCGACTGGAGATTGCGTGGGAGCCGATGGAGCACAAGGTCAACATGGTGCTGCCGCTGCCGCCCGACGCCGCGACGCTGTGGGGACAGCTCGATCGCAGCGTCCGCAACCAGGTGCGGAAGGCCGAGCGGGCAGGTCTGTCGGTCGAGTTCGGCGGAATCGAGATGCTCGACGAGTTCTACAGGTTCTTCGCGGCCCGCATGCACGACCTCGGCTCGCCGGTGCACGCTCGAGAGTTTTTCCGCGCCACGCTCGGCGCCTTCGAACACCGGGCCCGCGTCGCGCTCGTATCGAAGGGGCAGACGCCGATCGGCGGCCTGATTGCGCTCGCCTTCAAAGACAGCCTCGTTGTGCCGTGGGCGTCCTGCGCGAAAGAGCATTTCGCGCTCTGTCCCAACATGCTGCTGTACTGGCAGACCATTCGCGCCGGGTGCGTTGACGGATTCCGGCGGTTCGACTTCGGTCGCTCGACGCGAGGGTCGGGGACATATCGTTTCAAACGTCAGTGGGGCGCTCTCGAGAGCCCGTTGTTCTGGTACACGATTCCGGTCGGATGCCGTGAGAGCCTTCCGGCTGGCACTGGCGGCCGAACCGCCGCTGGTCTCGTGGGAATGTGGCGGCATCTGCCGCTGTCGTTCACGCGGCGCCTCGGCCCGCACGTTAGAAAGTACCTGGTGCATTGATGATGCGCGTGGCGTTCATCGGCGCGGGCCAGATGGCCCATCATCACCTGAGGGTGCTCGAGCGCCTCGCGGTTCCCTCCGAAGTGGTCGGCGTGCACGACCGGATGACGGGCCGGGCGGAGGAGTTCGGCACGCTCGCGGCCTGCCGGGCGTTTCCCTCGGCCGAGGCCCTGCTCGCAGACGCGCGGCCCGACATCGTTCACGTCTGCACGCCCCCGGGAGCGCACTTCGAGGCCGCGTCTGCCGCCCTCGAGGGAGGCGCGCACGTCTACGTCGAGAAGCCCTTTGCGCTGACGGCCGGCGACGCACGGACGCTCGTCGACCTGGGCCGGGCGCGGCACCGGCTCATCTGCGCCGGGCACCAGCTCCTCCACGATCGCGCGTTCGGACGGCTGATGGCCCAGGCCGCCGATCTCGGGACGCCGGTGCAGGTCGACAGTCATTTCGCGTTTCGGCCTGCTGTGGCATCGGTTGCGCGCACCGGTGCAACGACACTCGCCCGGAACCTGGTCGACATCCTGCCGCACCCGCTCTACTCGCTCGTGTCGGTGCTGGAGCGGCTCGCTCCGGGCGCGAGAGAGATCGAGCTCGCGTGGGTTCATGCCACGCCGCTGGATCTCCAGGCCGTTCTTCACGCCGGCGATGTCATGGGACGTCTCTCGGTCAGTCTCCGTGCGCGCCCGGTCGCTTCGTCGCTCACGCTGACGGGCACTCGTGGATCGCTCACCTGCGATTTCGTTCGCTCCGTCGTCGTCGGCTCGGCGAACCCGGGGACCGAAGCGCTCGAAAAAGTGTTGAACCCGATGATTGAAGGGGTTCAACTTCTGTCGCGGACGGCCCTGAGCCTGGCCGACCGCGTGCGCTCGAACGGCAGCTATCCGGGGCTCGCTGAATTGATCGAGCAGTTCTATCGGGCTGTCGCCACGGGCGGGTCCTCGCCGGTCTCACCCGCGCATCTTCTCCGCGTGACCGACCTCTTCGAACAGCTCGTGGCGCGGACCGAAGCCGCCGCGCGCCGGCCGCGCCGTTCCCGACCCGGCGTTCGGCGGGCTTCGGACCCGAACCTGGTCGTCGTCACCGGCGCACGCGGATTCCTCGGTGCCGAGATCTCGCGGGCGCTCTCCCATGTGCGGGGCATCGGTCGTGGCGGCTGGCCTGACGATCCGCACATGAGCGGATGGGTGGTCGCCGATCTGAGCAACGGCCTGGCCCCGAACGCCGTCGCCGGCGCCGATGTGGTCGTGCACGCTGCGGCGGAAACCTCCGGCGGCTACCCCGAGCATCAACGCAACACGATCGATGCCACCCGTCATCTCCTGAATGCCATGCACGCCGCTCGTGTCCGGCGGCTCGTCCTCGTGAGCAGCCTCTCGGTGATCAGACCCCCGCGCACCGCGTGGGAGTGTCAGGACGAGGGCACTCCGCGCCCAAGAGATCCCCGGTCCTTTGGCCCGTACACCTGGGGCAAGTGTCTGCAGGAAGAAGTCGCGGAGCGCGAAGCGGCGGCGCTCGGGATTGCGATTCGGATCATCCGGCCCGGAGCGCTCGTGGACTGGCACGAGCCTGCGCTGCCGGGTGTGATGGGCCGGCGGTTGTTCGGACGCTGGCACATGGGGCTGGGGCGGCCGGGCCTGCCGATTCCGGTCTGCGACGTCGAGCGATGCGCCGAAGCGATTGCCTGGTGCGCAGCAAACTTCGAGAAGGCGCCGCCGATCGTCAACCTGCTCGATCCGGCGATCGCGACGCGCGGCGACTTCGTGGCGCGTCTGCGCGCCGCTGGTTGGACCGGTCGCATGCTCTGGGTTCCGATCAGTTTCGTTGCGCTGGGGCTGACGGCCGCGCGTGCTGCCGGCTCGCTCTGTCGTGGCCGGCGGCCGGACGGTCTCGCGGTATGGTCGATCCTCAGGCCGCGGCGTTACGAGACCCGGCTGGCCGCGGAAATACTCGAGGCGGCGCGAGATTGCGCTCGGGGCGTCGCGGGCACCGAGGCGGCGGACAGCCCGGCGCGAGAAACGGCTGCGAACAGATCCCTGGTTCAGGAGCCCGTCAGGACCGGGTTGTCCTACTGACATGGGCATCCACCTCGAATGGCGGTACAGCCTCCTCACGGCAGCGATGCTGGCGGCGATCTACGGGATGTCCTCCGTTCCTGACCTTGGCACCACGCAGAGCGATCCGCTGCTGCTGCTCGCGCAGAATGTCGCGCACGCTCC